>Ga0315914_1003358_pt1 | contig 24335 bp, 9 predicted proteins | sample MpolenodulesMG_FD_203920 | JGI IMG/M metagenome (GOLD analysis project Ga0315914, IMG submission 203920) | Medicago polymorpha root nodule microbial communities from Los Angeles, California, United States - elongated nodules | ecosystem: Host-associated > Plants > Roots > Nodule | place: USA... | reverse complement strand
AAAGTTGATTACAATGTTTACAAGAGTTCCTTCAAATTAAAGCCCTAATTCTTCAACTCCTATGTAAAACAAAGCTCCCCCAAACTTCAAGTACCCCTTGAATTTGGTGCTCCTTGAATCTTCGGATTCTTGAATTACCCGTGCACTCTTTCGATCTCTTCACTCGAGTCTTCAATGCTACGTCCGGGAAACGAACCCCCTTCGATATCAAGAACGGTTAGAGAGACCCCAAAGACCTTTAGAGGTGGAATGAGATTATTCACTTCCTTTGAAGCCTTGATTAAGCCCAATCAATTTTCTTGAGAGAACCAACTTACAATCCCTACTAGCACCCTAGAGAATCTACACACTCAAAGACAAAGTGATTCTAAGAAAAAGTGTTTAATCTTGAAGAATGTATGAGTAATGAGTTTTTAAGACCTAGAGAGAATAGATGCAAATGATTCAATACTTTTGGAGTTATGAGGAGGAGACTATTTATAGAGAGAGGTGATAAGACTAAATTTTTGCACAAAAACAACAGGTTGAATCGATTCACTAAATGTATGAATCGATTCGAACAGCAAGAAGACAGACCAGAGAAGTATGAAGGATGATACGATTCAGGATATATTCGAGTCGATTCAAGTGTGCCCCAGATGAAGATTGATTCGATTCAAACTTTGTGTGAATCGATTCAATGCAATTCAGAGAGTTTTGTGAGATGATTCAAGCAAAAAGGAGACAATGCATAGATGAATCGATTCAAACATATGTGAATCGATTCACATGAAGTCAGAGACTTTATTGAATCGATTCAGATTGTGATGAGTCGATTCAAACTGATTCAAAATGAATTTTGACAATTTTTCAAACGACAGAAAACATCAAGATCAAACTATATAGACTCTAGGGTGCTTTAACATGCTACTTAATCAAAAACATAAAACTATCTAAACTATGCTAATGAACATCATCAAAAACATAAAAATAAATAGGGAGATTAAATATAAAACTATCTAAACTATGCGGAATTGTGTAAAATATTCTATAAAAAAATTAGAATTTTTTTAACAAAACAAAAATTAAATATGAATTTTTAACCGTAAAAAATATAAAAAACCATATTAAATTCATGTTTTATTAAAAAATTCTATTTTTTTTGGGAGAGATTCTTATAATATTATGATTTTTTTCTACAAACTTTTATGCAAAAATATGAATTCTACATATGAGTTTACTTTGAAGGAGGGACCAAAAGTGAAGATGGAAATTTTTTGAGACTAAAAGTTGAAGAAATTTTTTAGAGGGACTAAAACAAAAAGTTGACATATTTATAGGGACTAAAAACATATTTAACCCTATAATTATTTTTAAAAAGATAGTTTTGTCATTTACATATAATATATACAGATATCATTCATATATTTATATAAATAGAATTATTTAGTTACTCAAGATTTACAAATAAAAACGTATTGTTTATTATGTAGTCATGTTGACATTTTTAAGAATAATATAAAACTATTTAATTACTTATGTAATTTTTTTAATTTATAAAATTTTAAAATATTACAAAATAATATGAAAAATCTAATTGTTTCATAAGACTAATTTTATCATTTAAACATAATATATACATCTTCTGGTCACTATTATAAGCAATAATTAACTTTTTAGATTCATTCAATAAATGATGTATGTGGTCTTTAATATAGACCACATACATCATTTATTGAATGAACCTAAAATGTTAATTTTTTCTTATAATAGTGTCCAGAGCGTGTATATTATGCTATTATGAGGTATGTACCAGAACATGAATGATATGATAAAAAAATTTAGAAAGCATGCATGATATGATAAAAATAATTTTATCACGTTTAGTATCATGTGCGTATCAATCACATAGTAGGGTAATTGTTTATCTTGTCTATATTATATCATAGTGTTATCTTGTTTTATCTAATATCATGTGTATATCAACTCATGTGTACCAAACCGACCCTAAAAGAATCAAAGGTTAGGAATGGAGGCCAAAGTCAACAAATATGATACATAATTTTTTTTCAACAATTAATATAATAAATTCTTAAAGTTAAAAGAAAACCTATTTTATTCAACTCTTATTAAATATTTTATTTAAATAATTTAATGTTGGGGGTTAATATTTAATATAATAATAAAGAAAATTATATTAAAATATGTTAAAATATTTGAAAAACTAATATTACTTTATTTTTTATGTTTATTTATTATATATATATATATATTGACCAAAGAAATTAATAATAGTTTACTTTTATTTTCTTATTCAAATAAATTTTAATGGTTAGTTCGTATATATAAGCAAAATATATATTAAATGCACCGAGAGTGATTAAATCATTCCATTTAATGATCATTAATTTCTTTTTTATAATACTTTTTCTTCAATTTCTTTCATTTATTTCGGTTACAAATCCTATTTATATATACATGTCTTATTTTATGTTGAGAATATTATGATATATAGAGAGAGAAAGAGAGATAGAGAGAAAAAAAAGTGAGAGAAAAGAAAATACTCTCTTAAGAGAAGTAATGACTAGAATCAGAAAAAAGAAGATCACATCCAAATTGATTGAGAATAAAACTCGTAGAAAGGCGTGCTATAAGAAAAGATTGAAAGGGTTGTTCACCAAAATGGAGCAGGTGACAATCTTATGTGGCATTGAGGCATGTGCGGTTGTGTTTGGGCCAGGTGATACAAAACCATCAATATGGCCATCTCATACGGTGGCTGAAGACTTAATAACCAAGTTTGAGTCAATGTCATTGGATGTACAATCGAAAAATAAGACTGACCAATTGACTTTTTTGGAGGATAAGGGCAAAAAACTTGAAGCAAGCCTTGCAAAGATCGATAAAGAAAATGAAGAGACTTTAATGGGAGCTTATATGCATCAAATTGAAAACGAAGGTAAGTCTTTAGATGATTTTGATCATGATGTGCTGAATCGCTTGATTGCTTTTACTCTTGAAAAAATTAAGATCACTAGAAAGAGGTCTAGGCATTTAGAAAATGAGAACTTGCCTCTTAATAATCCTCCTCCATCATTGGCACCAATATCTTTTACTTTAGACAATGGTGATGGGGTTCATTCTGGGGTTAACATGTACGCACATGTTTTGAACCAACAACCCTGGTTAGATTTGGTCGAGAAAGTTGATCAAATGAGCAGTGGTTTTAATAACAACCTTGGAAGTAGCATAGGGATACCTCCACCTACAGATCTTAGTGGTGGTGGTTGTGATAACTTGGCTAATCAAGCCGGTTTTGGAGATTATGATAACAACTTTGATAACGGCATGGGAATACCATCACCTGAAAATTCTAGTGGTGTTTTTGATGCAGCGTTTTTTCAAGACAATTTGCAAGATTTTGATAGTATCATGGAGATATCATCACATGAAAATCATAGTGGTAGTGTTCATGATATGTTTCTTCCTCGAGGAAATCTGGGGCATTTTATTAACAATATAGGTAGCAATATTGGGATACAATCACATGAAAATCCTAGTGGTAGTGTAGGTATGTTGCCTCCTGAAGGATATTTTGGAGGTCAAAGCAACTTTCAAGGTTTTGATGACATTACACGTAGCAACACAAAGATACTACCACATGCAAATCTGAATGGGAATGTTGATTTGTTGCCTCCTCAAGAAAATTTTGAAGATCAAGAAAACTTTGGAGGTTTTGATGACAACATAGGTAGCAGCATGTGGGTACAACATGCAAATTCGAGTGGTGGTGATACATTGCTTCCTCAAGAAAATTTAGGAGACCAATTTAACTTTGAAGATTTTGATAACAACACAGGTAGCAACATGTTGATACCACCACATACAAATCCTGGTGTTGGTAATGTTGATGTGTTGTCTCATCAAGGAAATTTTGAAGTTCAAGGAAACTTTAGAGGTTTTGATGATGATACCTGTAGCAACATGTGGAAACCTCCACATGAAAATCCAAGCAATGGTGGTGTCGATACGATGAATTTTCATTAAAACAACTTTGGCGGCAATATTAATGGAGATGGGATGCGGAGTTTTAATGCGAACTTTGTTGACAATAATTACAGGAGCAACTTCAACCCTGGATTTCCTTCGGAATAAAATTATGTTGTCAATAGTATTAGGATTGATGTTCAATTGCCTTATCATTTACTAGAAATTTTTCTAGAGTTAGATATTTATGAATTATCTAAAGTGTTGTTACCTTGACGTGGTTAAATAGTTTTCATGAATTACTTATTGTTTTTAAGAGTTATTTATCTCTTGTTTGTTTTTAAGAGTTTTTTACTCTTGTACAACGACTACATATTTCAGCAATATATGCAACTCATTTTTAAAAGAGCAACCATCTCCGACGCATGCATCATTTTGACAAAAACAAATATTGATATAAAGATTATTTTTGTTTTGATATCTTGTTCTTTACCAAGGTAAAATCCTTTATTAGTCAAGCAGGGACAAAAGTATATCAAACCGACCGATAGAAACATATGACTCAACCAACATCATACTAAAATCATATTTTATTTTAAATCGACAAAGTCAAGATTTTTTTTAACGTTTATTTAGCTAAAAAGAAGAGTAAATTGTAGGCCATCAAAATTTTTGTTTAGAACTACATGCCGACACACTTGAGTAAATATAAATTATTATTTTTATTACTTTTAAATTATATTTTGTATTGTTTTTTAAACAATATACTTTCTAAAATTTTCTATAATTTAAACATTTCGATCGACATCAATTACTGATGTGCTTAGATGCAATATTATAAATTATATTAAATATTGTGGTGAATTCGGCAACTCAAAATCACACCAATAAATTTTGATGTGTGTGACAAGTATCAATGACAATCAATAACTAAAATGACCACAAACAACAACAAAAAATCTAGATCATATCTAACAACTAATTGCAGAGCACAAACCACAATCAAACCAAAGAACAAACAAGATAAAGAGAATAGAGTATAGAGAACAACACACCAAGAATTTGTTCACCTAGTTTGGCCCAACCATGATCTACATATGGAGGAGAGAGATATCTCCACTTCACTATCAATGAGTCATTTACAAAGAGAGATACAAAAGAGTTACAAGAAATTTGCTTCAACAAGCTCTCCAAGTACAAACCTAATTCTATGCTCTTCCTGAATCTCTTTTCGTGGCCAAGAGACTCAATGATTTTACTACCCAAGATGTTTCTCAATTCTAGAATCTAACCCCAAAAGAAATCAACCCTTAGCATTTGATTTCCTAAGGATCTTCTCTTTTGGTCTCCCAAGATTCACCAAAGTTGCTCACAATGACTCTCATCTCATGTGTTTCTAACCCCATGAATCTCTCCCTAAAAGGAACCAACCCTGTCCCAGGAGCTCCCTATTTTAGTTCTCCTAGATACATATCTTCAACATTAGAATTGCACCCAAAGAAACTCAACTCTTAGTCTCTAAGTTTCCTAAATGCTCCCTCCTTTGGTTTGCATGAAATTCTCAAGCTACCTCAACAAATGGGTCAAATAGTAATTTTATAATGTTTTACACTCTTACACCAGGAAATATGTGCCACAATTCCTTGGATCGTGTCACGATTTAGACTCTTACACTAGTACAATACTCAACCTGATCTAAAATCGTGTCACAATTTCTCAAATCATGCCACGATCGCAAGAAACAGCAAGACCTAATTTTTAATAATCATCAAATCATGCTACGATTTATTCAAATCGTGCCACAATTTTTTGTGGAACACAAACATCAAATTTTGAGTCAAAACTCAACAAATATGATGGCATATAAAGTTAGATTTCAAAATAGAACTTTTTTTTAGGGGATTTGAATATAGAACTTAATCTCATTGACTTAATATGTTGTTAGTCTATTTACAAAAGTCAACACACCTCACCACTTAAGAGGTGTATGATTTTGTAAAAAAGGAAGAAAAAAAGTTGTAAAATAAACTTTTAAACATACTTTTAGACTTTGTCCCACTGAGCAGGTTAGACCTTGTAAATTGTCCTATGATTTTGTAATAAGTCAAACTCAGAACTTATATTTTTATAGATTTAAATATTGCAAAGTGCACCATATTCCCACATGTAACTGTAATATTTTTCTTGATAATGTTTCTCATGTAATTTTTCTCGGTTATATTATATTGCTATAATCTTTGAGTGCAATGGATCCGTAATGCCGGTATAAAACATGCTTTACACACATACCATATTACCTAATTGTGTGGCGAAGCTAGCAATATTTCCATGAGGTATTCATATATAAAGATTTTTTTAAAACTAATCCAACCTAGTAGGCAAAAAAAATTCACAATAACTATTACTTATATAAAATGTTCTTCATAAATTATACACTTGATTCAACAAGAACAGATTATACCAAAAAATGCGGCAATAACAAATGTATCAAAAGGTACAGTAGAATAGCAGATTGTACCAAAAAAAGCTACAACAAAAGAAATAAAAACTAATAGTAGCTATTTATGAAAATTGAACTCGGCGGCCCTTCAAAGACTCAAATTCATCCATAATTGCATCTGAGCTAAACTGACTTGCAATGTCCTTTTCAATGTAAATAACCAAGCTATTTTAAAGGAAATCATCACTCATTTTGTTTCTTTGTTTTGTCTTGAGATTTTTCATTTATGAGAAAGATCTCTCTGTTGTCGTTGTGGAGACTAGGAGTGTCAAAACAAGATGAATCAATTATCAATTAAATGATAGCGCTTTGACTTCGCATATTCTACTAGTTTTTTGCACAACTCAGAGAGTGTTGTTATATTTTGAAAAGACTGAGGTATATCAGCAATGTAATAATGACTTAATTGCAACCTCAAATGAAATCTTTCTTGCTCAGTGAAATCATTAGAATAGTAAGTCTCTGCTAACCTACAAATATAATTAATGTAACATATCAGTAAATACAAATGAACTCTTTTGTAGTCAATGAAGTCAAGACAATACAATGTTGCTAGGATCCAGAGTTGTACTTAAATGTAGAAGTTCCACAGTTTATTCATTGAATCTCAAATTTAATTCCTTCATTTGAGAATCTATCACAACCAAGAAAATATCAATCATACAGTGATGCACCATAGTTACATTTGTTTGACGGGACCGGCCTCTTTCCAAGACATATTGTGCACTCATGTCAATCTCATGTTTTAGACAACAATTTCACATTTTCGAACAAATCAGACCATCCATCATTTCTCAGTTGCTAAAGAAGTAATTTTGAAGTAGAAACAAGATGCATTGCATTTAAAATGTCTTGAGAGCGTGATTGCAATGCTTGACAAAGAATATTAGTGATTCCCGTAATCTTAAACATCAAGTGTAGTATAAAAATAAAATCAAATGATGATAGCATTTTACTAGCAACAGAAGCATCAACTCTTTGAGAATAAGTAGCCCCTTCATTAATAATATTATCAATAACAGTGGAGGCTGTATCATACATTTTCATTTAGCTACAAATGGGTTGAAAATGAGAGCTTCATCGAGTATCTCCAGCTCTCCGGATTATACCCACTTGATTTGCACCTTTACCTGTGTGACACAATATTTTTTCATGTCTCAATACAATTTTTTTTTAAAAATATTTTTTCCATCTATCGTAGCAGTATGCATCACTGTAAATTTCATCAACGAATATTATTGATCATTTCAACGTAAGTACGTAACACATGAAGGAACCGTTATTGCACGATGGCAGAGAGAAAATTCCGTAGAATCCACACACAATGTGGAGGATAGATGCATATATAAGTGTGATGGGGTGGGGATGAAGATGAACAAATCATGTGAGGAAGAAGACAAACAAATTGTGAGTGATATTAAACAGTTATTTATTATTTTAAATTGATTTAAAATGACATGGCGGAAACATGGTTTTTTATTTGATGATAGTGTGAAAATAATTTACATTGTTAGTGTATATTCTTTATCATATTGGTGTTATCTCTGCATTCATGTTTTAAGAAAAGAGGGACATTGTTTTTTACTTTCTGACAAAAAAGAAGGTCGTGGTTCAGTAATTCATTTATCTAGGACAGAATAAGAGACAAATTCTACACTTTTAAGTCTCTAAATTTTCTTCACTAATATAACATCTTCACGTGATGCCTTTTTTTTATTTTTACTAGCAGAAAGACGGGTACGATGCGTTAACGCATGTGATTATTTTATTATGTTTGTTTGTATAATTTTGATTTAAATTTTTAAATTTTTAAATATTAATGGAAATTATTGATATATTAATTTATAAACAAAATATTGTCAAGGCTATAACAAAATTATTTTTGACTCATAATCACTTATATACCAACAAGGCTTTGTTTTTGCAATGTACATCGTACTTGCCGATCCTTTAGGCTTTGTTTGCGAGTTTTGAGGGGAGGGGAAGGAAAGGCTTAAGAGGGGAAGGGAAGGGAGAAGGGAGGGAAAGTCTTCCCCTTGTTTGGGAGTTAAAGAAACCAACAAGGAAAGGAGATGGAGGGCTTATTTGATAATTTTACTATTTTACCATTTTTTTTTTCCTCTTAAAATGAATACATTGTGTTATACTTTGTAATTTATCTTGTAAATTATAATTGGAATTTTGAATTATTATGAGGACAAAATTGTCAATTTGTATGTTTAACCCCCCAATTTAGAGGAACTTTAAAATTGGACAAATGAAGCCCTTCAAAACTGCCCAAAACTTTTCCCTATTTTTTTTAAAACTCACAAACAAGGGTTTATCTCTTCATAAACTTTTCCCAAACAAAGCCTTAGGGGTATTTTACTCATTTTGTATGCGCTGTCATGTTGATATGAGTTGAACATTGGATTTACCTCGTCTAAATGGTCGAAATGGTTCATGGTGTTTGAATGAAGAACCAAAGTATTATGAATTTTTGAAAAATGGTATTTGCATTGATGTCACAGCAATTTACCTGTGTTATTTGTCACATACACATACCGGAGATTTTGACAAGTGTACCATATCGCACAAGTAATAAAATAATGACTTAAGTATTTTTCACCCTTATCATTATTTACGGTGTCCTAAATTCATGCAATTGGATCAAAAGATAGATGATATCATTTTATGTGATTAAACTCGGATTTCTTAAGCAAGGTCTCAGATTGAGACTTGTTGATAGAAAAAATGTGGTTGGCTGGGGAGACCCCACTAAAATTGCCTAGCCAAATTTCTTGGCGCGGCAATAGCATGGTTACCGAAAAGAAAGAAGAAAAAAAACTTCAGACATTAAAGTCTTTGAATTTATTTCTTACAGATATTACATTAACATTACAATATGACTGTTACCATCATCGGAGAGATCTGATATACAATGACCATAGCTACCAAGCATTTGAGCACCAGAATGAAAATTCTAGCTCATCAACCAGGCAAAGTTACTTTCACAACAGGCTTTACAAATACAGATAAAACATGATACAGATTATTGATCATAGCATGAGCCTGTACCATCAGGTGCCCTTCTAGCATAATAATTTGTGACAGGAGCAGCTGGAACTCCTCGTCTATTTAACAGACATCGGAAATTTTGCAACCGCGGCAATGCTGTTAAGGTAGCATTTCGTGCAGAAGTAAAATCTCTCTCACTCCACATGCGTTCTGTCAGAAACAATGAGCAGTTAGATGTTTTCAGCTTATTTTCATAAGCTCTCCAGGATAGTTTATTAAAACAGCTTATGACTTACATGAAAACAATTTTACTTTATTTTATCTTTTGTTATAGAAATAGCTTATTCATAAGTGCTTATATGATAAGCGTTAATGATATAAGCACTAAATTGAGTTGTTTATCCAAATAGGACCTGTATTCAGAGGCTTGAATTTCCTAATTTCACACTTCTCCAATCTTTGATTTAAGTTGTTTATAAACAAAGGAAAATGATAAACTGAAGAGGCATATCTAAATTAGAAAAGAGAATGCTAGATTTATAACCTTCACATATATCATGTTCTAGATCCAGAGCAAAAGTATGCTAAAACAATAAATACAATCTCTGTCTCTAATTATAAGCATTTTTTAAGGAATGGCACCTAAATATAAGCTCCCTTTAAACTTATTAGATAGATTTGTTATTTCTTTTTTCCAAATATACGCTTAAGTAATACTACTAAGTGTCTTGTAAGATGAAAAAGATTGAACACATCTACATACAAAAGAGTATTTTAGGAACATACGTACGAAAATTTGACACATTAATATATGTGAAAAGCTTTAAATGTACTTATAAATAGAGAGGTAGTAAAATACAAGAACAGTGAAAAATATGGCGTTGGTATAAAATGCTTACCTGCAGCTGCGGCAGCTCGAGGCCAAATTGTTTGCTGAACATTAGATGCATCAGCAGTCTCACCCCACATGCAAACTTCTCCTCCAAGTATAAGTTTTTCTTCTGACTCTTTGTGTATAAATTCTAGTGGATCTGCAGTATAGACCTCATCCCAAGGTACATCTAGATGGTCAAGATACCAGACACCTTGGTTACTGAAAATGCATCTGAAACCTTTTGCAACAGCCTTTGCACAAACACCAGAGACCAACCTACAACATTTACCTTAAATACATTATTCTGCAACTCAGATATTCGAGTTTCGTACCACAATAAAACTAGTTGTATAAATGGGAACTCACCAGTTATGCACTATTGTTTCAGGATGAAGCTTTGACGGAAATGTATTGAAGGTTTCTTCCCTGTGAAGTTACAAAAGAAAATGTCACATGCAAATATGTTACAAAAGAAAATAAGGAAATGTATTGAATGTGTTGTAAATAGAATATTAATTATAGTTCTTGATATGCTCAGCTATTATACTGTGGCCCTATGAAGCATCGATACAGACACAACACCGATATGTAATCACAAAAGTCGTATCGTGTTAGTGTCAGTCACTGACACATGTCGGTCACACTATCAATCTAAAGTATCAGTGCTGCAGTCTAATACACATGCAAACTATAAGCGGCATTTGATAGCCAGTTTTCATCAGGAACAACGAGCTGGGATGGGAAGAGGTTACTAAGGTGAAATGACCATCAAGGAAAAAATAAGGGCATAAATCAGTTTCTTTCTTCAGATTGTAGTATACATACCAGTTAACTGGAGTCCACTTTTTCGAAAGGGCTATGTCTTGAGCCTTCAATACAAAGTATTCATAGGCATCCTTAGTGGTCATGTTGTGACTCTGAAGCCTGCAATATATAGTCAAAACTGTGGCAAGTCATTACTTATTAAGCGTACAAAGTTTTACTTAAATATCCAAAATTGAAGGTAAGTTAATCACTTTAGAATTAAAACAGATTAAAATCGGTACCATTCCTTTACATGAGAAGTATTGCTCCAGCAATCTGTCAAAATAAAACATAATTTCTCATTAATAAGCATTAATTAATTAATATGAATGACTTCATTTCCAATTCAAACTAATAAAACAAGATTTGTTGCAAATAACATTTCATCAAACGAAACAAGATCTTAAGATTTAAACAAGGAACAAAGATGGTAGTAGATTTTTCCAAAATCATTAAGATTTATTCATAGCTCACATATTGCATTTATCACTTTAGAGATCAACTTTTAAGTTGTCTTAATGATAAAAAAAATAAAAAATATTTTCAATCCCATACTTAACATCTTAAGCTTTAAGATCAATTTTTTTTTTTGGTAAGAAACCACTCATACTGACCTGTATGAACTTCATCACCACCCAAGTGAAATAGCTCAAACGGGAAAATCTTTCTCATATCTGCAAATTAAGGAGAAAGAACAAATATAAAACTGATTGGATGACGTTTGAATATACTTGGAACCATCTGAATTTCTAATCAATTATCCAACAAGAAGCATCATTAGTTCAGCTCCTTGGTCGAAAAACTTCATAATATTACGGTTGTGAATGTATAGATTTAAGTTACAACTTTATCCCTCCAAACCTATATTTGCATCTAATATCTCCCAAAAAATTCCAATTTTGGAGAACGAATAATGATTTCTGGGAAAGGAATATTAGATTTACAAAAACTACGCATCTGTGCAGTTTGGTAATATATCAAAAGCGTGGCGTTTATCAGTAGCTTTTCTAATGATTAATTATATATATCAAATTAGGATAACTTGTCTACCGAGTCGAGGATTTATTAGGACTAGCTAGAGGCTTGGCTATTTAATAACTATTATATGCTTTGGATTGTTAGTCTATTTTCCGGATTCTTGCTAATTGTTCAGTTGTTTCGGTTCTTCCTCTCTTCCCTTCTCTTTCTCCCTATTCTCCAAATTCGCCCAACTTTAAAGAATTCAAGAATGTGCATGCTCAGGTAACAAACAATGAAAAAGGACTAATTTGACACGAAAAAAGACAAATGACCTGTTTGAAATATGCAACTTAATATCAAATGGTGTCTCAGACTATAAGAATCTTACGCTACTGAGAATATTCAAGTTGTATCCATATAATCTTCCGAAGAATTCATCAATAATGTTCATCAGAGGAGAAAGTTGTTATACATATCGTAAAAATATCAAGGGGCTTAAGGTTTTATAGGAAATTAACCTGACAGAATACCAGAAATGACATCAAAAGTAAAATTCTTTGAAACATCTAGTGGCTCCTTGCAGGAAGGTGATGGCCAAAGATCAGGATATCCCGCACCCCTGCACAGAAAACAAAAATAAAAACTTAAAATGTGTGTGACGAACGCTACTTGTTATAGTAGAAGTATTAAACTTCTGGTACAACTAGTTATGGCCCAAATTAATAGAATCTATTGATTAATACTTGAACAAAAGGTTTTTAGATATAGTACTTGAACTCAAAGTTATGATTGGAATAAGCAAGCAAATATGGAAGGGAATAAATAATCAACTAAATTGCTGTTATAAACAATGAAGCATTAGCACAGACAAGGAAATCAGTCATGACATTGACGCAAACATGTAGACACCGGTAAAGATGTGTCGGATATCTGACACATCTTTAATCTGAAGAGCCGGTGCTACATTAATAATAAACAAAATTCTGAATTCAATGTCAATCTATAGCAATCATTGGATGGATCATTTAATGTTATTACAGGTAACAAGGTAGAACGTGTACAATTTTTTTATGGTAAACCAAGTCTTTCTAAAATGAAATATGTATAATAATTGTAAAAGGAAAAAAAAATCTTGGGTCTCTGTGCAACACAGTAACTAAGCCAATTATTATCATACTGTCAAGCTATAATTAAGGGAAAATAATGACTGAGACGTTTGTTTTACCATGATTCTGCATGCCCGGGGACGTCAACTTCTGGCATCACATTTATGCCTGTGATAAGTTATGTAAATACTCATTAAATATATGATGATGAAAGAGACAAACGGTTTACTATGCATGATATCAACAAGATGAAAAGGACAAACGGAAAAGGATAACAGAAAAATCTAAAATCCTGATCAACTGCAAAATGTTGAGGATATTATGTAGCAGAAACTTCAAAAGGAATTTGAAAATACCTCACCTCTCATTTTGGCAAAGCTTGATCATCACAGTGTGAAACATGAAAAGAAATCATAATTTCTGTCAGCGATAGATTAAGAAAGGGAACTCAGAGATGATAAGTTAGTAACTAGAATGTAACAATTATGATAAAAGGAAAATATCATCACCGATCATTTGACCATGACATCATAATATAATATCAGGATTATACCAACATAATTTCCAGCTAATAATACTTATTTTCCACTCTCTTCAGTTGTTAATACAATTTTGCAGATACCAATTTTCAGTTCAAAATTATTGACATAGAAAAGTTAGCAACCCATTAACAATAGAACAGTTGCATCAGGATCATGGTTCTAAATTGCAGTTGCAATCGCGATTACGCTGTGAACCTTTACAGTGCGGTAAAATGCAGTCATTGTTACATGACAATTACGCTTGCAGACTGCAATTCAAACCATGTCCAGGAATATTCAAGTCAGACAATTTCAAGCAAAGATGATTTGGAAAAGGAGGGTCTTACTTGACAATTTCATATGCATCCTCTACTGTGTAACGTTCCCACTTTGTGTAAGAACCTTCCCATAAATTTGGATATGTAGGTATCTCGAGAGGAAATGACTCTTCGTCTATGATGTGCCAATGTAGAACATTCTACGAAGCATTTTTTTTTATGTATTCAATGTTATGTGAAACAACATTAAGATTGGTTTCCAATGGTTGAAAACAGCATGGAAGGAAAACAAAAGAAACTTATGACATTTATCTTACAAGTTTTGCATAGGACATAGATTCAATAACTTGCTTAATTACACTAATTGGTAAATAGTGCCTCGATGTATCTGCAAAATAGATAATCAAAAAACCATACGTATCAATCAATAATATCCTTTTACGATAGTATAAAATCGCACATTGTATATTAATTTCTCTTTCTAAACATTGTGGCTTACCCAACATAAGACCACGGTATGCAAATCTAGGTTTATCTTGGATGGACCAAGGTGCCTTTTGTATCTGTACTGTTTTAGTTGTATAATCAAAAGAACACAGCTGGCTGAATGTCTGGTGCATCATGCAAAGACAAAAATAGTTCAGTTTTCAATTTTCAAGGTAAAGAAGAAGAAGAAGACAAACTCACTTTAAGGAACTTAAACTTACAATATATATGCCAATACATATACATGTGACATTTTATACTTCTACAATATGAAGTCGGTAACGTAAAGGTATAAAAGGAAAAACATTTCAAGGTGGGTTTGAAGTGACTTATTTGAGCTTATCTACTGGCATAAGCTTAAGGAAACAGCTTATGAAAACAACTTTACTTTATCTTTTGTCTTAAAAATAGCTTATACATAAGCACTGACATGGTATGTGGTTAGTTAAGTTTTTTGCTCAAACATGGAACATAAAAGTAGATTATGGAATGACAAAGTAGATTATGGAATCGCCAATCATTCCTATGAAGAAAAAGAGAACTAAAAGATGAAAATGGAGAATGCAGATAAATGTTAAAAATTCTCAGACAGTATATGACCGCTAATGCAGATATAAATGTATGGTAACTTTCTTGATCAAAGCTAGAAAAATTAAATTGCAAAACAGGAGAAGGCCTGAACCTTATTGCAACATATAGGCAGGCCAACTATGACCAGACTCAACTAAAACAAATCTGAACTAAAACAACATATATGCAAAGAAGCAAATCAATTAGCTAGACTAAGCTCCCAAACAACTAGCTACTACATAAATGTATGGTATCTACTGCTCCGGTGAACAGACATGAAATAAAGCCATCAAGCACGACAGTTTAACTTCTCTCTAAGCATCAATCTTTGTAAATTCGGTACATACCTCTAATCCACGCAATGCACCATAAACAGTATGTGCCTACAGTAAATAAAATCACAGAATAAGATAAACAACAACTGCCAAGAATGAGAAAACTAATGTACATCAGATTTTTTGTAAGAAAAAATGCTTAAAATTAAACCATACGTTCCAGTAAATTTTACTTAAATTTGTTTCGAGTCCAGAATTAATAAGCAAACCACAATTATCTCATTCTTTATTTGAAAAACAAGAAATGTTCACTCAATCGACCTTTTCATATAAATAGTTTCTAAATGCATTTAGGAATTCCGTATATAATTGTGATTGTAGAGGTTCTGACAAGCAACTTTAATTCCAAAACACAGTAAAAAGCATCATTGAATATCCAAATCAGAAACACCATAACTAAAATAGACAAGCTGTAAACTGTAATGAGCAGGATGCAAAAAACCTCAATGGTGGCTTCCCAAGCAACAGAAGATTCACCGGCTTTAGAAACTGACAAGGTATAGCTTTCATCCACACCAAGTTGAAGCTGGAAACAAAAAATCTCAATTCTCAAACCCAAAATCACAAATTTGACAACAAGTTTCCACAACAATTTGGATGGTTAACCAGTTCAAAATATGTGGTCAATCATTGTCAATAAATGATGATTAAATATAATAAGGTTTTTAACTCATTAACCATCAGCTAAAATTTTCAATTGTTCAACTATACATGATATCAATTAACCATCTAAATTGTGTTCAAATATATGTGATATCCCTTAACCACAATTTGCGTTCAAATATATATCTGAAAGTTGTGGTCAATAATGTTCAAAATCATGGCTATATTTAATAATCATCCACGGAACATAATTAACAATGTATTTAAACCAAGTTAACTTTCCAAATCTTCCGGCTTGGATAAACAGCTTATTTACAGCTTATAGCAAATGATCAAATAAAGTTAACATTCTTTGTATATGTTATAAGCTGTTTTCATAAGCTATTACGGAAAACTTACGAAAATAAGCTGAAAAAAACTTACAAAAAAAATGTCATAAGCTGTTTTCAAAAGTTCTAAACAGTCTTACAAAACTTATGTCACTACATAAGCTAAATAAGTCAATCAAAACATCAACCAAACAAGAAAAAGAAACAAAATTGACCAACACAAAGAAAAACAAAATTCACCTCATCATCATCTGAATGCACAACAATATTCAAACCAACAACATCATAAGCAACCAAACTAATCCTCTCCCTCAACTTTCTAACAAACCCTTTACCAAATTCAAAACCAGCATTCTTAAAAATGATCCCTTTATATCTATCAAAAGCAGCATCAAGAATAGGAGAAGAAGCAACACCACCATTTCCTATAACTGAAAGAGTGAGTGAAGGGTCAACGGAGAGAGAGTAGTTTCCTGAAGTAAAGTTTGAAGGAAGTGGCCATAGGTATGTGAGGGATTGTGAATGATGTTTTTTTGGTGTTGTTTTTGAAGCAAAGGACAATGAAATGAAGAAGAAGAAGAAGATGAATGAAGGTGAAAAGAGTGTTCTGGGTTTGGAATGAAACATCATCATAGTACTGTGTACTTTGTGTTGTGTTGTGTTTTTTTTGTTTTGAAGATGATTTGTGTGTCAATGTTTTTTTGTAGTGAGAGAGAGAGAGAGATAAGAAGAAATTATGATGACATAGGAAATTGTGTTACTTTGGTAACAATTTTGAGTTTTTTTTTTTTTTTGAGGGAAACAACTTTGAGTTTGTTATTTTGGAAGATGTGGAAAAAGTGATTGATTACTTTGAGATGAAAAATGGTAATGGAGAATCTTGTTTTCTAGTTGACATCTAACACTATTTGAAGTAATTTGATAAGATAAATAAAGTTGAGAAAGGCTAGCAACACATCTTTTAACACACATTTGCTAACACACTTTTTTGATTGGTTAAAATTCACATGGGACCCACCAAATTTATATGGGACCCACATGATTTGGTGGAACCCATGTGAATTTTAACCAATCAAAGAGAGTGTGTTAGAAAGTATGTGTTAAAAGGTGTGTTGCTAGCATTTCTCGATAAAGTTTGGTTAAGAATTGTTTTATTATAGTTGTAATTTAGAAGTAAAAGTTAGGTACTTACTTTGGGATTGGGATTGGGATTCTTTCCCGTGTCCTTTTCACTTGATATGGTGCAGTGGAAATTTTTACAATCAAATTGTTTTTTTAATAATTTGTCTTGCATTGTAGAGTGAAACGAGCGGCTGAGATTCCACTGGACTCTCTAGCCATTACATGGGATATGTTCTCTTTACTACGAGGATAGTTCAATTGATAAAAATAATGCATTGTTATATATAGAATTCATTTAAAAAGTAAATTCTAACAATTAGATACTTGAAAAAAAAATAGTAAAAGTTAGATTTTCTAAATAATTTGTTTAAATGAGCCTAATATCGGTTGAGTATGAATTAAGACATCATTATTCATGTTATTTTGTTTTGTTGTAAACCTTGCGTTTTTGGAGAAGGGGTTCATTTTGTTTTGTTGTAAAATTTGGTTATGAATTGTTTTATTTAGAAGTGAAATTTGGTTGTTCAAAATAATTTATTGAGTGAAATTCAATAACCACTTCTGTCTAAATTAACAGATTACTACAGTGTAATTTGTTACTAAAATTACTTTTAATCATTCTCCATTATTAAGTACCCTTCACAAAAAAAATCTCCATTATTAAGTAATTGAGGTGAAATTGTTAATGAATTTCACTCAAAGAAATAATATAATAATATAATATAGGTTGTATAGATCGAATTACACTATTCAAGTTCAAGCTGTTTAATCAATTGAGTGAGACCCTTATAACACATTGATGGGAAGTTCAAGTTAAAAGGATTTGTAGAAATCTTTAAGTAAAGCAACAAAAACAACCAGCTTACATGTTACAACAACCATGGACTAATATAAGGATTAAATAGGTAAAAAAGATAAAACGCAAATTTGTTACCTAAAATTAAAATTAAGTTAAGAGATGAATTGTGAACTTTTACTTTTTTTAACAAAATATTATCTTTCATTTGATTAATAACAAATTCAATCACATGAATCTTTCTTTAAAAAAATATTCAATCACATGATTCACATCAGTAATATTTTAATAATTCATCATTTATATTTTATTCTCAAACCCATACATATCGATTAATTAATACACCAAATTAGTAGTGTAAGTTTTGCAACCAAATAGATTAAAGCTAAATCTATCTATCACCATAAGTAAGAGTTGACCGACTTCAAGAAAGAAAGAAAAAATTCCAGCAAAATGATATGCGTCTTTTAAAAATGAAAACCCATGTCTACAATGTTTATTTTAGAAAATATTTTCTGAAGAGCCAAACACCTCATCACACTTTGAGAAGAAATAAATAGAGTTATTACAGCATAAACATGGTAATGCTTAGCAATAGCAACAAAGTGATACAGCTCAACATCAAAATAAATCATACTCTCTTCATCTGGGGTGGATCCTGGTATTTGGTGCATGTGTGGTAAAATCTAGCTAAGTTGCTAACACCTATATTTGCTACCGACAAAAGCAAAGTCAACTTCAAAAACTTATAAATCATAGCATATGTGTTGCACTTATTTGTTTCCACAAGTTTTGCACAAGGTTGTTGACTTGTTGGTCTTATTCTTAACGTAATGTGTTTTATTTATAAGAGGAAATAATTATTTTAATCCCTGAATGTGTAAGAAGTAACCATAATAGTCTCTTAATGTATCAAAATTTTAAAACAGTTTTTGATTGTGCACTTTGCTAGTCAAAATAGTCCCTAACATTAAAATAATTTGTTAATATTGTCATATTAGTCTTTTAATATACTTATTTATCGTCAGTTCAAGGCTATTTTGACTAAGAAAGTGCAAAATCATATACTATTTTGAAATTTTAATACATTGAGAGACTATTGGGACTACTTGTCACACATTCAGGGACCAAAATAACTATTACCGTATTTATAATATAAAAAAATAGGGAAGTTGGATGTGGGGCTTTAGCCCCACAAAGCCTGCTAATGGATCTGTCCCTGTCTTCATCCCAAAATAACAGAGTCTTTTGTTCATTTTGGAATTGGATCCTCTCCTGCCCCTTTTGTCCGGCCATCTCTCATTTTCCTAATCCAATGGTTGATTGACTCATAAAGAGGAAAAAAAACAAAGGAAAGAGAAAATACATGTGGGCTGAATGGTTGAGATTAGTGCGGCACCAACATCATGAGAGAAATGGTAGAAGAGTATCCAAATCCGTTCATTTTACATATTAAAAAAAAGGCTTATTTGCACTTCTGGTCCTCACATTTTGACCGGTTCATAAAAATGGTCCTGTCTCTTTCAAATCGAACAAAATTGTCCCTAAACTATCATGTTTTTTGCAGTTTTAGTCCTACCCCGTAGTTTAGCTCCCAAAAACTCTGATGTATCGCATTTTTAATGAGGTGTCCAAAAAAGCACTTAGGTGGAAAATCATAAGTGGAAAAACACTCGTACTTGTCAGCAAATCATATTTTATTAATTAAAAACAAATTTATATAAATTAACAATTAGAAAATAAATAAAAAATAAAATTCTGAAATTAAAAATAAATAAAACACATAAAAACACAAATTGTACATCAATACTTGTTTTTCCTAACTCAAAAAAACACTAAACAACATATTCAATGACAAATTTTCAAAGAATCCACACACAAAATTTCATTTCACGTGTTTTCTAATTCAACCCCAAAAAAATAGAAACAAAAAAAAAATGCAGAGAGAGACCTTCCTGTAGCATTCTGGATAAACCATGGCATGTTGGTTTTTTTAGATTTGACCTTAAGAACAGATGAGTAGTATACACATCCCTTACATGATTTACCTTTCGTTGTATGAGGCAGATCTAGGTTATAATTCGTGTATGAATCTGAATTCGGGTTTGAAATTCGACGAGCTCTAAATTTGATTTGGTTTTCAATGAATCCTGGGTTCAATCCATGGAAAGCTTCTGGATTTTAGGGTTTTAACGGGTTTGTGAGTGAGGGTGAGTAACAATAAAAGAAAAGAGGGGTTTCAGATGGAAATGTCACCTAGGTGCTTTTTAGTCTCAGGACAGTTTTGTTCGATTTGAATGAGGGAGGACCATTTTCGTGAGCTGGTCAAACTGTGAAACCAAAAGTGCAATTAAAACTAAAAAAAATGTATAACTGAAAGAGAAAAAAATATGAGTGTCCTTATCAAGTATCGATACATTTATTATTATCATAAATGCAAAATAAAATACTATATTCGTCCCTAAATATAAGACCATTTTATCAAAATCATGGGAATTAAGAAAGTTGATATTTGTATTAAAGTTGTTTATAATCACTATTGTTTTTACAATTTTCTCTTTTAAAAGAGAGAACTAGTTTATGTTTTCAATTTATTTATTGGTGATTGAAGAAAAAAAAAAGTATAATAAATATGGGCATGTATGTAAAGAAATAATTAATATAGTTGAAAATAGCAAAGGATCTTATAAAAAGGGACTAAAAGTATTTTCAAAATGATCTTATAATTAAAGACAGAGGTGGTATACTGAATTGAGAGTGATGAAATTAATACCTCCAGTCCTATATATAAGAAAATATTCTTTTTTGGATACATTGAATAATTAATGTATCTAATTTACAACGAAGACCGGATACATTGATTATTAAATGTATCTAAAAAATAATCTTTTTTTATAGTCCTTTCGTCCCTATATGTAAGCTCTCTTTGCTTTTTTTCACATTTCTTAAAAAAAGTTGTTAGAGCAATTAATGTGTTTATTTTGTGTGTTAATATTACCAAATTATTTTTTGTTTGTATGTGTATTAAATTTGACTTTTTATATTACAAGGCAAGTTAGTGGTATTAGTTAGAGGTATGTTTAGGAAAATAATAATATATGTATCTAGTAATTTGAAAAGGAGTTTATATTTAGGGACAAAAATGAAGTCAAATAAGTGCTTAGATATAGAGACGGAGTAAATATATTGAACAAGAGAAAGTATTAATTAAAATATATACTATTGGAAATTGAGATAATTAATGTTGAACTAAAAGGGTGAAATGAGTAATCTATTTTAGAACAATTTATTTTTTACAAATGGGTCGCTTGTTATGGAATGAGGGAGTAGCTACTTAGTTATTGAGATTCTCTAAGTACGTGATTAACTACTATAGTGGTCTCACTAACTACTACTATAAATGTTAGTTGTAACCTCATCATTCATTAAGAGAAATGAGTTAATTTTGTTCAATTTGCTTTCTCATAACATGGTATCAGTGACTTTTCTTCGTGGGTAAGTTAGTTACAGAGTTTGTTACACCTTAATCTCTTAATTTTTTGTCATTGGTTTTCTTCGCTTCTTTCTTGATTTATGTTGATTTTCATGCAAGTTGTGTGCATTTTCTTGCATTTTTTCCTTTGTTTCTTTGATCTTTGCAGTTATGCCTCCACGCGTTGCTTCTATTCATCGACAAACTGATACAGATTCAATCTTCTATGTTCCTCCACGCGTTGCACTCCCAATTTGAATTATTTAAAGACCATTTAGCCACTACTCAAATTCTCATCATTTAATTAGTTTTGCAGACTCTCTATCTCTCTCTCCCCATCCAAACTCTTCCAATTAAACACTTTTTAAAAGAACATTTGTAGGATTTGAGATCCAGGTTGATCAGGTGTTATAGGATATTGGATGAACTAGTTTCTCTTAAGAATCTTGGTGGAGAATCAAAAATCTAAAACAAAAGTAGATGCTTTTCATCTCCAAAGGTGTTTGTGGAGGTTGTTTCTCAAAGAATCAAGGATCAAGGGGATTGGAACTAGGCTTCTAGCTAAGAAGGTTTCTTGGAAAAGAAGATCCAAGGATTGAAAGCTAGCTTGAGATTCGAAGACCTCAAGATCATCCAATTACAAGAGAGCTTGAAGATCGGAGGCTTTGGGGGGTTACTTAGCACTGAAAATATATGATTAATTGGATTCATAAATCAAAGGAATATTTGTAATTTACTCTGTAATTTTCAACATAAAATTGGAGTACCATAGAGATTTCTCTATGAAGAGAGGATGTACCCAATAGTGAGAACGATTGGGGGGAACCTCTATAAACCGTGGTGTTTTCTTCTCATTCCCCTTTATCTTTTGCAATTTATAAATTGATATATGATAATTGTTCATTATATTAATTGATACATATACTAAGTGATTCAATATTTTAGAACTTGATTTTCTAATAATATTTTGCAAATACATTTCATATATCAATCAATTTTCACTGTTGATATTTTCTTGTCAATTAATTCATTGGTTAATAGGTCTTTAACCCCCTATAATATAGGTCATTTTCGGTTTTTCCCCCTGTAAAATTTTTATTTTGATTCACCCTCCTGTAAAATATTTTTGTTTTGATTTACCCCCTAATAAGCCAAACAAAAACGAAAAATTTCTTGAAAAAAAAATAAAATTGGTTTTTGTTTGGTCTATTAGGGGGGTAAATCAAAACAAAAATATTTTACAGGGAGTGAATCAAAATAAAAATTTTACAGGGGGAAAACCAGAAATGACCTATATTACAGGGGGGTAAAGACCTATTAACCCTTAATTCATCATATAACACAAATTTAGTTGGTTCTTGGGATAGGTATTATTTGAATAAGATTTGGTTTGGTTTGGTTTGGTTTGGTTTGAGATTTACTTTGGTTTTGTAATTAAGTTGTGTATTAAGTTTGATTGAGAAATAGTAATTCAATTGCATATTCCTTGTTCAAAGGTTAATTATCTTATTATCATTGTTTGCTTAGTTATCCTTTGAAGATGAACATAAGCTCCCGCCTCTCTCTTTGAAAACGCTCTTGCCTCTCTCTACAAACCACCTTCGTCCTTTAGCCTTCACCCTCGGTTTCCAAATCCAAAACCCCTCTCTCATGATGTAACCACGACTGGCGGTGGTGCGAAGAGGTGTAACCTCTGCATCACCTGCAAACCCCATCAAGGGTTGCGACACCACCTGCCCACCGTAGCTGAATATGCGGTTGCTGTGATCTCTTGCATGTTCTCTGCATTAGGAGGTGGTTCCAGTTTCGCGCGTTAAACTCCATCTTCTTCTAGTGCTCCTCCGATTCGAAAGATTTGGGGTCGACAAAGTAGGCAGTGTCGCCGCCGTTGCACTACCTTGGTTTCAAACACATCTGGAAATATTTATGGTTGTATGTTGCTCATGATCTGTTTCAAAACCTCATTGTTGTGGTACTGATTTCTGATTCTCAGATCTGGTTCATTGTGTGCAGAGGTCGTTGGGCTCGAAAGGGTTGGTTACACTTGATGTGATATGTTGCAGGGGCTGTTGGTACTTGAATATGTCCGTATTGGCGGTCAATTGATAAACCATTCCTCAAAAGACAAGTTGATTATTCAATGTTGGGCCAGAAACAGCTTTCAATCGATCTGGTTCTGATTTGGCTAGATATGGCCATTTAGCTTGCTATTTGTATGTTACAGGGAGAGGTCGGATCCTGAATTTGTTACTGTGTTGGCAGTCAGATTCATACGCCGTAAGTTTAAAAAATTTGGGGCTCGATAGAGCGTTTAACTCATCCTTTGCTTGACAAGGGACTGTGTGGACTCGAAATATTCGTTAATGTTTATTGCCTTTGGTGCAGGGAGTTGATGGTACGTGAACCGACTTCGTGTTGACGATCGATTCTTTTGCCAAATTATTGACCCGCTATTGATTCGGGTTGAATCCACTGTGTTGTTCATTTTTAATGTATTACTCGTTAGGGTTTATTCACATGGATTGTGTTGGAACAAGGGTGTTTCACAAGTCACCTATTGAGTTTTGACAATAACAAGGTATTAAAAATAATCAATTGGATATGCTAAACAATTTG
>Ga0315914_1003357_pt1 | contig 24336 bp, 8 predicted proteins | sample MpolenodulesMG_FD_203920 | JGI IMG/M metagenome (GOLD analysis project Ga0315914, IMG submission 203920) | Medicago polymorpha root nodule microbial communities from Los Angeles, California, United States - elongated nodules | ecosystem: Host-associated > Plants > Roots > Nodule | place: USA... | reverse complement strand
GACATAAAATGAAAGAGAAGAAAGGATTAAATTTCTGTGATATGTGAGAAGATGATGATTTGAAATCGGTGGTGGTTGTTTGGAGCGTTAGAGAGAAGAAAAAGCATAATCCTGTGTGATTTGTGACTAAAGATATCATGTACACTTTTTTCATCTAACGGTCAATTTAAATGGTACACCGGTGAGGGACTTAATAGAGCCCTCACCCTAGAATCCACCACACAACATATGTTAAATTTGAAGAATTCATATAAACCCTCCCAAACCTCCCAAAACCCTCCTACAATACAATATTTATTTCCCCCAAACGATGCGGGTTTTATATTTTGAAGAAAAACCTCCTCCAATGTCATCTATTTCTTCTACTTACTCTTTCCTTTTTTTCCAAACCTTCACCTCCCTTCTCCTCTAAACTCGCAAACAAAGTCCAAGTCACTGGTAAGCTTTTCTGATGTTACCACATAATTAAGCATGCTGAATCAAAAAGGTTATGGAAATTGTATTCAGAAATCACCTCACTTATGTTTCACCAAAGAAGATGAAAGTTACGTTAGTCTCTAATTCTATCCTTTGTTATAATTTCATTAATAAATAGTAATATTCTTAGTCTTTAATATTTACAGCTTGTTAATTTTCTTGGGTGCAGGTAGGGGTGTTTAAAAAAACCAAAACATTGAATTGAACTGCTGAACCGCACTGAACTGGACTGTTATGAACTGAACCAGTTTGTAAAGCTCATAACTGAACCATATGAAAAGGATTGGTTATTAACTGAACTGTTTAAAAAAAAAAAAAAGAACAGAAATTGAATCAGGGCACATGTTTATCCCATCTCCACTTACTTCCGACGTTAAACGTATTACAGACGACGATTATTATGCTTATAACTTAACAATTAAACTATCGTTTAATAATGATTAGATAAGTAAACAGAGATGTTGACGATTGTTTAAGATCATATTCAATTCGTTCCATAGAAGTTATTCAATTTTCTTGTTACTCTGTCATGAATTGCCTTGTAGTATCTTAAACAGAGATATTATTAAGCTCAATTATTATTAAATCCATTAGTTAATTGCTTTTTTTTTCCTGACAACTAGTTAATTGCAGTTTTGGAACAACATAATTAAGCTCTGAATAAAAAAAGAGATTAAAACGAGAGATGAAAAAGGGTTCAGTTCAGTTAACTGATAACAAGTGCAGTTCAACAGGTTGAGTTCAGTACTAATAAACTGAAAAACAGTTTAGTTAGGTTCGCACACAGTTTTAGTTTTAAACCAAACTCTTCCCGTCCCTAGGTGCAGGGTTCCTAATGGATGCTATGGAGTGCACATTATCTAGAATTTGACCTGTGAAACTTAAATAAGATACAAGTGTAAATAAATGAGAACTTATTTATGATAAGTTAAGCTCTATTAAATTACTATCTATTGACTCAAGGAAGTAAAGTTTACAAATTGTACACGCTTGCTTAGACCAATATAGTTTAACATTAGGGTCATGCTAACTTGTGTCTTATCCTTAAGGGCATAAGTTAAGAAGGTAAAAATAGAATTAATCAATAAATGGACAAGTTAAAAAGATAAAATTTAAAGCTTTCAAAATTATAAATACACAATTTTTAAGATTTAATTTCTACTTTTAGTTTCTTATATTGTGCCCTAAGGACATAAGTTAGCATTTCCCTAAACATTATTATTAGAGATGTCTGTCTCAATAGAACGGAATTATATACCTTAGAGACGGATATATTTTGTTCTAGCATCATCAATGAGCTACGGTTTTTTATTGTTAGCGACAGAATTTTCCATCTTCGGTCGGAGATGGAATTTTTCCATCTCCAGTCAAAGACGTAAATATAAAATTCATCTCTAACAAGCTTAGTGACGATGAAATTAACAACGGAACTTGATCGGTCTCCAATTCTGTCTCTAACAAACTTAGCGACGAAAATTTTGCAATTTAGAGACAAATATCCCCCGTCTTTTTCTACTAGTGAAATTGCACAACTCTCTTTAGTTTAAATTATGAAAACTCCGGTATGGGTATTGTATAGAGACAAGCAAATATTGTTGCCTATGAGTTAGCTAAGGCGGTCCCATTATCAGTTAGTTTTCAAACATTGGTTAACATACCAAATTGTATTGAACATATTTTGATTAATGAAATATTATAAGTCCTTTCCTCTAAAAAAAAAAAAGTTTGCTAAGGTGGCCCTGTTATCAGCTAATTTTCAGATATTAGTTAACATATCAAATTGTATTGAACATATTTTGATTAATGAAGTGTTATAAGTATCTTTCTCTAAAAAAAAAAGGTGTATTAAGAACAGTTAAGTTCCCTTGTTAATTTATGTGTGGTGTTAGCAAGAAGTGATTGTTTATCCTGAAGAGTACTATCTATGAGACCAGCAGCACCAGATAACTTATCTATGATGGCGAAGTACTCTTAAGCTCATTGCATTGGCTAGCCTCAGTCAATAAGATCAATAAGTTTTCATATACTCTATTTATTTTATTTATAGTGAATTTATTCGTGCTAATATTTCACTTTGATTGACTATTTAATGATAATTCTATATTTCTAACACTTCTATTTTGGTTCGGGGTAGATGGAGGGAGTGAGAGAGGAGGAAATGTTGTTAATTATGGATGGAGGGAGTGATTTTTAGTTATCGGTGATGTTTATATTACCCCTTAATGAATATTTTACACTTAATGATAAGTAGGATTTGAATATATAACGAAAGGGATAGAGATCACTTGTTGGATGAAGAAGTTTCATGTTTAAAATAAGGTTAAATACCACTTTTGATCATTTTAGTTTGACAGAATTCCCAAGTTGGTCCTTTAAGTTTCGAAAGTTTTAATTTGGTCCTTTTAGTTTGACAGAATTCCCAAGTTAGTCATTTAAGTTTCAAAAGTTTCAAATATAGGTCATTTTAATTTTATAGAATTTCAAAGTTAGTCCTTTAAGTTTCAAACTAAAAGGACCTATTTGGAACCCAAGTTAGTCCTTTAAAGGTTTGTCCTACGCAAAATAATTTGCAGGAATTTCTGAGGATTTTGTTGTGCTTTCTGTTGCTCAGGACAAGTTTCCTGCGCATCCTACTACCGCATGCAAATCCTATTAAATTGCATATGTTCCAAATATGACTCTCAAGACACTTCCTAATAAACTTAATTATCCAAAAAATAATTAAAGTTAATTATTAACATGCCTTTTAACATACATTAAAGAAAAATAAGTAATAAATTTTGCCAAAAAATACTAGCAAATTTCATGTGGATTTTCTTCCGGAAGTTGCTGCAGAATTACTTGCGGTTTTCTTCACTAGCAGGGGAACTCCTCCAACTCCGCCCAAAGGTTTCCTGTGGATATATTTCACTTTTCGAGTGGAATTTCCCTAGGAACATTTCTTGCGTATCTCAAAATCCTCAAGAAATATTTACCCACGAAGTTATTAGCTAAATCCTTTGCAAAATCTGCAGAAAATCAAAATCCTGCGAAAATGTTACCAAAATCCGCTGGATATTCCGCAGGAAAAGTGCATAAATCTAGTCATGGGAGCTCACATGTTAAATAATGGAGATAAATAAGTTTGATGTTCTTGGGATGAAAATGGTAACTAATTTCAAAAATAAAGACGAAGAAAAGGGAGTTTTTCTTTGATAGGGGTAATGTAGAAAAAACTGTGGTAACATAGTTGTGTTTTAGTAATTAGACAAACATACACTAGTGCATAAATCACAATTGAACAAGAGTAAGTGACAGTAATTAAAAAATGGTATAACTAACAAATTGTACTCTTAAACCATCAAAACAAAATGGGAACTTGATTAAGTTATAATTTTTATTTTAGTCATATTTTTTTTCTAAATAAAAATAAATCTGTCACTCTATTTTAATAAGAATAAAGTGCATTAGTATTTTTATTTCCTTCGTATGGTTTTCAATTAGTAAAAAGAAATGAGTGTTTTCCTATCCACAATTATGAATGTATTAGTATTTTCAATGAGGGTGTGTTGTGGAGAACATTAAACTTATGTCTTGGTTGTGGTTAAGTGGGAGAAGGGGAAATAAATGAAAACATTGGTGTCTAATGCTTAATCACTTTGATTTTATGCAATGAACCTAAAGGGTTGGAAGTATTCCAAATAATATATATTTGCTTAGAAAAAAATTAAAATTCTATTTCCTTCGTATGGTTTCCAATTTATAAAACGGAAATGAGAGTTTCCTGTCCACAATTATGTGATCCTAATTGCTTCTCAAGGAGATCATTTGACCATTTCAAAGTAATGGATTTGATGATCAGTCTCAAGTGTTGTTTTATGGAAATTTCCCTTCCTACCTCTCAATGTATATAATAATAAAAAATAAATGCAACTTCCACGTACCATCCCAAATCTCAACAACAAATTAATATATCTTCTTCCCTCTCTTCTCATACAACTATGGCAAACTCCATAAACAAAAAATTTTACATGAAAATCAGCAAACTATCTCTCCTTTTGCTATTGTTCCCTCTAGTTGCTACCTCATACAATCCAATTTACAATTTAGCCATTAGTTGTGGTTCCTCGATAAACACTACTGCCTTAAATAATCGAACTTGGGTTGGTGATAATACTGTTAACTCCAATCTCTTTACTTTCATTGAACCAAAAACCACTAACCCATCTCTTAAAGCACAACCTAATTACCTTTCAAATGTCCAAGTTCCATACACATCTGCCCGTGTCTCTTTCTCAAATTTCACATACTCATTTTCTAGCATCACTAACTCCCCTGTTTTTCTTCGCCTTCACTTTTACCCAATTTCATCTAAAATCTTTGATCCCTCCAATGCAATTTTCTCTGTCAAAGTTAACAACAAAATTACGCTTCTTAAAAACTTCAACCCTTCACTTTGGATTCATGAAGATGGGGAAACAATCACCAAAGAATTTTGCATCCAAATGAGAAGCTAAACATAAATTTCATTCCAAGCATCATGAAACAATCAAATGTTAATTATGCTTTCATAAACGGAATTGAAATTGTGTCAATGCCTTCTTTTCTCTATTACACAAACCTCAGTGACCCAAATTATCATTTGAAATCACTTGATATAGACAACACAAAATACCAAATTCAGAGCAACAAAGCTTTGGAGACTGTTTATAGAGTCAACGTTGGTCAAAATCAAGTTCCACCAAACCAAGATACTGGTATGTTTCGTAATTGGGACAATGATTTTCCTCTTTACTTGGAGAAACAATATCCATACAGTCTATCAACTGTTTATAATGACATTCATCCAAACTATTTAAACAATACCATTCCAAATTACACTGCACCAGAAGCTGTTTACTTTACTGCAAGAAGTTATGGAATAAAATTATCAGAAAATGTTTTTAAACCCCCACTTAATGGGGACACTTTGTACACTTTGACTTATGACTATAATGTAACTTGGAATTTTGAGGTTGATTCTTCTTTTACCTATATGGTAAGGTTACATTTTTGTGAGTTTGATCCACGTATCAAGAATAAAGGTGATAGAGTTTTTCAGATTTTCATACATGGCACTTTGGCTGAGGAAAACGCTGATGTGATAATGTGGAGTGGTGCTCGTATGGTTCCTGTTCATAGGGATTATGTTGTGACTATGGATTCTCGTAGAGGAAGCTCTCAAATTGAAAGAGTTAATCTTTCAATCAATCTTCAACCATTAACAACGTACTATACTTTGTTCAAAAAAAAAACAACGTACTATACATATTACAGGGATGTCACATTAAATGGGATCGAGATTTTCAAAGTAAGTGATAAAAATAATAATCTCGCGGGGTCGATACCAAAGTTGATAAATATATCTCACCCACATAAATTATTTCCAACCCAATCATCAAAAAAATCTATCTCACGCACATCAAGCATCTCCATAGTTATCGTTGTTGCGATTGCAATTTCAAGCCTAATGCTTGCAACTGTCGTAGGCATCACAGGTTTTTTGCTAAGGAAAAGGATTAACAATGCCATGAAAGATAACTCATCGAAGACAAAGAACAAAGGGTCACCACCTTTGCCACCCCATTTGTGTCGCTCCTTTACAATCGCAGAGATCAAAGCAGCCACAAACAACTTCGATGATGATTTCATCATCGGTGTTGGAGGGTTTGGAAACGTGTACAAAGGTTGCATCGATGGATCTACATGTGTTGCAATAAAACGCCTCAAATCAGGCTCTCAACAAGGTGCGCACGAGTTCATGAATGAAATCGAGTTGCTCTCCCAGCTTCGCCACATTCACTTGGTGTCCCTTGTGGGATACTGCAATGACAACACAGAGATGATTTTGGTTTATGAGTTCATGAAGCACGGTACTCTCTGCGAGTATCTTTATGGTTCTAATAATCAGCCACTATCGTGGAAGCAGAGGCTTGAGATTCTTTTGGGTGCAGCTAGAGGGTTGCATTATCTTCATGATGAGGTGAAACATAAGATAATACATCGTGACGTAAAGAGCACCAATATATTGTTGGATGAGAAATGGGTAGCTAAGGTTTCTGACTTCGGGTTATCCAAGGTAGGACCCACGGGGATATCGACTACCCACGTTAGCACGATGGTGAAGGGAAGCCTTGGGTATTTAGATCCTGAGTACTATATGTTCCAAAGGCTAACTCTAAAATCAGATGTGTACTCGTTCGGTGTTGTACTTCTTGAAGTGTTGTGTGCTAGGCCACCTTTGGTTCGCGATTTGGATAAGAATACAGCTAGTCTAGTTTGTTGGTTTAAAAAATGCTACGATGAAGGTGTGGCTATTGAACAAACAGTGGACCCATTTCTAAGAGACTCTATACCGGGTGAGTGTTTGGAATATTATTGTAAGTTGGCATTAAGTTGTTTGCATGATGATGGAACTCAACGACTCTCAATGAGTCAAGTGGTTGGGGGTTTAGAGTTTGCATTGAAATTGCTGGCGAGTGAGGAAGATAGCCAGGTTGGTACGACCCAAAAAGAGAGGACATATATGAGTAATGAAGGGAGTGACTTGCATTTCACTAGATCCCACACCTACAAGGAGAGCACTATCTCAACGAGGCCAAGTACTCAAGAACAACCTTTCTCTGGGATTGGGAATCAAAGAACGCGATCATATTCATGCCAAAACTTCAAAATTTATATTTAGCCGTTGCAAGGAAAGGGACACCCTTTTATATATGTAAGTATAGTGTAAAAATGTGCAAAGCAGAACTAAATAATTTTAGCTAGCCCAGCATAAAAGATGTTGTTTGATCATGTCTTGAAATTTCAAGTTAAACCTTCCTGTGTTTGATTATTTGAACTTATCATTAAGACTTAATTAATTTTTTAATAAAACGATATCTATCTTTTCCAGAATATGGTATGATAGAGTCTTCACCATATAAACTAATCAACAACTAAAGTTTGCAGGATCCAGTTGGAGTAAAATTAATGATATGGTACATTTATTAAATGTTAAGATAGAGGTGTTATATTAGAGAGCACTGAGTAGTTTTTTACATATGTTTATCATAAGTGATTGTTATGAAAAATTATTTATTTTAAAAATTTGTTTTGAACGTGATTCAACCTCTACATGATTCAATTTAAAAGATACAAAATGTTATTCCTAAATTAAAACCAACCAATTCGTAGTATTTTCATTATTATGTATTGACATTATTTTTTTTAAAAATTTATTGTGGCATAATTTATTCATAGACTTTGTCAAGTCTTCGTCTCGCCGTAGTATCCCACTATTGCATGTTATTATACACTAGGTGACTTCTAGTAAGTCTTCATCTATAATGTAGGGATTGGGAAAATGGCCAGTTAAAAGAATTAAATTTACTCCTATATTCGTAGGAGCTAATTTTTTTTTTTTCTATAAATATATAAACTTTTATATTTTCTTCTTTCTTGCAAAAAAAATTAATTTTTTTGTCTACATATGTTTTCTCTTATAAATTACAGTTCTTGTTTTTCAACTATAGACTCCTTGATTTAACAAAAGTCCGTGTGGCAACTGCCATCATGCACGTTTCGGATATTTTAGAGGTCTATGACGAACATACAATTAGGGTCTCAACTAATAAGTATATAAAAAAAATTGAATTCTCAAAGTGTGAAAATAATTTACATGAAAATGATATTAGTTTTTTGCTATGTTGTAAATAATCTTCGTCAACAACCATGTGGGACACGCAAGGTGGGTTCTCCCAACCAATTTTTTTCATACAAATGAGTAAAAAATCGAACCCTTGATCACATGTTTAAGGGGTTAAAGTCACTTCTCACTTGTACCAATCCATTGTTGGTGAAAATGATAGTTTTAATTACATTAATTAAACTTCAAAAGCTAATGGATTTGATCTATTATTTGAACTAAATAACTTTTAATGACTCAACTTTTGCTTTTATTTAAGACGGAAATGAGTAAATATATGGAATTATTAAGAAAATATTACCCACAATAGATACTTTTTTTTTTGAGCAACCCACAATTGATACTTGTCTTAACAAAAATTAAAGAGGTGATTTTGTTATCAATAGAAAATGAAATATGAAATGAAATTAATTACATGATATATTATTTTGTATCTAAAACATATGAAAAAATAAATTAAAATTGACATAAAATAATATTATAAAAGTATTATCATGAACTTCAAAAGGGACTCAACTTAAAAATTCGTTTTAAACCTTAATATATATGAGTCGGTCCAATTTAAATATAGAACAATGTAGTTATACGTGTGAATTTTAGGTAATGTATATCACTTAGTCCGTAAGAGGCACTAGAGAATAGTAGTCCTTAACTATCACTGCAGCAAATGGGACACGAAAGAAAATGCTTCTAATTCACCAATTTTAGAAAAAGCTCTTATCAGCCAATTATTTTATTGGAATGTTTTGAAGAAAAATCAGCCAATTATTATTTTGGAATGTTTCGAAGAAAACACTAAAACTAAATGTTATAGAAAAACTAAACATAATCTTTCTGCATGTGGTCAAGGAACGTCGATTTACAAATTAACAACGATGTTTTGGAGCTTTTCCGTGACTTTGTTTTAAATATCTTGGATACCAAACATTTTCCAAAGACTTCACCGAGTCTTCGTCTTCACTCGAGCATCCATCCATATAGGTATTATTGTTTACAGAGTGATTTTTAGTTACCTGGAGAATCTATCAAAAATATTTAATCAATACGACCTTAAAATTTGATAAATCGTGTGTAGTAAATTACCATCAATTTATCAAGGGATAATATTGAAAAAACTGTTGTTGTAACATTATTTATGTGTGTTTCAGTAATTAGACAAACATACACGAGACAAAAAGGATTAATGCTAACAAACGTCTTTAGGTGTTGTTTAAACAACTAAAAAGAGTAACTTTTGCATAAAAGTGATGTAATTATTACTTTGAGACTACTTTTATTTGTATTTTCAAGACAAATACTCCCTCCGTTCTGGATTAACTGAGTCACTTGCTCATTTCACACGTATTAAGAAAAATGTATAGATGAAAGAGAGAGAAAAATGATTTTAAGTGTTTTTGTTAAGTATTGGTGCATTCTCCACTATCATAAATGCAAAGTGGAATATATTGAATTGGAAGTGATAGAAGTAGTATTAATTAAAGTTATAAAGGGAAAAAAGTAATTAATATTGTATTGAAAAATGAAATGGCTCAATTATTTTGAGACACTTTTTTTTTGCAAATGGCTCAGTTATTTTGGGACGGATGGAGCATTTTATTTGTGTATTTCTTAAACAATAAACAATGCATTTAGACCATCTCTAATGGTTTTCAATTAATAATAAAAATTGAGTGTTTTCCTATCCATGATTATGAGTGTATTACTAGTATTTTCAATGAGGCTGTGTTGTGGTGAGCATTAAACTTATGTCTTGGTTGTGGTTAAGTGGAAAAAGGGTAAAAAAAAATGAAACAATATGTTCTCTGATTGGGTCTAATGTTTAACGAGGGCAGTTCCTATATATTTGGAGGCTCGGTTCTCAATAAAAAATAGGCCCCTAATAAAATAAAAATTTAATTTTTAAAAAAAAGAAATCATCTATTTAAATTGAAAATAAGATCCATAAAAATAAAAAAAAAATAGTCAATATTGTGACCAGCACAAAAAAATCAATATTCTAATCAATAAAATAAAAATAGAACTTCAAACTAATATCTTTAGCATCCTTAATCAGTGACCCGAGAGCACTGATTAACATTTTCCTTATTTTTATATATTACTTGTTTCAATGCAGTATATAAAATAAAGTATTTGAGCTCCCAAAATTTGGAAGCCCAACTCAATAGAGCTGTTTGTACCCTCTAAAAACGGCCCTGTGCATAATCATTTGGATTTTATACAATGAATCTAAAAGGTTGGAAGTACTTCCAGAGAGAACATATATGAGTGATGAATAGAGTGACTTGCATTTCACGAGATCGTACACCTACAAGGAGAGTACGGTCTCAGCAAGGCCAAGTACTCGAGAACAACCTTTCTTTGAAATTGAGAATCAAAGAACACGGTCGTATTCATGCCAAAACTTCAAAACTTATATGTAGCAGTTACATGGAACACCCCTCTATATATGTAAGTATAGTGTAAACATACATAAAGCAAAACTAAATTATTTTAGCACTACATAAAAGATGTTGTTTGATCATATCTTAAAATTTCAAGTTAAACCTTCCTATGTTTCATTATTTTAAGTTTTTAACTTATCATTATGCCTTAATTAAAGTTTTTAATAAAACGATATCTATCTTTTCCAGAATATGGTATGATAGACTTTTAACACTATAAAGTATAAACAAATTAACAACTAAAGTTTGCAGGATTCGGTTGGAGTAAAGTTGATGATATGTTATATTTATTTTTGACAAAATTATATGGTACATTTATTAAATGCTTAAGATAGAGGTGTTATATTAGAGCACTAAGTACTTTTTTACATATATTTATCCTAAGTGATTTTTGTGAAAAATTATTATTGTAGACATTTTTTTTAAACTTGATTCAACCTCTACCTACTAATCAATTTAGAAGATACGAAATGTTATCTCTAACTTAAATCCAACCAATAAGAAGAGTTGAGTAGAAGACGATGCAATCAAGTCAATAGTCGTCAACTAGCTTACTAGTGACAAAACACTCAATTTGTAGTATTCCTCTACATAATTCAACCAAGAGTTGAGTAGAAGACGATGCATTATTTATTCAAAGACTTCATCAAGTCTTCATCAAGTCTTCGTCTCCCCGTGGTATCCCGCTATATATTGGTGACTTCTAGCAAGTCTTCATCACGTATTCATCTATATTTTGTGGATCGGAAAAATGGCCAGTTATAAGAATTAAATTTGGTCTTATATTTGTAGAATCTAATTATATATTTTCTCTATAAATACATCAACTTTTATATTTTTTCTCCTTACAAAAAAAATTTAAATTTGTCTACCAAAAAAATTAATTAAAATTTTTGTCTCCATATATTTTTCTCTTAGTGTAAATTACACTACCCTCCCCTCAAAGATGCTTGAATTACACTCCCCTCCCCTCTTATGTTAAAATATACATTTCCCTCTCTTCAAAAAAAAAATTATATTCCCCTCCCTTATAAGATGCTTGAATTACAATTTTCTCCCTTAATAATTAAATATACACTACACTTAAATCTATTTTAACATAAATAAATATTTTTTTATGATATATAAAAATTTTGAACCACCATTTATGAAAAATAAATTCATTTCTTTATAATTAAAATGTCAATGATAATTAAATTTAAATACTTTCCTATTAATTTTATAATTTAGAGTATAAAATTAACTTTTAAATAACCATACTTTATTGTCTTTAGTAATTTTTAGCATATTTTAATTTTATTTTGGGTTGTTTCATATTTTATAATAGGGTTTAAAATTATATGTTAATGCAATTGTGAATAAAAAATCGGGAAAAAATATGTATTCAAATTTTGATTATATTAAAATAGATCGGCAATACTATTTTTTTAAGTGTTTTAGATTATTAATTTTTTTACTAGATTATTATAAATAAAAAAAATATATTGAGGGAGTAAAGTGTAGGTTTTAACATAAGAGGGAAGGCGAATGTAATTCAAGCTTCTCTTAGGGGAGAGGAGTTAAATATTTTCTAATATGTTTTAAATAAGAGGAGAGAGTGTGTATATTTTAACACAAGAGGGAAGTGTAATTTAAGCATCTTTAAAAAAAAATGAGTGTAATTTACTTTTTCTCTTACTTTTATGGTTGTAGAGAAAGAAAAAAAATTGATACATTTATAGGATTTCTTTAAGACAATAAACTTACATCATTTCCTTATTTAAAATGTGTTCAATACAATTGAGTATCTTCACCCAAACATGATAAATAGCTACTAATGTGACCATTGATGATAGTGTGTCATAACTTATTTTTAATGTCTTTTAGGAGTCATTTTGCAGTCGTTCTAGTAAGTTTTATTATGTTTTAGTTGAATTTTGCAATAATCCGAAGAAATGATCGTGAAAAGTGAGAAGTGATTAAAAGACCGTGAAACCATGACAATTCACTCAAACCAAACAACTATGTGATCGTGATATGCTTTTTACAAGATCTATCAAGTAATCTCTTGGGGTATAGTCATTATGGACATTTCAATCAGAAGATATGGGACAGTACAAAATGAAAAAAGCAGAGGAACCAACTATTGCCTCATGCGCATCGTGCAGTACGAGTTGTGTTTTATTATGTTTTATGTTGTTGAGTTATATCTAATGTATTTTGTTGTCGTCGTCGTCTTACATGGATATTGAGTGGTCTTTGAGTACAATTTGTATGTGTTCTTGCTTGAAAATGTGTGCTTTTTTAGAACTAATAGTTAACAGCCATAGGTGCCAACAGTAGTTAACTATCATTCCATCTATGGCAGTTTAATGGCGTAAGGGACCAAACATCAGTTATCTGTCGTTAAGGGGTGGGTATTAAGATGATTGTGGGGTGTCTAGGAGAAATTTTGGAAGCCTGAAGAGCAATTTTCATAAACAATTGACTATATCTTTTCTCATCTTAGTGCTTTCTGGCACATCCTACAAGATTTCAAATTATATATTTCAAAAAATGTAAAACGTTAAAATAAACTCTCCAAAATCATCCAATTTTTTTGGATTTTATAACCCAAAAATTAGGTGTGTGTGAGAAGATTGGAGGAGGAAAAAGAAACAATCTCATTTTCAATGAATTGAACCCATAATTTTAAGTTTTTATTTTTTTGGTAAAGAATTTTAAGAAACATTAATATATCATTATTCATTAAAAAAAATATCATTATTATTGGATGTACTTAGTTAACCACTAAAATTTAAGTATTTACATGTAAACTTAGTTTAACTAGGTCATATAAACTGAGTTTAAGTGTACATACATAAACTCGGTTTAAGCAGGTCATGTAAACTCAGTTTAAGTAGTTTATGTAAACTAAGTTTACATGAACCTACTTAAACTGAATTTAAGTTAACTTCAACAATGTAAATTGAAATGTACAGTGCAGTTGAACAAGAAGAAGAAAATTGAAACTAGCATTATTGAAAAAGAAGAAGAAATTCACTAACTTGTATACAATCGAGTATGGATGAAAGATATTTTGATTCACTTGTTTGATCATTTGTTGGTGAAAGAGGATGAAATTTTAGAGTGACAATGAATGAAATGTTTTAAGAAAATTTATATAAAAGGTCAATTTTAGTATTATTATAAACATTTAAGAAAATTTGGGTGTAACCAGAAAGATATGGGGTATAAGTAGAAAAATTCTTAATCTCAATAAGAATGGTTATAATTAACTTAGTTTTTTTTTTATATTTTTTTAAAGAAAATTAGCTTAATTATTATCCACTAAATTTTGATTCAACTAATCTGAATCGAGTCATTCAACAAAGAAAATAGTTCTTTTTTTTGTTACAAAGTAATAAAGCAAAAAGAAACAACAAAAAAAAAAAACAAATTAAACACTACATAGCTAGTTTGTATCTAGAAGGAGAGACTCTAAACCATCTGGAGGACGATCCCACTGAGTTAAAGAAGCGGAATGGACACCTGTAGCCATAAAATCAGCACATATATTCTGCTCTCTTGGAATATGAGCTAAATTGATGGTCTCGTGGTGCAAGGTATCTGAGATTTCCAGTAACACAGAGGCATACACATGCAAACTTACATTCGTCACATTGAGAATAAGGTTTATCGCTTCCGAACAATCATTCTCGCAAATGAAGTGTGTATAACCGAGATCATAACAAGTTGCAATCCCAAGTTGAATAGCACGAAGTTCGCCAAGAATGCATCACCACCATTTACGAAATGAGTGAACTCCACTATCCAGTTCCCATCATGGTCACGAAGAACTCCACCAGTGCCTAGACGAAAATAGTATTTATTTGATTTTGACAAAACTGCGCCAAGGTATAACTTAATTTAAAATTTCAAACAAATCTTTTATTTTACCTCTTTTTATCAAATCACACCCTCCATTTCCTTTCTTTTGATGTTTTAGGACTTCAACTTTATCTCAAAATATTTGATGTTTTAGGATTTTTAATATATTTTATCCAATTTTATCCTTGTTGAAAAACACACAGTAAGATAATTAAATAAGTTGTGACTTTTGACTTATCACAATTGAATTAAAAGATTTAGATAGAGTATACAACTACCGAGGTACAGTAATAAGGTTTACTTCAACGTCATTTGTACGGGATTTTATTTTTTTGAAAAAACTGCACCAAGGTATAACTTAATTTAAAATTTCAAGCAAAACTTTTATTTTACTTAGTTTTATCAAATTGGTTATTTCATGTTTAGAAACGTCAATAGTAATAGGTAATTTTTTTTTCCTTTCTAACCCACCATATTTAAGATCTTTGACCACGTAGTAGAAGTCCTAAGGTAAGGGCCGGCCATTGGTGGTACAAACAGCTTTACAGAGCTTGACCTCCAATGTAATGAGTACAACCCACCATTTTCAAGTTCAAATACCATAAGAGAAATAATATTGACTAGAAAATTGGTCTTCTCCCTTTCAAAATTACTCATTCTCGTAGTTATGTTCAATGTGAGTTAACTCACACTAGGCTTTTTCAACATGAGTTAACTCACACCGATCATTTTTCAATGTAAGTTAACTAACGTTGACATGTGAATGAGCAAAAACAAAAGGGAAAAGAGCAATTTTCTAGTGACTCACAAAGGAAGGTTGTGAGGGATGAGTATGTAAAGGAACCTGTCTTTTTCATTGTTAATGTCAATAGCATCGTCATTTTTCATTCTCATCACTTTTCAATCACAAAATAACAGAAATTCCAGTAAAATATGTCTAGAAACAATGCAACTCAATCATATACTAATCATACCATATCTACAACCATTTATAAGTAGAACAAAATTTTGTATTTTTTTTATCAGGTGTCCGTTTTTATTATGATAGTCAGACGTCCAATTTGATTATGACGGCCCTATCTAAGATCCATTGGTTCTGCTATGAAACTAATCTTAAAGTTGTCCACGAGACAATCTAGCTTATTAATTTTTCCTTTTACTTGTGTAAAGGCCAAATTGGACCATACAAAAATAAACCTATTTGATCTGTTGGCAAATAAAAAATATCTATTTGATCTTTAAAGATTTCAAATATTCAAAATAACCTTTGATGGTGAATAAAAAAATCTATACTCTAAAAGTGACTAATTTTAATTATATTTGATTTTTTTAGTACAGACTATGTGTTATTTTTTAGTGACTAAATAATAGTTCGTGTTTCTTTTTTTTTTTTTAGCGAAAAGTGTTCATGTTTCTGTTACTTCTCAACACACCTTTCAGCCTTTACTCTAATATTTTTAATTTTCCCCTATTATAATTTTTAAATCCACCACTGCAGGCATTCCCATGTAGCAACATAATCTTCAAGAGAATATACCAAAACACAACAGCATATCAGCTTTCTTCAACTCTGTAAAGCACAATAATTGTATTTACTCTGTAGGCACAAAATATTAATATTATTTGAGTTACATCAAAAATATTGGGAAAAACAGCCTAAAAATATAACATTTGATTTCTCCCTTGCAACTTGCCTCTGCATTGTCCTTTTCTCTAATCAACAAGGGTTACTTGTAATTTTATTAATCATCAAACTTTGGCCTTTTTTACATGTAACACTAGCAATATAACAAGTTTTTTTTGCAAGAAATGCCTGTTATGAGTTGAGGGCATGAAACACCAATACAAACAGGAACACCAGACACAACACTAATACTGATCTGTTGACATTGATAATAATTTGAAAAAATATAAATAATTGAATGCAACCAACCATGTGTCTCTCTTATGTCAGATATGACATGTGTCAGACACCAAACAAGTCTTCAATTTGAAGTGTCGGTGCTACATATAGGTTGAAGATACAAGCTAGTTTTCCTAATTCGAACTCCAAAAAACAAGGGGAATTAAGAAGGAAACCTGTAACTTGCACACAATACTCTTTCATGATAAAGTAACTATACATTAAAATTTCGTGCTAGTGAAGCTTTAGTGTGAACGAAGCTTCAGAAACAAATTAGGTAATGAATTTTCTTTCAAAGGATTGTTGAGATTTCTACCAATAACTTTTGAAGCGCTTGAGGCTTTGAGAAGAAAGGAGAATGATCAGCACCCTTTAAATGGAAAACCTTTTCTGGAGGGCTTGCATTTATCATGTTTTCTTGGAGTGCAGTAGGTATGGCATTGTCTTCAAGGGTTTTTATATAAAACCGCCTCACTGTTCTATATTTCGCGTCTGAAAGGGAAAGTTTCTCTAAAACTGGTGCGAATGGTACTGACCTCATCGAAACAGATGCTAATGCAACGTCCTGTATTTAAAGAACAATGAACAAACAATGATGGTTAGGGAAAACTGATATAAGCACTATCCCAAACTATTAAAAAGGAAGAAACATCTAACATAAAAGATTTCATCACATAGGAAAATTATTTTCCTCAGGGAGCATGTCGCATATGTGTCATCTTAATGAGTGAATAGGAAAATTAGTCCTCAAAGCTTTAAGCATCGGTCAAAATAGATCTTATATTTTGTGAATTGGCAAATACATCCATGAAATAGTAAGGTGTCGTGAAAATGGTCCCTCTATTAACTTTTACCGATAGGAACTATGACATGGCAGATTAACCAAGGATGTGGTACCTCCACATTGATCTTACATCAATAGCACCACACCAGAGACTAATTTGCCTACAAAATTTAGGTCTCTCCTGGACTAATTGGCCAATAAATAGTCGATGCACAATTGTAATTATTGGCAAATTTGTCACTGATGTGGCCTAAATTTCATAGGCAAATTAATCCCTAATGAGTTGGTATTGATGTGGGATCAATGTGCTATGTATATGTCCAGTTAATTTGCAATATCATAGTATCTAACAATAGAAGTTAACGGAGAAACCACTTTGAATGGCATTATACAATTTCACATATGTATTGGACAATTACAAAAATGAGAGACTATTTTGACCGGTGCTAACAATTTCATGACCAGTTTGCTTGTTTCCAAAAAAGTTGATAAGATTGGGCTAGTGGGAGAAGCTTGTCTTAGGTAATTTACATATAGTTGTATCATCGAATCATCAAACAATCCATATCCTCTGCACTGGGTGAGAAAGGATTCTGTTGTTTTGTTAAACTGAAGAGTTCAACAGATAACTTTGAAAACAATCACTAAGAAAATTGCAAGGCACCAACAAACTAATTTCCTATAATTCAACTAAGAAAATTGCAAGGCACTGGTAAAAATGTCAGCTGTATATCCGGTCATCAAATGCTAATAGAAGTATATAAAGCTTGTATAATTCAAGTTTATATAAACTACAAACAAAAAATAATTGACCAAAAGTACAAGCATGCCCCTACCTCTAAACAAACGATAAAATAAGGCTCTCAAAAGTCGAATGCGAAAAAAGAGAAGAAAAAATACTTACTTTGGTAGGGCTTAGATTGAATAACAACTCTCTTAACAGTGATTTTTCCAGATCAAAAGCAGTGGGAGGATGATCATTTCCATTTGCATACAAAAACTTCTGAGCCTGTGGCATGAGATCATTTGATCCTGCCTGCAACAGATCGGAACAATCAAATCATCAGTAAATGTTTTCAAGAATTCTTCTTTTATATGACACCCTCTATTTTTGTATTCAATCTCAATCCCTTCTAAAATGCACTCATTCTCCAAAGGAGAGTGATGTGATATTATAATTTTACAAGAAACTATAGAAAATTCGTAATACTAGGGGGAGATGGAAAACCTGTTGTGAAATTATATCAAGAGTACTTTGTCCGTTAGTTGGCATTGCTGCGGCAATAAAGACAGCCTTGGAAATCTTAAGCGGAAACAACTCCATTGCATATGATATACAAGCCCCACCAAAATCATGTCCAACCAAGATCACCTTAATAAAGAACCAGATATAAAGTAAGAACAAAATGTAAGGAATATTTTTTTCAAATTTTACTTTGTATGTTGTGGCTATAATAACAGTCGGTTATGAACTTTTCTTTTTAATTGTGATAGAGAGAAAATGGAAGCAAACTAGAGAGAATGCACTTTCGAAAACACCGAAAACAATGAATTTTTCAGAAATATTCACTCTATTTTTAGAGGGGTAACCTTGGTGCAACTGGTAAAGTTGTTGTCATGTGACTGAAAGGTCACGGGTTCAAGTCTTGTTAACAGCCTCTTGTGTAAAAACAGGGTAAGGCTGCATACAATACACCAAAAATGGTGGGACCCCTTCCCGGACCCTGCGTATGTGGGAGCTTTAGTGCACCGGGTTGCCCTTTTTTTTTATTCACTATTTTTAAAATGCATATTCAAAAACTTCCATGGTGTCTCCTTTAAATTTAACATTTTCATAACACAATGCGTGCACATGTACCACATATATATTTAGGGGGAAAGACACAGAAGTCTAGTAAAAAAAAGTCATGGATGTGCAGTAAAAGAATGACGCGGTTGCAGCAGTCAAGAAACCGACATCGTTGGACCAAGATCAGCAGCCCCGTGTTCCAAATTGATATTTTAAATCCAATTTCCTAAATTCAAAACATGGACTGATTTTATCCAACGGAGCCGATCTATTGGTTGCACGTCTTCGTGCTTTTCTTACTATGTGGAACTCAGATGCAAAAGCCATAACTTTGACATAAGTTGGCACTGATTGAAAAAAGAACACATGCTAAATGCCATGGATTCTAAATCCCCCACTCAAATAATCAAATACATCAGAATTAAAGAGATGATAAAATAAGCAATTAGAAGCAAAATTGGAAAGAAATGCAATAAATACCTTTTGGCCTTCTGGAAGATTTTCAAGGAAGTCGGTAAGAGGCTTAACGTATTGTGACAGACTTGTAATGTTGTTTGTATCAAATGAATGAACTCCAGAACCAGTTAAATCTATGGCAGCTACTTTAAAACCACTTTCTTCAAGAAGTGCAATGGTTTTGTACCAACACCAGGCCCCGAAGCCACCTCCATGAACAAGAACAAAATGATTGGTCTCCAGATCGTCAACCTTTACACCCTGTCAAATTCAAAACCTGCATGTATAAGCTAAAGAAAATACAAAATAACGTGCCAACAATTTCACCCTACGATTGGTAAAGATAAAATGAAGGTATTAACAATATATTGCAACACTGTTTATTTAAGAAAATGAAGCTACATTTACAGCATCAAATCATATAGACAGTATTGGATTCCATCTGAGTTTCAGTCTCATTTTAGAAACCTCGACATCTCTATTGTAACAACAAAGAGGCAAACAAAATGTTACCTTTAAAGCTAAACTTACTTCTAGTAAAAAAACACTTCAAAAGGTCAAACCTCATTTTCGCTCAAAATGCCTTCAAACTATTTAAGACTTGAACACATTCATTATTCTCAAATCTCAAAGAAACTTATGATTTAAGAATCAATATCAAATGCCACCAATAAGGCTCCAACACATGCCCATACAAGTCCATTTTAACTAGTAAAATTGATGATTTAATTCATATACACCATTCTTGTAAATATATTTTACAATATTAATCATAATTGTTAGATCATTGAAAAAGTTTAATTTCTGAGACAAAATAATAATAAAAAAATTCAATCATAATTACTTTTAAAGTCACACATATAATTGGTCGTAATTTGTTGACGGTATAAATTTGTTTACACTGACCGTGTATCAAAAATGAATTTTAACTCTAACATTAATGAGTATAAATCAAACAAGTTACTTTATTTCATGGCAATGTTCTGATTCATTGAACTAATAACATAAATAATGGATATAAGTCAAACAAATTATTTTAATTGCCATACATTTCTGATTTTACAAGTCTAAGAAACCTGATCATGAGTCATAGCATACCAATCCCTTCTAGAACTTCTAGAATTCTATCAGCTACTTTAGGTCTAAGAAAGTACACCATCCTATAAACCTCATCAAGTAATTATTTTAAAGCCATAGCTTCAAATTTGGAAATTTTAAATTTTTTTTATACAAAACTGATAAATAGAAATAAAAAATATGCATAACTCCAAAATTGACAAAATCAACAAAGATTTGTTACATTGTCAATCAATCATAATCGTCAGATCATTAAAAATATTTTAATCAATTGTAACTATTTTTAACACTACACATATACTTGATTGTGATTTGTTGAAATTGTAAACATTTTACACAACAACGATGAATCAGAATTTAACGAGTTACTTTATTTCACAACAATGTCCGGATTCATTGAACTAATAACATAAACAATGGATATCTATCAAACAGATTATTTTAATTGCAGACACTTTTCTGATTTTATAAGTTAACCTGATCATGAGTCATAACACATTAACACACCAATTCCTTCTATGCTTTAGGTCTAAGAAACCATTAACACACCATCAAGAAAAAACTATTTTAAAACCATAGCTTCAATAAAGGCCTCAATTAGAAAATTTTCAATTTCATTTAAAAAAAAACTAAGAATCAGAAATCAAAAACCTCCATAACTCCAAAATTGACCAAACCAACAAATTTTTCAACCAGAGCAACAAAAAACCAAATCAACCAACCTATAAAATATCATCAATTTTTTTCTATACACAATAACACATTAGAAAGAAGAAGAAAACTAGTTTCCAATCATTTTAAAACAAACTGATTAATAGACTAATCACTCACATTTTCCAACACATATAAACCTCATCAAAGTTATTATTTTAAAAAACTCCAAAATTAAGAAATATTTAATTTCATTTCAAATAAACTAATAATCAAAAATCTAAAACCTCCATAACTCCAAAATTGACCAAATCAACATGATCATAAAAAAAATAACCAAATCAACCAACCAACCAAAAAAAAAAATCAAAATACATAATAACCCAGTAAAAAACTATTTTTCATTCATTTGTATAGTAACTAAATTAGTCTTAAATATGCAAATGCTCCCTGTAAATATAGATCATTTCGGTTTTAGTCCAAGAAAAAAAATCACCCTAACACAAAATTTGACCAAATTTTCAACACAAGTATAAGAAAACCAAATCAACCAAACCACATAAAAAAAACAACTTTTTTCAAAAATTCACAATGACCCATTTCAAAAAAAGAAATTTTCATTGATCTTACAGTATATGACGGTCCAAAACAATTTTGCACACACAACCAATCATAACATTTACAATCGCCAAATTTTCAACACAAGCATAAGAAAACCAAATCAACCAACCCACAAAAAAATAACTTTTCCCAAAAATTCACAATGACCCATTTCAAAAAAAAATCATTGATTCTACAATACCTGATGAAGAAGTTGATGAGGTTGAAGAAGAGGGTCAGTAAGTGATCTAGCTCTAGAACTAGAACTACGAGGCAAAACATTACTACCATTATTACTCCTCTTTGAAGCACCATTTGGATAACGTAACGAACTTGATCGGTCAAATTGTTGATTCTGTTGATGTTGTTTATACAACAAAGCAGCAGCTATTGCTTGTTCTCGAATCACAGCGTCATCGAGTTTCTTCTTCTCTCTGCGGCTTGTTGAAGCTGCTGAGTAACGTTGTTGCTTTCTGGATGAAGAAGAAAGTGATTTTTGTTGTTGGGTTGGTTTGAGAAGAGAACAGAGATTACCCATTGTTGTTGAAGATGGTGTGGAGGTGCATGCAGAAGAAGGGGGTGTGTATAAGAAAAAGAAAGAGTGGGGAGTTTTTTTTGTTGTTGTGGGGGGTTATGGTTGAGGAAGGTTCATGAGAAGTTGGTGTAAAAGAGAGATGTGAATGTGTGTTTGTTTATAGGAAAGAACATTTGGTGACGTATGATTCAAAATAAGTCTACTGTCAAATGAAACATGAAATATAATGCTACGATCTCGAATATAATAGGAAAAAAAAAATTAAATAAATTTGAAGTATTTCATTATAAATTCAAAGCAGAATGCTAACAAGTGATTTTGAGATATTGTTTAAGCAATTAAAAGTAGTAATTTTTATGAAAGAACTTGTATATTTATTACTTTTGCATGTGTTTGTGTTATGTTTTTATGATAAAAAAAAATGTATGGAAATGCTAACTTTGTGTCCTTGGGGCACATGTTTAGAAATTTAAAGTGGAAATTTTGTCTACGAAATTGTGTCAATTTATTCTTTTAAAGATTGAAAATTAATGTTTTGTAATGGAGTGATGTTATTTCCAGCGAAGGAAAACATCACGATGGCATCCCGAAATTGAAATAAACCAATAAAAATTGAAAGAAACCCAAAGAAATCATGGGAGGTTGTTGAAATAATGTGGGGTCACATAAAAATGGAACCGAAGGAACAAAGGTCACAAGAAATTGGCGAGATCCTCTCTTCCGATATACATCATTTCCCTTTGTAATAAATATTTAGCATTTATGGAATTCTTAACATGTGTCATAAGGGTACAAGTTAACATAACCCAAAAATTTATAATGAATTTCATGAAAAAAATGTCCTTAATTAGCCTAATCTAAATTTGAATTAGATTCATCTATTTTGTTTGACTTTTTTCCTCTTATAGTATTATTTTGGTCTTAGAATGTATGATTTTTTTTTTAGAAAAATACGGAAATTAATAAAGTTGATTGTTGAATTAATTTTGTTGATAATTGTTATTGTAACCTCTCTAGAATGAAATATACGCAAAAGTTGTAGTTGAAAAGTTGACGTATATATACTAAATTTTTAACAACGTACATTGATCTTTCAATCATCACTTTTATTTGTATTTTATTTTCAGAAGGAGTGCATATATATACCATTTTCGAGAAATAATCAGTTAATGTTTTCATAGAGTATTTATTATAGTATTGTAGAAAAATATGTAATATAAATAAGGGTTTAATAGTAAAGAAATAATTAAAGGAAATTGAAATTTATAAATGATCTTATAAAAAGAGACAAAAATTTAAAATGTTCTTATAATTAAAGACGGAGATATTATTTGACACTGAATAGTCCGGTAAATATAGTATTTGGAAAGAAAAGAGATAGAGACCTAGCTAAGGTGTTTTTCCTGCCTTAAAGATGGTAAATCAAGATCATTTTCTTTTTTTGAAAGAAATCAAGATCCATTTTTAGACACACAATTTTAGACATTAGTATAATATCGAATGTGAACATTCGTTTCGAAAATGGTATAAATATACTATTTAGATTCGTATAAACTAAAGCATTTATCATGATAATAGTATAATAGTGAGAAGAATATAATAATGAGAATGATGAGAATAAGGATTAGGAAATTGATAGTTGGAAATTTTGAATTGAATTTTCTCTTTGAAAACGTGCATGTGACTAATTAATCTAATGTGATATATCCAGATTCTTTATTTGACAAAAATATGATATGACCAGGTTGGGATTTGAATTATTTTTTGGTGCATAAACGTTTTAAAAGGGATGTAAATTAATCATTGTTATTTTGGAATGTACCAGTTGCTAATTTTTTTTTTAGAGAGTGCCAGTTTTTTTTTTTGAAGAAGCTAAAATGAAATATATTACCAACGGAAATTGTGCTTCCTAGTACAAGATGTACCAAGGAAGAACAACTAAGTCTGAACAATATTTACAAGGAAAATGAAAATATATACAATAAAGAAAGAAACTATTAACCTATGCCCAACATGGTGAACGGACTAAGCCACCAGCCATGTAAATTGAGGGGAAGAGTAACGTACTT
>Ga0315914_1003351_pt1 | contig 24363 bp, 12 predicted proteins | sample MpolenodulesMG_FD_203920 | JGI IMG/M metagenome (GOLD analysis project Ga0315914, IMG submission 203920) | Medicago polymorpha root nodule microbial communities from Los Angeles, California, United States - elongated nodules | ecosystem: Host-associated > Plants > Roots > Nodule | place: USA... | reverse complement strand
ATAATGAGAAGCACGCGCGCGTTGCTGTCTAGCTATGTAAAGTAAAAGAAATTTGTACTATTAAATACAACTTTTTCCTGTTTTAATTAGTTGATTTATTTTCCATTTTAATTGAGGTAAATCAAGTGAAATCTGTTTATTTATTTCCTATTTATTGTTCCTTATCCGGCACTGGTTAGCAGCACCCTTAAAACAAAAGGAAATAATGAAATTGGAAATTGAGAATTAGAAGTTGAAGAATTATCTATCAAAGAATCATAACAAATGAAAACAGCGTCCCATATATAGGAGTAATATTTAAACGGGCGCACTATCAAAAAAGAATTAAACCGACTAACGTGATAAATTTATGCCGTTACATATTAAGTCATTACTATAAGGGCAAAAAAACTTTAATAACGGAAACAATATTTATTTCAAAGAATAAAGTATTAAATTCACACTATTTTTAAACCCGATTCATATGGACCATATTATGATTCATTGATTCTAAATAATTGATTCTTATTATATCTATAAATTCCTCTGTTATATAATACTATGATCATGTAGTTTTTCCATCGAATCATCACAATGTCTTCTCCGAGTATTGTTCATCAGTTCCATAAGTCGCAATGTTTTTTCAAAGTCATCGTCGAGAGAACCCTTAGAAAGAAAGAGATTGTAAGTGCATGTTAACCTTTTATTTGGTTTTCTACTTTAATATTTTTGGTCACAACCTTTTTTTTAGTGCAATTGTTGGAGTAATAGTATAATTTTTTATTGCTAAAATGTTTACAATGTAACAGATGCTTCCTAGGAGTTTTGTGAAGAAATATGGAAAAAAATTATCAAACCCAGTAACCCTAGTTCTACCAAATGGTGATAAATGGGAAGTAAATTGGATAAAACGTGACCATGACGTGTGGTTTCAGAAGGGTTGGGAAAATTTTGCACAACATTATTCAATGAGTTATGGGCATTTTTTAGTTTTTAGATTTGAAACAAGGTCTCAATTTCAAGTAATGATATTTGACAAAAGCGCTTTGGAATTGGATTATTGGAGTATACCAAGCCCTAGAGATGAAGTTGAAAGAAACATTCATCATCATGAAGATGCTGAAAAGAGTGGCGATAAAGACGATTATATTGAGATTTCAGATGAGAGTGAAATGCTAAGATCTTCGTCACCTCAACCTCAGAAAAGAAAGAAAACCAGTGATGGTCCATCTCAAAGGAAAAATCTAAAGAAAGAAAAAATAATTGTGGATCAAAAAATCAAAGGAAAGTTATAATTTTCTCCTTCATTTTAATTATTCTCCTCCATCATAATGTTAAATTGATACTTGAATGCTGAAACTATTTTATTAACTATTTCAGGAGATAATGGAGAAAATTTCTTCAAAGCAAAGAATGACTCATTAAATGAAGCTATGAATTGGAAAGAATCACTACAAAATACTAAAAGGAGAGCCATGAATTTTCATTCCGATAACCCCTTTTTCATTCGTCCGTTGCATCCATCCTACCTTGAACATATGGTATCTATATTTTTTATTCCTTTAGAATCAATTTCCACATTTTACTATATAGTTTAACAATCTAGTAATGTTTTCCTATATAAATATTTTTTCTTGTGCTTAAATGATGATTGGATCCAGTTTATACCATCATCTTTTTCCAAAGAATATTTGAATGGCAAGAATGGGATTGCAACCGTGGTGTTTGGTGATGAGGATAAGACTTGGCCCTTAAACTTCAAGTTCAATGCTACCACTAATCGAGCACTCATAACTTCTGGTTGGAGACAAATTGTTGAGGAATATAATTTCAAAGTTGGTGACACTTGTGTGTTTGAGATGACTGATAGTACAAATATCTTATTTATAGTCTATATTGTTCGAGCCAATGATCAATCTAGCTCCGAACACTTTCAAGGTATTAAATAAATTTATTATACATTAAAAATTATAATAAATAATTTACACATTTACTTTTACTCTTTTGATATTCAATTGGATGAAAGGTTTAATATTTCTATGAGAAGCCCGTCTACAATAAATCATTTGTGTTGTAATAATTTTTGTTATGTCACAATAGAGTTTTTCTTTGGTTACGGTAAAGTGTTATTATTACATTCTTGCAAATAACATTACAAATGCGTATGTATTCTTGCAGATTTTGGAAATCCTAAAATGAAGAGGAAATCAAATTCAAGACAAAACTGATATATGTATCATTCACAGCTGAGGAAACTTTTTTTTTTTTTTTTGAGAGAGAATAGCTCAGGAAACTTGGAAGTAGCAATTTCAAGACATTGCTATTGAGATTTACTTTAATGTTACCTTACAAGTCAATGTTTTATTTTTCTTTATTTCGTCAATAAAATGTTTCTACAAGTTGCAATATTTCATGAGGACTCTTGAGCATTAATATGCAGTTTATACATATTGGGTAGAATACTGAGCTTCTATGGATATTGGAATACTTTTAAATGTTTATTTTCATGAATTTTAAATAATTTTATTTTGGTAAATACGACTTTTAAATAATCTAAACATTAATTTTAGGTATAAATTTATATATTTGATTAATCCAAAATTACCATCCTCTTGTTATTATTATTTATCATCCCTCTTGAAATTTTGAAAGATATAATTGACACATTCAGTCTAGAAATGTGGTATGTGCTAAAGATTTTTCATTTATGCTTGTTAAGCTTTAGAACCTAAAGTGGATATGTAACTTGTAACAGATTTTGAGTTGGATTTAAAAGGATGATTATATTATATATTTTTCGAACTTTGGCCTTATATATTTTTCAAAGGATAAAACTTATGCATTTCCTTATGATTCTTGATAAAATCTTTCATGGGTACACAATCACAAATCAATATTTTTTAGACACCCTCACATGAAAAAAAAAAAAATATTTAAGAAAAATTATTTAGTCACATCAAACTTTTAACCTCATGGCTTTCTTGTGTGTGGGTGATTTGATCGAAAGAAACGCTCGAGTCTTTAACAAAAAAAGGTCACTCTTGAACAATTACTTGACAAAATTAAGCTTAAATCTTACTGGTGGCTGAAAGCAAATCGTCCTAACTTTGTTTTCTCTTATCATTTTTTGTGGTTGACCCCATTACCTTGTTTGGGCATCTACTTGTAATGATGTCTCGGCACTTGGCCACTTTTGTTTTGTAACCTTTGATTATTCTGATGTAACTTGATACTCTTTCAGTTGGTTTTTTGACACTTCATGTGTTGATTTTCCAGACTTTTGATAATATATTCCATTTTATCTTCTTAAAAAAATTCACATGAATTGACAATTCAATTTGACATCACTTCCTAATTATATTTTTAATAACTCAATATTAATAATTAAAAACTTCACTTCCTAATTATATATTTTCTTAGGGGTTCTTATTATATATTTGACTTCTACACTTATCTTATCTAATATTAATTTTAATAATATACAAACACCCAACTTATTATAAACCACTCTTCTTAAGTGTCACCCTCTCAACCCTTTAATTCCACATCATCAATAAGCATTCACTTATATACCCACATTAAAATATCATGCCTCAATTAGTGTTTAACTTGCCTCTAATATGATTTCTTAAAAAAAACTAAAATATAAAATAAAATCATTTCAGTATATGAAAAAAACTTCAGTGGAGAGATCTTATGAAGAAACTAAATAAAGTATATTTAGGTAAAACTACTCGAAATTTATATAAAATAAAATAAAAAATATCAATTCTTAAAAAAAAAATTAAAATTCAAAACTTGCATTTTCTATACATCATCGCTTCAACCAATATCATATTTCCATCATATGAAAACTAAAAGTCACATGGATAATTACTACAAAAAAAATGGATAATTACTACAACACACCAATTTTTAAGGCGCGGATGTATTTATTTATTTTGTTAAAACAACAATCAATTGTGGAAAACATTTTGATAGATATTTAGCAAGTGTATTAAAAACTATCGAAGTAATACAATTAAGTTCGTTTCCACGAGGACCATGTTAATCTCAAGTAATACATTCATTCTCACTAAAACATGTTTATATTTGATCAGGATATAAAACGCATTAATAACAATTGAATTGTATAAAACTATATTGATATTCATAATAATAGAGTTTCACAGCAACATGGTTCAATTAGGGTTACATCAGAATCATCTCAGACCTAGTCTCTAAGAGATTTAGCGACTCATAATCGTTTACAAATAGCATAATCAATGGAATAATTAAAACAAACATGAACTGGTAAAAGGTTGATGAAATCGCCCTCCTAGCAGTCTTTAGGTCTCAAAATCGCACTTTACTGTCTCCAAATCGTAACCCTTGGCTCCAAGACTGATTTTTGCTTAAATAGGCCAGGAACGCGCTCAATCGTGTCACGATTTAAGTGAATTGTGTCCTGATTCCCTCTTTCAAAGCCCAGGGTCACAAATATATGGCCTAAATCGTGACACCAAAAGCCTATCGTGTCGCGACTCCACCAATGTCGAATGTAGGTTCCTTTGAGCTCCCAATCGTGACACGTTTTCAGCAACCGTGTCACGATTTTACTTCCTTCAGTTTTTCTTACTTTTCTTGTTGTTTATGTTTGCTTGTGAACTCCAAATATCATGATTTTACATAAAATAATTACGTAATGACAAGATGTCTTCAAATTTCTAATCATCTCTTAGGTCCAACTTGAAGAATCTATTATCTACCTTTAGATCAACAGTCGACGTTAATGTAGCATGCTAGAGAACGATGACGGTTGTTCAGAAGAGTGGTGTACTTGCAAATATTTCAACCTTTAAATTAGGTTATGATCAAAAGCAATGGTAGATCTAGGACTATGATCTAGGGTTCCAAACTTTTGAGTTCTTGAGCTTCTTGGGTTACTAGTGCAAGAAAAAAATAAGGGGTTCAAAATGCAAAATCTGACGTGGTTTGTAGATAAGCGTTTGACCCTATATATAGGACAGATTCTAGGGTTTCAAAGTGAAATTCGTTGTTTTTGTTGAGTTGTATCTGACGTGGTTTGTAGATAAGCGTTTGGTCGTCATCATGTGGCACTGATGAGATCACTAGAATCACTAACGTGTGCCTCTAATGCATCATTGTAGCTTGCTATGCGGTGATCCGGTCCATTAGAGTATTGACCTAAGGGCAATTTTAACGTAAAAAATAGTAATTACAGTACATAAACTAGATTCCATAAAAAAGTGTTTCAAGGAAATAAAAGAAACGGTTAAATCTGATGAAAACTAGACTCAGATTCCTCAAGTAAGATCCTGATTTCGAGTTTTGTGGATGAAAAAATATATAGTTCGGTGAGGAGATCTCATTAGATATGACTAGCCAAGTTCTCTGGTAAAAATTAGTCATTGACAAAGCTAGTAGATATTTTACTTCAATAACTTGGTTGACAAGAAAAATCAATTGAAAGTTATTTTATAAATAATATAATTAAATTAAAGTTTATGGACCACCTATCTTTGTTTTTTTCCTTTATAGTCAAAAGACCGAAATAGTATTACATTAAGTCGTTCTCTTTTCTTAGCAATACTACATTAAGTTAATCTGTCAAATGGTGAATATCATGTAAAAACATTAACTAGGTAACATCTATTTTCTTCAGGTAATAGAGACAAGTAGCAATGGTTGGTTACTTATTATAAAACTAACACAATCTTATGCGACTTATGTTTGATTCTATCTATTGACGTAGCCATACTTTGGTCCCTCACACATAATTAACTTTAAAGACATATGACGTTGCTACTTGAATAGTTATAGGAAAATTTATTTTGCTTTGGTACATGGTTGAAATTGGATTCCCTCTGTCTCGGAAACTTTCCACATTCATGTAGTCAAAATACTCTTTGTTGTCCGATTTAGATCAGACAGTCTGAAAATTCAGATTTCAATTATGATTTAAAATAATAAGCTTAAATATTGTCCGTCCGATCTAGATGGAACAATCACCAACGTCTCGAATGTGTGAAGTCATAAATACAGTGGAGCTAAATACTTTTTTATTTTTTTTGAATAAACTAAATTAACTCACCCAAATTGACACCGGAGAGATTCGAACATGATATCTTGAGAAGGAGCACACTCTCAGGTCTCAATCCAAGTGGAGCCAGATACTGAAATTGGTATTGGTACATATATCTTGATTGTGTTAATTTCTTGTCACAACACAAGTCATATCAAATTTCTTGGTGGGCTGAAAAATGTATATGGTAGAGAGCAGGGGAGGTGCCATAGTATGCATGCTGGTTTCCTTGTTCTTCTTGGGGACATGGCCAGCTGTGATGACTTTATTGGAAAGGAGAGGTCGTCTTCCTCAGCACACCTATCTTGACTACACCATCACTAATCTCTTAGCTGCTGTTATCATTGCTTTCACCTTTGGTCAAATAGGCACTGATCATCCAAACTTCTTGTCTCAGCTTTCTCAGGTAGGTATTAATATTATCTTTTCTATGTTAATTCTAAATGGAAAGAGGGTGCATATCATGCACTTAATAGCATGTAAGTTTATAATCATCTTTTTAGATGATATTTTTAGTCATGGGAGAACATAAATAATAGGTGTGTATTGATGTTGAAGATTTTTTAGATGAAGATCTTTGAGTTTCAAGTACTTCATCCACCTATTTTTTGCCTCAAACTATAACCAAATAAGAGTTTGAATGCAAATTAAAATCAGAGAGAAAATAAGCTGGCAAAGAGAATCCAAAACAGGTTTTTCCACTTTCTTCTTAGTGGGTCATGTTTTCCCCCAACCTATTTCTTTCTTATTTTTCAATATTTGAAAATAAGAACCTGCTTTTATTAAAATATTTTAAATGATAAAAAGAGGATTGACTGAAATGTAACATTTTGATGTTTTCAAACTTGCTTTTAATGTAACAACTTGATGTTTTCAGACTTTTCCTCAAGTCAATTTCACTAAATGGGACCCATCATTTAAATTCTAATAAAAATTTGTATATTCAATTTATTGAAAATTGAAGTATTTAACTTTAAAGAAAATGGATCAAACAAGCCCAATTAAAAAAAGAATTCTGCTCGCGTCCAACTAAATTTCCCAAAATACCTTTGCGTGAATTAACTCACGGAGCGTGAGTTAACTCACGCAAGTGTTAATTCCAGCGTGAGTTAAGTTGCGCAGATTTTAACACTTGCGTTACTTACCTAATGCAGGGGTGTTTTCGGTATTTCAGTTGGGCGCGAGCAAAATGTGTTGGGAGAAGAGCAGAATTCTTAAAAAAAGGAAAAATCATTCAACTTGTAGGAGGCGTGTTCCTATTGGGCTAGGCCCTTCCAAATAAGGCCCCACCGTCGAGGCGCAAGCGCCCTCTTGCTACCCATATGCGAGGCGCCGTCTTAGCCTTCCCTGACCAGGATTCAATATCTCCTATTAGAAGATACAAAAGGCAAGGCAACTCTCCAAGTAAACTGACTCTGATACCACTTGTCACGGCCTTAACACTCCGCTTTCTAACGCAACCGTGCGTTCTGCCCCTCTTTCTTTATTTGCATAACCTCGCATCACACACAACAACAGGCATGGTTGCGCACCAACCAGAGTCGGTCCTTGCTTGGGATGCCCACAACCCCATACATTATCATACAAAGTCTATTACCTTCCGGAAGAGCGGGTCGGGCCCAAAAGTTGCCCCACATAGGTCTTCCCTAAAACCCCCCCGTAACTAGGGTAAACAACTTTAAAAAAGCACCTATTTCTGTACCGGTTCCGGAAGAGCGAAGAAAAAGGAGCAGAGCCGCACTGCTCTGCGGTCTGCACACTATACAATTCAACTTGAAGATATCTTCTCCATGAAGTTTTGCCTTTACTGGAAACGACTTGTCAAGACAAACAATTACACATTCTCTAATGCTTAAAAAGGCAAAAATATAATTCATAATAACAAAATTAATGTCATACATAATTCAAATACATGCTAGCCCGTGCATGAAAATTTTAAATTTTCAAAAGCTTAATGTACATTTAAAAAAACAACTCACTCTCCAATTTTTTTTTCTAGGAATTATGTTCATAAAATAATTTGTCTTCCCCTCTTCTATCTATATGTACCTGAGAAACACTTACTTGATCACATACACCAACATAAATTGAAAAAATTAAAAGAGAAAATAATTGAATGATGCGACTAAATTGAATAATTGAGTAGCATGTTGCTTATGCAGTTTCAAACTTCAATGTGCATGAATGTGTGATGTTTGATGCAGGATAACCTGCCTTCTGTTCTATTTGCCATGGCTGGTGGGGTTGTCCTTAGCATTGGAAATTTGTCCACTCAGTATGCTTGGGCTTTTGTTGGTTTATCAGTTGTTGAAGTTATCACATCAAGTATAACTGTTGTAATAGGTCTATAACTGACATAATCAATCTAAAATTGTTCAATTACTAAACAAGCTATGCAACAATTTCGTTATATAGAATTCTGCTGAATTAACTTTGTTGAATTTGTCACAGGCACAACATTGAATTATTTTTTGGATGACAAAATCAATAAAGCTGAGATTCTTTTTCCGGGAGTTGGTTGCTTTTTGGTTGCAGTTTGTTTAGGATCTGCTGTTCATTCATCTAATACTGCTGATAATAAGGCTAAGCTCAAGGATTTTTCAAGTCATCATAATGATGTAGTTCAGTATGTCTATAATGTCTTATTTCTGATTTTGCCTTGGATTATGACTATAATGTCTTATTTTTCAATCACACCAAAATATGTTATTTTTCTAGGGGGACTAATTTATCTACTTTGAATGAAGAAAGTAAAGGTAACAATATTTGGTTTTCTATTTTGTGAGATTATCTTATCTGATAAATGTTGGCCTATTCATGCCCTTTATTACATAAACAGATGATTTAAAGGATCTAGAGAATGGAAGTGCAAACAAAGCCAAAGCAGGAACTGCAGTATTTCTTATAGAACTTGAGAAAAAAAGATCCATAAAGGCAGGTCATTATTCCTCATTGAAATTTTCACAAACAATTTCACTTTGTTGTCAAACGATGATACCAAAGTTTAAAACTACAATCGTAGAAAAATGCAGACAAACACGGCTGAATTGAAGTTGCGATTTGATTGCATAATATATTCGCAGTTGCAGACATAAATTTAAAACTTAAAACTATGATTTAGACAATGACGGATGATGTTAACACCCTTGTGTTAAACATTTGCAGGTGTTTGGAAAGAGCACTTTCATTGGGTTAGCTATAACTTTCTTTGCAGGAGTTTGTTTCTCCCTATTCTCACCAGCATTCAATTTGGCAACAAATGACCAATGGCACACTTTAGATAAAGGGGTTCCCCATTTAAGTGTTTATACTGCCTTCTTTTATTTTTCAGTCTCTTGTTTTGTTGTTGCCATCATTCTAAACATCACCTTCCTTTACCACCCTGTCTTGAACTTACCTAAGTCATCATTGAAAGCTTATTTGGGAGATTGGAATGGTAGAGGTTGGGCCTTGTTGGCTGGTCTCCTCTGTGGATTTGGGAATGGACTTCAATTTATGGGTGGTCAAGCTGCAGGATATGCAGCAGCAGATGCTGTTCAAGTGAGTTTTTACTCTTTTTCATGTCAACACATAACTTTTCTTTCAGTGAGGAAAATTTGTTGTACAAAAATGTACGTATATTTTGGTATTTGAAGGAGTGTTGTTTGTGCAGGCACTTCCACTTGTGAGCACTTTCTGGGGCGTTGTTTTGTTCGGTGAGTATAGAAAATCATCAAGGAGAACATATACATTGCTAGGGAGCATGTTGCTTATGTTCATTGCTGCTGTTGCTGTGCTCATGGCATCGTCTGGGCACCGAAAATGATCATGCAACTTGAAGGAAACTATTCATTTAACTTGAAAGGTGTTGATACAAGCTATGTGAAGTGTAAACCAAGAAAGTAAACTTTATGGTCGTTTTAATATTTTGTGGTTCAAATATTGATTCAAGATTTATATAGAGGAGGATTTGGATATACAGCTTAGTGACTTTTAGCATGGATCACTATTAAACTTGTCCATGATAGACTAGTTTAATTTTGAAAATTTGATCAAATAGGACCGCAAATTTTATTAGTGATATGTTAACACTAAACTTTATCCACACTATTTTCAACCTTTCGTCCATGGTGACTAGAGATCAAAATCAGCACCTTTCTAAATGCTTGGATTCAAATATATTTTTCTTTCATAGTTACAAAAATGAAAGGACTATCTATGGAAGTTGTACCAATTTTCAAATGATAAGTATTATGTATGTCCACCCACTATACATCTTACCTACGATACGACTACGAGGAGAGGAGGCTCGTGTTTGTTGTGTGGCTTTTAACTACCTACTTTCGGAAATCAGAATCTATCTAATCCCAATTACATGGACAAACACTATTAACTGTAGAAGATGGCGCTGGGGTGTACCTGTTGTTCCGTTCACGTGCGTTGTTCACCTTTAATTGTTGCAGCAGCATTGTCTCTAATGGTGGTTAAAGGAGACTAAAGGAGAGTATGTGTATAATCAAGTTAACTGTATATCATAGTATAATCGTGAGTTTGATCAATCCAATGGTTCTCAAAACATAGACCACCATGAACCACTTATACAGTTATCAATGTTGAAAGTCATCTCATTCCCAATGGGCAAAATTGTTACCTCTTCTATTACATCTTATGTCCATTTTTTTTTTGGGAAAGAATCTACCATATCTATTTCATGAAAAGTCTTTACATAAAAAGTTTACATTTCTTATTTTCGACATCTTTTCCTCATTTGCTTAGGACTTCCCTTTATAAGAAGTGTTATAATCTTTACAACTGTTTAACTCAAACCATCCAGAGCCATAAGACCAATGTTAATGTATCAGACCTGCAGATGAAACTAGTCGATTTTTTCTTCCGACGGTTCGTGTATCCAATTTGCCCTCCATATGATAGGTGATGATAGAAGACGTTCTGTTTTCCACCCTAATGACTTGAGCTGTATGTACCAAACATAGAGTCAGTTTGATTTAAACTGTTCAAACAAAATTTATCAAATGAAAAATATCAAGTCAAAATTAGGTTTAAGGTATCTTTGAATATCAAAAGAATTTATCATTAAGAACCATAAACTAGTTTTATTTGAAAAGCTCTCAGGACAGGACTAAAAACTAAATAGAATTTAACTAGAAGCTCATATATGTACCTTCTGAATAAATACTTCATACTGGTTTTCCATCCACATTTGGCTGTCTGAATGCAGAGATTTGCCTTTATATACATTATTTGCAAGGATAAGAGCATGAATAAATGACTTTAGGACATCGGCACTACTTGAATCTTTATGAACAATAACGTCAATGATTCCTTTCTTTTCCACTAGTATGTACTTGGCTAAATAAAGAAACAAGATAACGAAATAAGGTTTTAAGACTTAAAATGGAAAGTTGAAAACAAATAGTTAAAATAATTGAGAAATCAACCTTTTGTGTAGTAAGATGCTACAGAAAGCAAATGCTCCTTACTGTTGGTGTCACACAGAACTTTCTAAGTCAGCTTTATGAATGACATTTCAAAGATATGAACACACTATAATGAAACCATAATAATGGACAACTTATGCTTTGAGCCAATAGTGCTGATAAAAAAAGAGCAAGTGCTAAGTAATGTTAATTAAGTTTGGAAAGATTACATTTGGGGCCATGTTTGCAAATAACGATGACACAAAAAACCGTACAATTTGTATTTCGAGCAATCTCAAAATCATAATTGATGCACAGAGAACAAATTTGTTTTCTAAGACGGAGACACACACCAAATTTTAGCAACTTACATTTCCATTTCATCAAATGAAGAAATCCTTGTGCCTAGACGTACTTTTGAATCCAAGGAATTAGCCTTCTTTGAACTCCACGAGGTTAGCTGTATCGGTAAAACATGCTCCAGTGGAGAGACCTGTTTAGGGGAGAGAACTGGCAAAAAGTTTAGAAGCAGGCATTAATATATAATATATAGAGACAATGAGAACATAATAAGCTAGCTTCAATATTAGAAAATCACATTCTCTTTGACGGGGTCCTGACCTATGTAGCACCAACACTTCACATTGAACGGATGTCCAGTGTTGAACACATGTTGGTGTGCAGACACAACACTGACACATGTGCATTCAATTATTCCATTTTCTCAAAACTATTATGGCCGCCAATGTGTCAGTAGTGTCTGGTGTTCATGACTGTCTCAGTGCTTTAGAGATCCTAAGTCAATCAAGCCAACATTGTTATTGAGAGATGATTTTTGGAGGGGTTAAACTTAACACCAAAAATAGACATCCTATGAATATAATGATTTTGATATGACAAAATTGTTCTAAAAGATGCAGCTGACTTTATTTGCCAAGATCATAAACAGGAAAAAAAAATGGTCCAAGTCTAACATCCAAGGCAAATTGTGAATATAAAATGGTAATGAAAAGTGGAACTGGAAACAGAGAATACCTTGTTTGGATTCCATGAAACGCTGCAAAAGAATAGAGCTCCTTTCAGGGTTTAAAGAGTTCAATGACAAGCATCGAACAGCTCGGTAATTTGCTACATTGGAACAAAGACAACATTCACATTATCAAGTTTTCATATATGATGCTGGTTTTTAGAATCAGCTTGTGTATTAGGGATAGGGTGGGTATGTTCAGTATAGAACAAGACATCCATATAAATTACGAGATCTCTAACTTCATAAAGAAAATGGGATTAATTTAATGAGAGTAGACACTGTTTTCAATTGTCGAGAATATGATATTGTCAAGAACACGATTTAGTAAAATCTAGTCATTGGGTTTAAGCTTGCAAGGTAAATCGAGATTCACATTGTTTAAGATACATTACCAATAAAAATATAAAATTTTGTAAAAACAAGTGACATAACAAAGTTATAAGTTGATATATCATACATGAACCTCGAAATAATAGAAGATTTAAGTCATAAATTAGATCACTATGAACATGCCAACACCATCAATATATATCCTCCTTTTACTACTTGATGAGGTACATAGGCCCAAGGAGTCATTTATTCATTTTTCTTTTAGTTTTCTTCACAATTCTAAAATGCAAAGGAATGCATAAAACAAATTACAATTTGAGAACATACCATACATATGAAACAGGGTCAGAGACAAAAAAGAAAACCAAATTGCCAGTGGGTGTCCAATAGTAATGCGAGCAACAAGCATTCCCAGTGCCATGCCAATCATCGTCGCCACAGTTTCTTGACTTCCTTCCTATAGATATATATATGTTAACGAGTCAAAATATATCTATTTATTGTTCCCTACTAAATAAAATACTTCATTTTAGCTAATAATAAACATTTAACATAGAGGCTTGTTTGGACTGACTTATTTGAACTTATCTGCTAACATTGTTAGCAGATAAGTCTAACATAAACAGTTGTGAGACAGTTTAGGAGAGCTTATAGAAACACATTAATTATGACATGTCCATAAACTGTTTTCATCGTATTTCCATAAGCTCTTATCGATAACTTATATGAAAATGGTGTGACTTTATTTTATCCTTTACTAATATCTTTATACAAAACCACTTATTTCATAAGCGCAACAGGGCCAAAATGCGAGTTATACCTTAGCAGATATATCGGCAGCATTATCCTGAAGAGCAAAATGTTGAGTCAAAGCTGCTCTAGTGGCTCCACTTGCAACCCCAGCTAGTTCCAAATCATGTTTAAAGAGACAAAATATAAATAAATAAATAAAAAGGATACATAGATGATATCAATCAGGAACCAGAAGAAAAAAAGTGCCCTAATCTTGGATAGTTACAAACACATTTTTATGTTTAACAGCTTTGTTTGTTAGGGAATGTTTTATCCTATAATCTAACTTCAGCTGATCTAACAACATGACTACAGAAGGGTAAAAAATTACAGCAAATTACTAATAAATTACGTAACTAATTTATTTTTGAACTTATGGAAATGTTGGAGCTTACTGAAAGATCTTGATATGCTTCCTAAGCAAACAATAAAAACAAATGCTGATGGAAACAATGGTGAAATGAGGTCCATTAACATGCCTGCAATCAGTTTAAAAACCTTAAAAGATCAATATGAGATAAAAAGACTGCAATTTGAAAGATGAATAATTATATACCAAGATGAAAGTATCATGAGCTCTACATACAAAAATGCAAAATCAAAGTTTTAAGCAAATCTGTCAGCATACATGTCCATTAAGAACAGACAAATCATATTCAACAAGAGTCCATAGCTTTGTAAGACACTGCTAATTCATAACTAGGTTTGTGTTCTGTTTCTGCAAATGCAAAACATTACTCTATCCCAAAAAGATCAGTTCACATTAAATCTTCAATGGAAAAAAATCCATGATCAAAATGTTTTCTCGAAACATAAATTTTTCCTTTTCCTTTTTGTTTTGTAGAATTGAATTGATAACAAGAAGAAACCTCTTTTCTGCCATAAATCTCCTAGGGGGCAGACTAATTCCACTTGACAAGCGTTATATCTTGCAAATCTAAAAAATTTATTTTGAATAATTGACAATAATGTAGAACTGACAAACGATTAATATAAGTCCAATTATGCAATATTAATATATTGCTTAGTGTTAGTTGATTGATAAATCCCATCAAATGTGTCACTGCAGCAAGTATGGAATGGATTGATGGCTAGGTAGTCAATCCCGGTAGGATGAGGAGCGGCGAATCTCAATGAAAAACCGCGACGGGAATGTGAATCCCAACCTACGTGGCCGCTCCAGGTGGGAGAGAGGGTTCCCGGTTCACGTGCTGCGGTTCCCGTTTCGCGTGCTCTGATTCGCGGGTTCCTGCTCTAGGAAAATCACGATTTTTCCCTTAAAATTTGAACTGTTTGTAGGGTAATTTGGGTTTTTTGCACAGCCCTAACCCTTTTCTTTTCTCTCTTGTCCTTTCCATTCTCTCTCTGTATCCGCCATTTTCAACCCTAAACCCTTTCATTCATTACATGTTCTCAGTTTTTTTTACTCATCTTTTTTTGTGTTTGTTACATTAGAATCAGCTACTACTTGAATAGACATTAAAAGACACATTGAGTCTTTCATCTGTTACATTGAGTCTCTAACTTGTAATTGTTTTATCATATCTTTTTTTGTTCTACTCTGTTTTTCATACAATCCCTCCTTTGTTCTTATACAATCTACCCTACTTTGTTCTTATACAATCTCCAATCCTGCTATCCTACTTTTGGGATTATTCGCACCGCTATTTGGGATTGACTACCTAGACTAGATTGATGGTGTTACATATAAAGTATTAGGAATAAATGTAACAAACACTGTTATGTTCTTTTGTTGTTAAGTGGAGAATGATGCACGTGTTATGCTCAAAATTTAACACATACTACGAAATTAACACTCAATTAGGAACATTGTTATTGGCCTATGTCTATACATCAGAGAAAAATTTCATACAGAAAATGGTTACACAAACTTCTATAAAAAGATGAAGTGTGAAATAATCTACCAAGATCATTCATGAGATCTGCAACCAAACGCCACATTTTTGCATTGCTATCAAGATTTGATCCCTGCAGCATATGAAATGAATAGAAATAGAGTTAAAATAACATGATTTCAGAATCATTTGAGTGGAGATTAAACCAGCATAGAGTAATCGCTGCTTATTTTATTTAAAAATTAATAAAAAAACTATAGTTTCATTGGAGACACAAACCTGGTAGAATGTGAATAAGATTCCCCCAAGCATGCCAGTTAGATCTCTCAAAAACCACTGGAAATAGTTTCAACATTCAATGTCAACACATTGCAGCTTAAGAACACTAAAGGCAATGAATCCAGAAAAAAAATAATAATAATAATAATAATAAATTAAGGCTTCTTCCGCCAAGCCCCACATAAAAAACTGAGGTTCAATCACTACCTAATACCTATGCAGCACTGATACAGATATCGGACATGACAATGATATTGACAAGTCAGCATCGATAGTACTTTGAAAAATGGAAGTAATTTGAATGTAACCACATCCGTTGGTGTCTAACACAGATATATGTTGAACACCAAACAAGACTTCAATCTAAAGTCTCGGTGCTACATACGACTCAAATAAAAACAGAATAAAACTAGTTAATACCTGAAAAGTGGCACCAATGACTGTAGCTGATTTCTCACCAACTCCAATAGCACTCAAGAGAGCCTGAAAGGAATTTTCTTTTATTGACAACTCGTACACTACTCTAAGCTTGGTGTTACTAAAACTAGTAAAACAGAAAAAACAAACAGTGAAACAATGTCTTACCTGGGTAGAAAGCATGGTCCTAATATACGTAGACAGGCCCTGCAACAATCAATCTATGATTAACTCAACAACAATACCAGACATAGTTTTGAGAGTAAATCAACATTTTAGTAATTGAAATTGAAAGTGTCTGTCAAATTAGCTCCACAAATCTGCAGAATAGCAATTTAGTCCCTTAAACTGAAAAACATCAGCCAATTTCGTCATTTTTCCAAACTTGGCACCACATTTTTTAGGGTTTTATCCTTGTCTTGATGTCGCAATGGACTATTCAAGTTGATATGTAGGTCTTTCATTAGATTTTAGTTTTGATAGATATTTACTAAAGAAATATTTTGATGGAAGTAAACTTACGAAAGTTCTTTAATTTAAGAGACTAATTTGTTACATTATTAATTTTAGGAACTAAATTGCTCGACGTTTACAATTTCAATGATGAAATAATAATAATAACTTATTTGGCATGCTTCTTAATTTAATTACCTGCAGTAAATCCCAAATTTGAAATGGAACATAATCTGGAGTAACACTGCTTGGAAACCCCTGAATATTATCAATAACAACAAGAAAAAAGAGAAGCCCTTTTAACATAAAGGAAAAGAACAATAGCATAGTATTCTGCAGTTTCATACACAATTCTAATGTTTTTACCCGAAAAAATAGAAGATCTATTGTCAATGTAAAATAGTTTTACACTGACATCCAATAAACATCTTGTATTCCGCCAAATCAAAAGATATTTCAAAATTAGTTGTATCAAATGCAGATTGATGGTTTCCAATTGGACGATGATGTACGAGTATTTTACATTGTCAGTGCGTGCCCATAATAATAATGAGTTCAATGGAGGTGCACTGACGGTGTAAAGTAGTTTCACACTGTCATCCAACACATACCTATCATCTTACCATGTAAGCATGTATTATAACCACTTTCTGAAAATAACTACCCAATTCTAATTGAACATTGGTGTAAAACTAGTTTACACTGACGGTGCATCAGCCGATAAATACCTATCACCTTGTCATGTAAGCATAGATTATAACCACTTTTTATAAAAATAAGTACCCAATTCTAATTGGACGTCAGTGTAAAAGTAGTTTACACTGTCAGTGCATGTCCCATTTAATCTAATAAAATAATAATGATTGAAGCTTGCCTCAGGAACAAATGCTTGAAGAAATCGTCTCCAAACATGAGTAAAGCGTGCACCAGATCTGTATAAATGTTAAAGAGGAATAAGTAATTAAGAATGGAATTGCGAAAGGGAAAGGGAAAGGGAGAAGAAGAACCTTTGAATGGAGAAAGAGGAAGAAGAAGCTTTGATGGTGAAAGTTTTAGAGAGTTTAGTGGGAGATGAACCGTTCCATTCTTCTAATGTCAATAACGATGTTTTATTGGATGCAGAACAAGATGATGAAACTGAATCCATGATCATGAACTCAAGTGCATAACCTTGATGACTTCGTAGGTTTTGCAACTTGTGTCGTGTGTCCCCCTCAGGGATTTTGATCTCCTATTTCTTAAGCAAAATTCATTTGACAAATTATTTTGAAAATAGTTACGTAATGTCATTCCTCAATTAATTATATGAGATTGTTATTTGAACAACCATTTTTGTTGACAATTCGTGAAACAACTTAAATATTCAAAAAAAATATGAGTATTGGGACAAAAATTAAAGCAATTGAGAGAAAGTAAAAAATCTGTCTTCCCAAGCAACAATATACAACTTAGAGTTTTCCAAATCTGATCTTAACATAAATACTGTGATTACTAGATCTGATCTTAATATAATACTCTTCTCCTTCTTCTTCTCCTTCTCTAAAATGATCAAACAACCAACATTTTTACAAATCGATTAATGGTTGCAATAGAGTCATCACCCCCTTCAATAATAATCTTATTGTATAATGACCATTGCGGTCAATAGTATCGGCTAATGCAATATGTCCTTTCGCACCTTATACTTTGTAAGAAAAAGATCATGATGCATAAAATATTATAGTGTTCACTTTATTAAACTTTAAATTCATCCTTTAAAAATATGAATAATATCACTTCAATGGTATTTGATGTTTGTATAGCCATTCACATCATTTCCTTACATAATTTGCTTTGCACTTCTTTTGCTTCAACTCTTTATTTTAATCATGTCCTCCATTCCAGCCCATTTTACGCTATGAATCAGACATCATTTGCTCTTGAATCAAACATATGAAATGTAGATAATTTTGTAAGTTTTCCAACGACTCAAGGATCACCTCAATAAAACATCCAAAACTCAAGACATAGCGAAAACAACAAAGACATATCATGACCTACAAAAATAATACTTTTAACCAAAATCAATTCGGTTCTTTTATTCCAAATTGACTTTATTATTCTTGTCAAAGGAGAGAACCTTTGAATCTCATCATGCCATTTTAATGCATGCCTCTAGCTCCCTATATTTCTCTCTTCTTTTTTTGAAAAAAGAAAAAGAAAAGAGTTTTTACTTTTTCTTTGATAATGTTTTTTCCGTTTCTAATTGGATATTGTAGATGTAATTATTGATGGTAAATTCACACATTTGTAGATTACTATTAGCATATTATCCAGAAGTACCATAGTTGTCCAAATTTGATTATAGGAAGGTTCCTTGTAGGTCATTAACAATAATTTTAAACAGTTACTATTATTTTTTTTAAAAATATATACAAAATACTTTAGAAGAAGGTAAAAATAATTAATCCCAAGCAAAAGCTAAAATGACTAGGAACCTCAAGTTTTTTCATAAGCAAAGAATTTCCATTAAAGATCAACTACCTGATTTTTTTCTATTCTCTGACGATAAACAATCTCCAAGATAGCATTTTAAATCGATTAATGGTTGCAATACAGTCACCAACCCCCTTTCAAAAATAATCTTATTGTGTAATGATCAATGCGACCAATTGTATAGACTAATGCAATGTGTCCTTTCGCATCTTATACTTTGCAAAAAAAATAAATATATATATCATGATGCATAAAATATTATAGAGGCTCCAAACCACCCTTCAATAGAGGCTCAATTATTATAGCAAAATGTGTTGCACAAGGATATTACCAAAAAAAAGGTTTTGTGAGTAATTCAACCCTTCTATTTGCGAGTGAGATTGATACCAATTTAGTTGTCTACAATTTGGTCTATTTAGAAATTAAGGAATAGTATCATTTTTAGTAACCATGAAGTGAATGTGATTCATTACTCAGAGCACCAAGCTTCTCTAGTGGGAATATAAGTTTAAATCTCATGTGAAGGACTTTTCTTTTTTATTTTAATAAGTGGTGTGTTCAACCATATATAAGGATGGTTATGTGTTGTTGGTACTTGAATTTTTTGGCTCATTTGTTTTTTAGTTGTGTTTCATTGGATCATACCTTTATCATTTTGGTCATCTAACGATATTTATTTGGTGACATTCGGATTTGCTCTATTCTTAACATACCTTATGTGAAAACAATTATTTTTTCTAATCACAATCCAAAAATATTTAGTTACATCCAATTTTAATTAATATTTTATAATAATATCAAAACTGCAGTTGTTCATCAAATACTCTTCTTTCTTATCTTCATCACTTCTCATATAAGTTCAATGGAAGACTAGAAAAATGATGGATGGCAAAAAATTTCTTGGCAACTTATTAAACGATAGACATGGTTCAAATTAAATTTTGGTTTGAAAGTTATCCAGCTTCAATGCATTAGAATAATTATTTTTACCGAATCTAGTCTAGTAAAAACTAATAAAGTACATGGTAATGACATATAACTATAATATATTTCATGATTCATTTATATAAGTATTTCTCTTATTTATATTGATAATAATTATAATTATACAAACCGTACTCCATTGATTGAAAACATATATAATATAAAAATTAAAAAGTAGAAAGTAAATTATATCCTCTAATTAAGCATATCAAAAGAGATAGATATAGAGGATATATACTTATTTATTAATTAGATACATCACTCACACTATCTATATATAATTATTATATTACTTCATGACTTCACTTCATGCATGTGGATTGCAGAATGAATCATAATCGAGACATGCATTGCTGAGTGGGTTGGCTATACACTCGTTGTACCATATCATACAAACTTTCCAATCAGCAGCAGCAGCAGCAACCACCAACAATAAGACTAGCAAAATCACAAACGAAACTATCTTTGTCATCATCACAGCCATTTCAATTAACTATGCTATGCTATATATGTTTGTTTTCTTTCTGCTTTGCTATTGCTATGCTCTCCCCCCATCCTCAATATTTATATACAATTATCCAACCATCACATTCAATTCAATTTAATTCCACATTCCCCTAATTCACCCATTTTCTTTACGTGTATTATTCTTTCTTTCCTTTTCTTATGTGTGAACGAACCATTTTCATTAATTTTTTTTGCCATTCAATTCCACCTTCCCCTAACTCTTCTATCAACTACTTTTTTGTTGACCAATTCATTTCATCATGCATGCATTTTAATAATCTAATTATGATTTTGTTTCTAATCTAATTATCTTTTGTTTTATACTCATAAAACATAGCATCCTATTCCTATATTCTAGCTCTAGCTAGTAACATTTATTTGATAAGAAAATAACACATTTTATTATGAATGAATGAAACTTTTATCTAAAAATGTTTTTATTAATGGAACACAATATCTTCATCCCTAAATTAGTTTTTCATTTTATATAAAATAGTGACTAAATTTTTTATTGATTTTTTTTTTATTGAAGTTGGTGTGGGGTGTGACACATATTTGTATGCATACATTCAATTTAGCACTGAACTTTTGAGAGTGGCTGATTCAAGTAGTAAAATGTGACGAGATCATATGAAAAGCTTGGCATTGCAACTTATTCAGTTTCAAACACTAAATGTTAGCCATTGTAGAAAATGTAGAAAACCTCCAGAGTCTAGATCTTAATTAATAATCAATTTGAAACAAGACCAACCCAAAGGATAGAAATACAAAGAAAGTGCAATTCTACAATCAAATATTTCAAACAGTAAAATTAAGAAAATGGTATACAATTAACAAAGGATGTTTTGAAATATCAATGGCACTAAGCCATATAAATTGTGTACACCACCTAATATAGATTATTGGCAGTTATTCCAATACAAGAGTTCTGAAATATATTTCATAGTAATTATTCTATGCAAGATAAAGCGCAAGGACTCTTGTTTATGGTACACTCTAAGAATACATCTGTTAGGTCGATTTTGTGACACCCACTTTTTTCAAACACAAAATTTGACTTACTAATTAAATCGATTTCTAGTTTTCTTGATTCCAAAGTAAATAGACAAGGTGTAACTTCCCACATTTTATCTCATGCTGGTAGGATTAGACTTTATAATTAATTGAATTATGAGAGTACTTTTGATTTATTTGATTTTACTATAATTAATAATGGTAGTGTTAGATGGGTGGGAAGTGGTAATAGAAGTGAGTAATGATCTAAAACCTTGTTAGTAGCTCAACTCATTAGGCCGAAACCTCTACTAAAGTTGAGGAAAATTGCTTTTCTGAGATCAAAAGGTTCATAATAACACAAGTAAATGACCAAATTACCTTTAGCGGTAGTTAACTGCCTCTGACATATCCGGCAACAGTTAACTGCCGCTGGCTCCAGAGGCAGTTAACTGCCTCTGGCTTTGCTGCACTTAAGTGCAGTTCCAGTTGTGATTTTACGCGTTTCGGTCGAAAAATCAAAATAAATCGAAACTTATTCAGAATTTTACAAAACTTTACAGACACATCTATAAAAATGCATATAGATGATGTGAAAAGTTTCGTAACATTTCGACCGAAACGCACAAAATCGCAATTGAAAAAATAAAAAAAATTGACACTTACTCGCAATGTTACGAAACTTTGCACATCATCTATACGTATTTTTATAGAGGTGTCTATAAATTTTCGTAGCATTTCGACTAAGTCTCAATTTATTTTGATTTTTTGACTAAACCATGCAAAATCGCAATTTTTTTTCCAAGTGCGAGTCCGAAAAAGTGTCCTAGAGGTTGAAATTTTTCACGATTTTTCGCACTCATGTTTAGAACAAAACAGCAACATCTCCCACAAAAAAAATTAATTTTTCGACAAGGGACGGATTAAATATGAATTTTTAAGGCGCCTAAAATTTAAGACACGAAAACATCAACCTTAAAATTGAATTTTGAGCTGTCTTTTTGCAGACACGTCTACAAAAAGGCATATAGAGGATCTGAAAATTTTCGTAGTATTTAGACTAATCCTCGATTTATTTTGAATTTTTTACTGAAACGTGTAAAATTGCAATATTTTTCCAACTGCGCGTCCGGAAAAGTTATATAGAGGTTGAATTTTTTCATTATTTTTTGCACACATATTAAGAACATAAAAAAAAACATTTCCCGCAAAAAATTAGAATTTTTCGACAACGGATGGATTAAATATGATTTTTTAATGTGCCAATAACTATAGAAATCAAAACATCAAAATGTCGACCTAGAAATTGAATTTTGAGCTGATTTTTTGCATACAGCTCTAAAAAAATATATAGAGAGGGTCTATAAAGTTTCGTAGAATTCTGAATAAGTTTCGATTTATTTTGATTTTTCGACCGTAAAATCACAACTAGAACTGCACTTAAGTGCAGCAAAGCCAGAGACAGTTAACTGCCTCTGGAGCCTGCTGCAGCTAACTGCTGCCGGATATGCCAGAGGCAGTTAACTACCGTTGGAGGTAATTTGGTCATTTACTTGTATTATTATGAACTTTTTGATGTCTAAACAACAATTTTCAAAGTTGAGTGCATAATCATTGACATTTTTTCTTCCGTCAATTACACACGCATCATCCAACGCTTCAAATCACACTTTTTAATTTTGTACTTCTCACTAAGAAGAAAACTCAAAAAGAGTACGGGGAGAGAGAGAGAGGGGACTCCACTAGAAATAAGCTCAATAAGGCATCAGACCCAACACTCTCCTTTATGTCTATATAAAGGGGACTCCACTAGAATTCCAAGAATGTTTTTTCTTTCTCTCAAATCTCTCAACCTCCTAGTTTACCATCTGACTTGGTCGTCGGAGTGCGTGTGTAGGTATAACTTTGTATCAACATACCAATCCTTCACTATTTTCTTAGTGGGATCATCTAGAAATTTGCAATCTTGCAGAAGCTCTAATTCAAAGCTCTTAGTAAACTTCTCTAGGGCAAATTTGATTCGACATTCATTCTTCACTACTACAAAAATGGGCTTATATAGCGCTTTTTTTTTGCTTTAGCTAGCGCTTTGAGAGCGCTACTGTAAATGGCGCTGGTAAAGGTAATATAGCGCTTTTTTCTATACAAAGCGCTATCTAAAGCAGGGTTAATATAGCGCTTTTTGTCAGAAAGCGCTAGTAAAGATTCTACTTAGATAGCACTTTAAATAATAAACGTCATCTAAAAGGGGTATAAAATAACACATACACTAGTAAAAAATAGCGCTTTTGTTTTAAAACGCTATGTAAGACTAGGTTTAGATAGCGCTTTATAGAGAAAAAAAGCGCTAGGAGAAGCATTATTTTTTTTTTCATATTTTTTTTTATTTCTACGGATAGCATTTTTTATGAGATTTAAAGTAAAATATATATATATATATATATATATATATATATATATATATATATAAATTTTCTAGACTAAATATATATATTTTTGGCACATTAAAATTGAGACTATTATTTATCAAATAAAACTTAAACATATCATAAAAAAATGTATGTATATATAGCATAAAAGTCAAAAAATGTATAGCCACTAATATGGTAGCATGCAGTAGTCTTCATCTATCTTCTTGGTCGTCTCAAAATTTTTATTCAAAACAAGTAGGCTAATCATTATTCATTTCCAAATTTCGTTCACTCTCCACCACCTGCATATATATAGCAGAAAACACTATTAAGCAAGAAGCAACTATATTATATT
>Ga0315914_1003347_pt1 | contig 24381 bp, 10 predicted proteins | sample MpolenodulesMG_FD_203920 | JGI IMG/M metagenome (GOLD analysis project Ga0315914, IMG submission 203920) | Medicago polymorpha root nodule microbial communities from Los Angeles, California, United States - elongated nodules | ecosystem: Host-associated > Plants > Roots > Nodule | place: USA... | reverse complement strand
TTTTTATGCATTTATATAGATGTTAATGCAAACAATCAACTCAAAATTCGAATTCTAGGTTGAGGTTTTCGTTGTTTTGTTTTTTGAGTTTTTGTCGCTTTAAAAATTCATAATTAATTCATCATTAGTTGAAAAATTCAAATTTTTCTGTGTAAAGTCATATTTTAACGCCCTAAACATGTCTGAAAAAATCATGAAAAAGTTCAACCTCTAAGTAGCTTTTTTGGACTTCAACAATATTAGAGGGTCAAAAAATAATAAGATTATCAAATTACAGGGTTAAAATATGTGTTTTTTATTTTACAGAATCATTTTTCAGATTTCACATATATTACAAGGTCGATTTCAATAATTAACCCTACATTTTAATCACAAACAACGCCATCAACTACAAGCACGAATGACCAATGTATGTTGCAAATAATATATATATATAAAATTCATGTATTAAATATGAATCTCTTAATAATGCATTTCAATCGCATCCACCACCATCAACTACATGCACAGACCACCAATATATTTTTCATACAATACACATTTTCTTCATTCTTCGTGTGTTATATATGACTCTTTGATTCATGCGTGTCATATGAGAATAAATATTTTAAAAATGGTCAATACAATTCAAACTCTCATTCTTTTGTTTCCATCAATTTCAATTAATATCAAAGATCTGATGATCATTGGACTATTAAATGTTTTGAGTTTTTGTCAATTTATCACATATTTCAAACGTTTTTAAAAAATACTCTTAAACATTGGATTGAGTGAGAAAAACAGCATTTTGTTTTAAAAAATATTTTATTTTCAAAGAAATTTTCTTACTTTAATTTCTTGAATCATTTTTCGATGATATATTGAGTTGTAGAGTTATTCACCAAGCTCGTGAAAAAATGCTTATAGAGAAAACAAAATATTGGAATAGAGATATATACTATGTTTTACGTTAACAAACTATCAAGTTCTTAATCATTATATGAACGTCGTGATGTCTACTGATGTGGTGTAGAGTGATATTTCAAAATATTATTTGCTGTAATATATGTGAAAATTTTATCTAGTTTTAACTATCTATATATATATATATATATATATATATATATATATTTTGGTCTAGTAATTTTCTATATTTTATTTCTGTCAAAAAGATGTTATTTTTTTTCAAAATTTTACGAATGTATCCTTAAGATTATCTAATGAAATTTTGTCATTATTGAATCTATATTAAAAGGAATATTTATTAAAGAAGAGAAAACATGATATCAAAATCAAATTTATCTTGTGGTGATACTAAATTTTGATATGCATAAAAGATTGGAAGTAGTTTGAATCTTGTGAAAAGATATTCAAATAAGTCTAAGAAAAATCACAGCAAACAATACAATGTAATATCAACAACTATTTTTTTCAAAGCTTCTCTCCCTCAATAAACAATTAAATTTATTACTTTTGTTGCTATGGAATGACACAGAAACTAAATAATTTAAATTCTACTAATAAAATAGGCATTACAATATTTAATATTGTTGTGGATTGATACACAACTTAGTTGAAACAATTAACAAATAGAAGTATTTCAGGAACTTGCAAAACCCAGGTGAATGGCTACTCTATTGTTTAACAAACAAAAAACAGGCGGCCAGACAGTCGTGAGAACTATCCATGTTTGAGTTTTCGACACCAACAGAAAACAAGCCACGAACAGAGTGTCCGTTGATCAGAACAGACGCGAATGGTGGTCGAACCATACACCAACGCGTTATAGAAACTCATATGCCAAACCGCCGAAAAATATGAAAACATGCCGCACTGCTTGCAGATCTGACAATTAAAAGGTGGTGTAGAGGACAAAGGTACTTGTCGCACCACCGCAGCCGAATCTACATCTCGCCGGAGCTATTTGAAAAAAAAAGGGAGGAGGAAGGAGAACGGTGGAAAGCTTTGAGAGAAAGAAAGACAATACGTGAAGAATGGAAACGGTGGCTGAGAGCGTCAAATACAGAGATGTAAAATATGAAAGTTCACAAATGTATACGAGATCTAAACATGCCACCTCATCGATCCAAATAGACCAGAGAGTGTGACATTTACCACTGATTCTCCGTTGATACTACTCCCCCCGTCCCGCAATAGACGACCCATTTGAAAATGTGAAATTTTGACCTAACTTACTGTGACCATATTTTTCTATTAATATACAAAGATAAATAATATCATATAAGATATCGTTAAATTTGTCTCGATGAGTATTTTCAAAATATCAAATTTTCATAATTTTTTCTTATATATTATTTAAGATATTTAAGCTCAAAATTATGCATTCACATGCGTAATAAGATCAACTGTGTCAAGTATTAAGGGACAAGTAGAGCTGTCAAAATGGGCGGCCTGGCCCGGTCGGGCAACGGGCTTTTTAGAACCGGGCTGAAAAGCCCGGTTTGAATATGGGCTGGAAAAATGGGGCTTGAGCCCGACCCTATACGGGCTCCCGGGCTAACGGGCCAGCCTTGGCCCGTATTATTATTATTTTTTTGAAAAAGCAAAAAAATAATTTTATTAAAATAAATGGCATCACAAACCATAAGAAATGCTGAACAGATACAAGAAACAAAACTGTACAAAAACAGTGACAGGATAAACCCCTCAAAAAGCCTCTAGCAACACTAACAGAAAGAAAAAAACACCTAATATCAAAGAATAAAGCAAGAATGAATGTAGAAGCATAAAAACATGACCACTTAATTAAGTAATATAAGGTATGCATAAATATAACTTAACTATTTGATTGTTTATTTTTTTCATAAGCAAATTTCAAAAAGAATAAACAGTTTACTAACTAATGTATGTAACTATTTTTTATAAACAATATGCATAAGTGAATATTTATTTATTTAATCTTAAGAATGAAGTTCAGAATAAATGGAATTTCATCATAACAGAACACTAATGAAAACAATTTAGAACTTATTTAACAGAATGTTCAAAGCAACAGTGGTGTAAAAAAAATAAACTCAGAAGGGGAACAATATAACAGATAGCAGCTGATGTAAAAATTTAAAAACAATAAAAAAAAAAAAACCCACTTGGGCTATCCAGTAAGTAACACACAAAGACAACACACAAAAAAAACCACTTGAATTTTTGGCGGGCTGCCCGTAGTCCTAACGGGTTACGGGCTTTTACGGCTGGGCTTTAGCCCAGGAAAAATCCGGGTTCCAATTTTTCAGCCCAAACCCTGCGTTTTATTCGGGCTTTCGGACCGGCCCATATGGCTCGTCCCGTTTTGACAGCTCTAGGGACGAGGGAGTATTGTCTTAACGTTAAATCAATATTATTGATAATTCCTGTTTTCTTAATTGATTTATGTTGTTTAGGTCATTTGTAAGTTTGGTCGATTAAGATTCTGTATGGTTTTATTGAAAAAAATAACAATTAATATCATAAATTTGAAATTTAAAAAATACTTTACATATTAAATAAACAATACACAATTAATTTTCATAAAAAGAAGAGTCTTGCTAACCATGCCCATGACACTAGTTAAAAGAACTAAAAATAGAAAGAACAATTAAGTTTTACATCGCAAAAAACAATTTTCCAATTTTCAAAAAGTAAAATTCACAAATTTTAAGACTCCGTATTATATTATAAGCATTCAAAAATATATTTTGGTTTTATTATAAGTTTTACAACAATGCATCATTACTGATTTTTTTACCACATCCTTTACCATTTATCACTCTATCATCATTTTTATTTCCAATACAACATTAACTATATTTCTCAATGAGATGTGTTATTCAAAGAACAATTTATGTGACAACCACACATTTACAACGAAAAATAAATATTGACACGAAAACCAAAACAATAGAATCTATATCTATATTATATATAAAGAAAGTAACCTTTTTCAACTCTTTTGAGTTGACTTTTCCCCTTTTCAAAAACGCCCTTAATTTTCAATACAAATAACGCATGTAACAAATGGATAGGAATAAATTTAAATATTAAAAAAATGACAAAAATGATATGAGTATATATATATGGCCAATTTTTATTTCTTTATCTTTTAAAAAGTGTAACAAACTAAATGAGTATGTTTATACTTACTTTTTTATTATCTTAATTACACTCTTAAACAACTTTTTTCTATAATAAAGATTGTTGTTAGTGTTATTGAAATAGTTAATCATGGTTACTTTATTTATTATAATTTGAAAGCAAAAATCATTTATATTCTTACTTTTAATCAAAAGAATTTTTTTATAAAAATACCGTTCATACTTTTCAAATATTAGCGCAATAAAAAGAGTGAAAAGACAAACACGTGAATGTCATTCTTTTTGCGAGAAAATAAAAATCTAATATAAATAAAAGAAAAAATTATCACAAAAGTTGTCAAAAAAATGACTATACAAATATTCTTTCTCTTTCTTGATACACATGTGAAAATGACTTATAAAGTTATAATAAAATAAAGATAGAGGTCCCGTGAGCCTAACTCAGTTGGCAGAGATATTGTATAATTTATGGAGGGGCTGGGGTTCGAACTCCGATCACCCCACTTCTCCACGTTTAATTGTGTGAGTTTTGACCACTAGGCTACTAGATAAAAAAAGAGTAATGATATTTATACAACTTTCTCTCTCATACCGACATTACTACTCATAAAAAAAAAAGACAAATGATATTTGTCCAACCATTATATGACAAGTTTTAGACAACTTTCTCTCTCATACTCACATGACATTCTTATTCTCTCTCTTTCTTTTTCTCTTTCCATTGTTTTTGACCAATAAAAAGAGAGAAAAACAAGGTTGTCACCAAAGTTGTTGTCATCAATTGAACGTACAAATATCACTACACAAAAAACAAACATAGATGATTTTTTTTTCTTTTCAAAAAACAAATTTTCCTAAAAAAAGAAATTAAAACAAAGGACAGAAAGTAAACGGAGACAAATCGAGATAGGTTCATAGGAGTTCACAACATCGAACAGGAAGTTGTGTTGTGTTTCTGTTGAGTTAAGGAAGCACCTCGTGTAGACTTGAACGAACACACCATTCGTATTCACAATCTAACTCATCGTACTTTGTCTGTCGCCAACACCGTCATGTCTGACGCTTATTGGAGATACGCCGAATCTCAGCAGCACGCTCCCTCTACCATCCCCGGCAAACGTCCCCGTACCGATTACGGTATTCAATTTCTTCTTCCATTTTTACCCTTCATTTTTTTTTTTTTTTCCAATTTAGGGTTTCTACTTCCCATATTTATCATTTTTCATTCGCTAGGTTTTCTTATCGAAATTTACATAATTTTCCCCTTTTCAATCTCGGGATTTCCAAATCGTGCGTTTAAACCATTGAGCTTTCCCAATCGTGATTTTCACTGTTCCGATTTTCTCTGTATGAGGACTGAATCCATCCCAACTTTTTTAAATAATTTACAATCTTTTACCTTTTATATACGTATTGGGAATCTCACGTTGTTCCTAGTTATAGGTATTTGTATTCCGGATGTTGGTTGTTTTGTATACATGTTTAAGAATTCTTGATCTGTGTTAATGTTTTAATTTTAGCGCTGTTTGGTGTACCCTTTTTTTTTTTAACTTGGATACGCTGTCACTATCATATTGTGCATTCATATAAATAAGGAATGTAACAAGTAAATACAGTTTGCCTAAAATGAAAATGCAATTGTCAAACTTAATTTGGGTTTATACACTTCAATGAAAATTATCAGTATTATTATTGTTTTTTGTTTCTGTCTGTTTTAAGAAGTGCCTAATTATGCCTGGGATCGGGATTATGGCGTCAAAGTTACCTTAACTCTCAACTCTTATAAGCTATCACATGGATCTTATGTTTCGCATGGTGCCATGTGTAATTTTTTCTCTAAAAAACACAAAGCAAAAAGACATGTTTCTCTCTTGACTCCTCTGCCACGCCACTGCCCTAGGTAAAACCAAACCTCCATGATTAACTCTGAGCATCATTGTCTTTCTTGACTACCGCCGCCATCTTGTCTCGACTAATCCAAATTTGTATGCACCATGTCTGTAGACTCCGACCATTCAAGATCATAAGCTTTGTGGTTACATCACGACACTTCACAAATTTTTAGAGTTTTAAATTTCTCGCTGAAAAATATTTGTGTTGTTCAAGAGAGAGGCACCACAGAACAACATATGACTATGTTGTCATGTAAATGTTAATTTTGGAAATTGTACTTCAAAATGTAAAAGATTAGAATTAGAATATAACTGTTTAATTGGTGGAACTATGTAATGCATATGCTGGTTTGAATTTTACAGCATACACCAATTGTGATGCTGCTTGTAAATAAAAAATGACGCCGAAGAGATTAATATGGTGGTGAAAATAGCTTTTTAAATGGGGTTTATTTATGTATTTGTTAAAACATAGCACATATGGGTCAGTGACGGTGGAGGCACAGGCAGGTAAATCGGTAAGAGAGGTGTGGTTGTGGTGGTGGTCGGAGTCGATAATGGTTCTCTAATGGCAGATGTATGGCAGAGGAAGAAGATGGAATTTGTGGGTCATATTTCTTTTGTTTTTTTAATTTTTTAAAAATTAAAAGGTAAAGCCAGATGGCACAATATGAAGCATAAGATCAATCTGGAGGTTTATGAGTTGAAAGTTAGGGTATCTTCGGCGCCACAAAGTTAGAGAATCCGGATCCTTATGTTTTGGTAGTGGAAATTCATCTGTATGCCTTTTATTGTGCTAGCTATTTTTTGGACGCTGAATTTTGTGATGTGTTTTTTTTCTTTCAATTAATAGCTTTTACTATTTGAATAAAATCATTGACTTGAAGTTATTGCAAATTGCAATCATATTTTTCACTATTTTCTGGACTCATTCCTCAATTCAACAACATGCCCTGGCATCTTTGTTTCTGTCTTTTCACAGCTTCTAAGCTCTATCTGATTTATCATTTGCAATTTAACCATAGAATGCATTTGAATAAATATATTAATCTGACATCTGTATGATATGTACTTTATTGCTCTATGCCATTTTCTATAAAAGGTGGTATGGTCTATAAGTATTAACCACACATTATTAATTGATAGTCATTAGTACGTAGGAAAAATGTAACAGTTCTGATCTATCTAAAGCAGTGGTGGACTTATATTTCTTTGGAGTAAACTCTACATGATTCATGGCTATTAAATAAACAAATAAGATTTGATGTGGGCAATCTATTGGTTTATGGAATACTGAAAATGTTTTCTTTATTTTTTAGTTTATTATTTTCTAAGTTTTATTTTAACTTTTACTGTATTACATTCTAAGATACTCCCATATATCTAGTTTGAACAGTTGAAAACTGCTTAAAATATCAAATTTTCAAGAAATGAAAACCATGTAAGAGTATTTCATTAATATATTTGGGTCAATTGTGAAACCATTTTTATGGATCTGTGTTGATACATTAACAATCAAACTATTCTTAAGTTTACAAATTTGATGCATGTGATAATGGATTTGAACCAGTTGAAGAGTTGGGAATCAGTTGAACACTAGTCACAAGCTGATTCTCAACTTTTCTAATGTTGCAATCAATGAGATTGAAAGTAATATAGTTGGTATCAGGTTAACTTTGGGATTACTAACTTTTCTAATGTTGCAATCAATGAGATTGAAAGTAATATAGTTGGTATCAGGTTAACTTTGGGATTACTCTTTGGTAACCACGTTAATGTTTAGCAAAAACAAGCTTTCAGGGTATCTATATCTAACCATACCCAAAATTTGCAAAAGTGCAATTTTTTTTTTTAAAGTTAGAGGGCCAAAATTGCTATTTTTGTATTGCGTTTTGTATAGTTAGGGGGCCAAAAGTGCAAAGTTTTTTGTTGAGGGGCTAAATTGGCTAAAATCGCAACTTTTGCAAAGTTAGGGGGCCCAAAAGTTCATTTAAGCCTATTATTTTTTACTGTTGAAAACATTGTCTAACATAATGCTACCAGGAATCATTCATCACATCTCATACTAAATTAAATTGAAAAGCAACTAAAATTGCCAGTTATCATAACTGATTTACGAGAATAAAGACATGACAATTTGTTGGACTTAAACATAGAAATAGACTGCAGGGCGCAAACAGTGTTGACGCCCCTCTGCTGATTTGGAAGAGTTTTCTCTATGTTAAAGAGTCCCACATTGGATAAGAGATGACCTGAACATGTATTTATAAATGGGGCAATCCTCACCTCACAATCCGGTTTTGTGGGGTTGTTAGGCCCAACCACAAATTCTAAGACTCTAAATGGTTTTTTCCCTATTTATTTTTCAAACTTACCCTCATATACATCCTTAAGCCTAGATCTGTCTAACTTTTAGGCAAATCTTTCATTTGGTGATATATAATTCAACAATGATTAAACAGCCAAGTCATACAGTTTCAAATTCATAATTATGGTATCGTTTGGCTTATATCTCAATTAATTAATCTACATTCATCATGCAAATGATTCCTTTCTTCAATCTTTCTCTTCTCATTAATTTCAATGTTGCTTAATTTTGAAGATGTCTCGGGCGTTCATAACTTGGCAAATTACTTTCCCCATGACGATGATAGAGGAAGGCTCCAAGTAATTAGAGATACCGAATCCCTTGATGCATCCTATGAGCGTTACCTCCGTAATGCGGTATTAATTATTTTTCCTGTCCTTAAATGACCAATTATCTGTTCTTGTTTTCTATAGCCCTATTCGGTATGTTGATTTTTTTAGGCCACTAGGATCTATTTTTTTATCTTTCCGTTGCTATGTATATGAATACTGATAAGATACAAAATTAATTAAGTGCATTTTTAATCCTTAGACTCATGCTCAAATTATTTCCATTAAGTAATGTTTTAGCTCTAAAGTTCTCTCTCGGAGATTTCGAGGGCTCACGGTAAAAATTGAAACGCCCTTTCTTTTTCTTTAAAGAAGATTTTAGAAAAAATGCGGGATTACATTGTGCATGCGAGATTTTAAAATCTTCCTTTTTCTGAATTTCCATCCATTCACTCTGAGCATGTGATGGGATAACTTATGCAACTGGACTGGACACCTGTTTAATCTAGGTTCGTCACACTGTGACGAATATGGCATGTAAACAAGCCTATATGTTTTAGGTTAACTTATTGTATATGTTGCTGCAGATTTCATCTCATGGTTCGGGACAGTCTACTAGAACCATTGACGGGGGAGTTCCCAGTCATTCTATTGATGATTCTCATGTCACAAGTATGGGGGGAGTTGACCGAAGAACAAATGTAAAAGACCAAATCCTGGAATTAAGTGGTGGAAGGCCTGACCATTTGCTTCCACCTGGTGCTACCAATACACTATTTGTGGAGGGTTTACCTTCCAACTGCACAAGACGCGAAGTAGCCCGTATCCTTTCATCTGGTTACCCTTAGTCTATTGTTTTTCATTGTTGATTCCTCTTCCTTAAGGCCTTAACACACTGTATAGATATTTTTCGTCCTTTTGTTGGCTACAAAGAAGTTAGACTTGTCAGCAAGGAATCAAGACAGGTAAGTTAAATTAAAAAGAATAAAAATTATATTATTTGCATTGATTGATTTTTGACTGGGATTATGTGCAGCCTGGGGGTGATCCACTGTTGCTTTGTTTTGTTGATTTTGTAAGTCCGGCTCATGCAGCAACTGCCATGGATGCATTGCATGGTAATATTTCCCTTTCTTTTATCCTTGTAACAACAACCTCATACATTTTTCCACGGCAGTGTGTTCAATTTCTTTATTCCCTTAATGAGCTGATTTTAGTGAAATTGCTGTAGAATATTTTTTCCTGGTATGTCCTGTCGTGGAGTTGGTAATAACAGTGTATTTTGGTAATTTATGATCAATCTTCCTCTCATGGCACTGCATCAAGAGCGTGGAATTACTCTTAGGTAACTGATAAGAGATGCATAATTGGTTTTAGTAATAGATAAAACTGACTGTCTGACTGGAGCGTGTACAGTGGAAATGATATAAAGAAATTATGGCAAGGATATATATATTTTTTTGAAAATTTATGGCAAGGATACTAGGCAAGCATCCAGATAAGAGTGGGGAGTACTACTTGGTAGTGTTCGCAATAAACTAAGTAACAGCTCCGTGTTTAACCGTGTGAATATACTTTCTTATCTATCCCAATCATGAATGCCATCCATTTTGATATTTCCAAATTATGGAGGGTGCTCGCTTCCTAGTTTGAGCTATTCATCTGCGCCTGTTTGCTGCACAAAATATGTGGTTTTCCTGACTAATTAAGCCTTCTTTGTTTCGGACTATCACATTTCCAACTATTAGCAGCGTAATCAGCTTTTCATGTCAAGTTATGTTTTAATGCTGCATAGATACTTAAACTATCGTAGAATATATTCTTCAAGTATTCTTCATTTCGACAAATGCCCAAAAGCAGAGACAGTCCAACAATGGGGAACGGAGACTCACTGAAGGTTGCTCACCCTTCTTCCTCTTCCTTCTCTTAACCAACAAGTTTAATCCCTTTCATATTAAGTGAAGGTATCACATGTTCCCCTATGTTGGATACTGGATTTGAACGTTAGCAGATGTATATCAGGTTTATTATGTTTTAAGCTGAGGTAAGGTATAGCACACGTATTATAATATCTGCCTGCTGCCACCCTCTTTGGCTGTCCAGATGTGGTTAGTTTTTCATCGTAAAACAATGAACCTTAATTTTGCAGGTTACAAATTTGACGAGCTTGACCGCAACTCGGTCAATTTACGGTTCCAATTCGCTCGCAACCCTGGGAGGTCAGGTGGCGGGCATCGTGGCAAGCGTTGAATTATGCATTTTACAGGTGATTAATGCTGTCATTTCGATCCGCTCACCCTCTGTTATTAATAGTCAGTGGGTGCTGAACTAAAACTTCAATTTGAATGGTACTCGTGCTTAATCGTAAAACGAAAATTCTATGTAGGAATCGTGCGTATTGGGGAGGTTGTGTTTGTGAGAGGCAAGTGACCAGCCTTGCAAATTGCTTTCGTTAGGAACAAGTTGAACCTTTTGAAATTCGTTTGCTAGGCGCGCTCGCTAGAGATTCAGACTGCGCATTTGTTCTAGAAGATTGTCTAATTTTATTTGATATAAATTTCTCTGAATTGTCTTGTTTGGTACAAGTTTGTTTCTTGAAGGTGTTTTACTGCTCTTGCGAATATCTAAGAGTATGACACATGTTTTCCATACATGTTTGTAGTGAGCATTTTAGATATGTAATATTGTTTATGTTTTCCTAAGATGTTAGATGACTATTAATTGTGGCTAATCATACTAGTAATGTTTCAATAATAGTACTTGCTTTGTCCCAAAACTAACTTACCAAATCTTTTTCCCTCATTTATGTTTTTTTTTATTTTTTTTTATTTTAATCGTTGCCCGCTTGCATTCCATGTCCGTGTAACTTTCTAATTGTCGATAAAATATAATTGTTAGATCGTAGTCAATTTAAAATGTTGGCATATTTGCTTTCCCAATTAAGATTCAGATTTGTGCACATGCAAGCATTCAGTAGATACATTATCGGTCTGATGTGCGATCTATTCTGGATTCCACTGTGGTGGTAGCTTTTTAAGTACAATTCTTTTCCTTTCCAATAATTTTTTTTCTAGCCGCTTTTGAAAACATACCTCATATTGTGGGATGACTTTTGATTCCCGTGTTCCAAGTTGTTAGTGTTGTGTTTGTAGAGCTGATTTATTTGGTGAATTGTGTTTGTGGGACATGAAATATTAGAGACGTCACTGAAGGTTATTGTCGATCTGTTATGATAATGCTGTGAGCAATGACTAGCTAATCATAGCCTTCGTATTCAATGATCAGATTAGTGTTGGTTATTACATAATTTATTCCGTGAGACTGCAGTTCGACGTGGCTTGTCAATTTGTAGAGTATTATGTAATATATTAAGTATGCTGTTTGTGGTATGAAGGCTTCAAACATCAAATTTGATTGTTTTTTTTTTTTTTTTTAATTTTTTTTTACCAATAAATTTAAATTAATGCATGCTGTGCCTTTTTTCACTTTGCACAATTGTTCACATTGTTCTTCTACCCTACATGAACTTTTCTGAAGTTGCACCACGGTTTACTATGTCGTGAGTCCTATGTTTTGCGGTGTGTGTATAGTCTGATTTCTTCTTCTTTTGTTTTGGATTTAATGATGATTTGTCTGGTTATTGACTGGGCCAATGCCAGATATTTGTGCTTCGTTTATTGTGGTTGGCTTGAGTAAATATATAGGAAATAAACCGAACTCGTAAAGTAAATTAAAAAGTTCTCATAGTAAAAGATTTTGCCGGATAAACACCTTGCTGCTACGAAGTTTACCTTGCCTTTCAGATATTTCAATTGAGCATGCGTTGGTACACACATTGATCCTTTACTCCAAGCCCCAAAAGATTAATGCTCCTCGTTACAAAAACCCAAAAAACGAAACACGACATGATATGGATTGTTGAATCCTCGCAATTATGAAATTGAGTTGTTGTGAAACAATGAATGAGAATGATCTGTGAGTATACTAGAGCGGTGTGGAATGAGTATGCTGCAACGATTTCGTTTGGAAGAATGAAAAGTATTTACTCAAAACATGCTAAGTTGTGCCCACGATAGGGTTTCATCTAAATAACCCAAGCATCAACTTTCTTTCTCAATTATATGGAAAATGAAAAATAATATATAATATACTATAATACATGTTTGACAATAAAGAATGAATAACTACATAATACCAGCATATAAAAGGGAGGCGGGAATTTAAGGGTGGAGATACCTCAACTGGAAAAAACATGAGTTATAAACATAAGTGGATCCATTCACACTAAGAGGCGGGAATTTAAGGGTGGAGATACCTCAACTGGAAAAAACATGAGTTATAAACATAAGTGGATCCATTCACACTAAGAGGAATGCTAGCAACATTCACTTTTCAACACTCTCTAGCACTCACATATTTATTGGATGAAATTAATGTATGTCCCACTACTTTGTGGGTGTTCAATTTTCAAAGTGTAGATCTACAATGATTTAAACCAATAAGAGAGTGAGTATTAGAGAGAGTGTTTAAAAGTGTGTTGCTAGCATAACTCTTCACACGAAACTCTATTTATTATACTCCGGTATACAAAAAACAAACTAATGAGGAATAGATAAAACTTGAGACTTTGCTGTTTATATAGTTGCTCTAGTCAAACTACGAGTAACTGCGTTAGGTTGTCTACAAGATAATTTCATCATCGAGTTTTTTCGGTACAAGTTTGGTTTATGAATAATTCTCCCAAAATCAGAGATAACAAATGAGAGGTTATGGAATTGGTCTACCACCAAATACTACAACGATGATGGAACAAGGTGGCACTATACTTGAAGAAAAAGTCAGAAAAATTTGTGAAGACAAGGATAACCTGATCAATTGAATCCTGAAATCCAGTTTGTGAGTCCTCAAAGAGAAATGAAGTGTCGAGGATGAGTGAGAGGGAAATGATGAGATATAGAACCATAAAGGGCAACATGGATGACAATTTGGGAGTGCAGCAGCAGAGGATCCAAATCCGACATGGCGAACATGAGGATTCCAAATGATCGACCAATCATTAGAAACAATAAGCCTAGTTGTATCAAATAGAGTATTTGTATCTAGATATCTAGATAGTGAACAAAAAAGAGATATGTATAGTTTGTTAAAATTTGAAAGTCACAAACATGTATACTTGTAATTTTATTGAAAATGAATTATTATTTTTTCGGATTAAATGTGAGGTGCATAACATATTTTTCAGGAGGCCACACTTTTCATCATAGTAATATTATTGCCAAAACATGTTGAACTACAGAGGTCTGATGAGGCCCGAGACATTGGTGTTAGTATAATCACACCTAAAAAGAAAATAAGTTTAATCGTTATAAAAAAACCGAAGCCAAAATTTCACAAAAATACGATTTATAATTGACATGTGTTAAAATGGTAGTTTTACACCCAACTATAACTCATAGCTAGGCACCAAACCAACAAGTATTGGTCCAAGACCACGATTTATCAAACATCAATTGATTTTTGAGGGCTACTACTCTCTTAAGTTCTATATATAAATGAAAGTTTGAGTCAAAAAAAATTGGTGCATTTAAATTAAATTTTAGACTAAATTCATCAATTTTTGTTGATTCGAACTTTTCTTATATATAAGATCGGAAGTAGTAGTGCTTACCATAAGGAAAAATAATCCTAAGGATGATTTAAAAAAAAAAGAAAAGTAATTGTCAATTTTTTTGGCATTACGTTGTGTTTCTTTGTTGATTATTGCATTATGTTGTTTGAATGCCTGCTCTTCATCATTTAGAGTCAAAATCTTATATCTATGCCATTATATGAAGACTACTCCAAAGTTAACTACAACTAAAATACTTTTTGGTCGGACCTTTTCAAGGACAAATTTACACTTAGAAACTCAAATATTTTTCAAATATAAATTAAAATTCAAATCTCCACTACAAATATAAGGAATTAGAAAACTAACTACCTATTTTAGTTGAACTATTATTGTTACATTTGTTTTCAAAACATTTTTTTTGGGTAGATTAAAAAAAAAAAAAAAACTAGGAACAAGGCTCAAGCCTCAACACAATCTCCAACTCTTGCGTGGAGGTATTTGTCAAAACCAGGCACTTAGTCTTGAAGAGCACTCAAACTTGGCAAAGAAATTTGCACAATAGTTTGCCTCTCTAAACACATGTTAAAAATAAATATTATGAATGTGTTTAAACTAAAAATCTTCACCAACAAAACAATCCGTCTAATTACATATAAATTGAAATACAATAAAATAAAGATTTTTGGAGCACATTCATAATATTAATTTTCCAACATGTACTTAGATGTGCTAAGAAAATTGAAATAAATGAATAGTTTTCCTCCTCCAAGCACATAGGAAATAGAGGATATAAGACTGGCTTTTTATTATTCTATTTATAAAATTAAACAAATTTTTCTAGAATAATGTTATATCGTTGGTTTATTAAAAAAATATAAGAATTTATGTTTTCTTTAAAGAAAGAATAAGAATTTATGTTATATTTGCTAAATTATTTATATTGGTACTATTGAAAAAAAATAAGTATATTTTATTACAATATAAAAGTATATTTTATTTTCTAAAATAAAGTATATTTTGTTACAATATAAGAGTGCAAAATATTTATATCTATAATTTTAATCAAAATCAAAATTGTATAAAACTGTTTGTAACAATGGTATATATAAACTTCAAATACGTGATCACTTGATTAAGATCATGTGCTTTTAGTGTTTATCCCATTTTGATCGGGAATTTGAGAATAAAAAACAAAAAACAAAAATCAAATTTAAAAGAAATAAGGAGAAATTTGTTTTGACTCTCAAAGAAAAAAGCATTTAATGCGAGTGGATCTTACTCAAAAAGATATAAGTTTGTTACTAAATACTAGTAAAAGAGTATCCGAAGACTAAGGATGGGAGTGGATATAAAAGCTATAAAAGCATCATAACTTCATAAGAAAAATAACAAATAGAGAACAGTGAGAGAAAAATCGCAAAGGAGCAAGCAGCGTCGAAGAGAGTGATCACTCTGATATCTATCCTCTTGAAAGGTAAGTCCTCTTAAAACTATTGCATGCATTACTCACTCATTAATCCATGATTATGATATCAATGTCTTCTCTTTTTTGTTTAAGTTTTCTTTCACTTTTCACTCATTAAACTATTTCATCATATCGAATATTAATCTGTTTGAATCCGAATTATGTATGGAACGCATAGGTTACATCAGTTATTTTTTCAACATATATTCAAAGTTGTTGGAGTTGGCTTGTAGGGTCCATGATGCGATGAGTTTTGTGTTTATGTTTTAGAAAATGTTTTACTTTTATCAGAATGCTCTTTTTTCTTAAATATTGAACATGGCGATGGTGATAAATTACTTTTAAAAAAATAAAAATCGAAAGAGACTCGTTTTTTGTTTGTTTTGTGGTGTCCGAGGTTCACTTTGCTTGTATTATGCATTGTTCATAACAACTGAGCTGAGCTCATGAGTACGAAAGAGACTCTTTTTAGTTTTACTTGAATATATTTTAAGATTAGGTTGAAAAGAAATTAAAAAAAATCAAAATTTAAAAACATCCTTTGACCTAATTTGAAAGGAACAACCAACTAACTCATATTTATGTTTGCCTAAAAAAAGGCAATATTTATGTTCGCTAGGTTTTTACGATTAAGTTTGCAGCCCCTATCTATTTATAGTATCCCTATTTTTATTGACAAAATAAAACAAAACTTTGGTTAAACAAATTTGATAGCGGCTCCCATAACTTGTAGGTAAACACACTGAAGTTTGCTTGGTGTATATATACCATCATCCAATTCTTTAATATCATATTATATTTTTCTATTAGTTTATTTAAAGTTAAAATCAAATTTTGCTTAAAAGGTATCTAAATTTTGCTCCTAGTAAAGTCAACTTTGCCGAATTCATAGTCCTTTGTTTCTATTTTTAGTTAAAAAAAACGTCATGTTCTTTAATATGCCAGCTCCATACTGTCTCCTTATTTATTTACATGTATGCATAAGGGTTGACTTCACTTTCATATATAATATACTTTTTTATTTGATTTGATGATTTTGTTTTTGTGCAACAGAAGGATAGGATATCATTGCTATGGCCTCACCGGTTGAGTTTGAATCAACCAAGGGTGTTATAGGGGAGGTGAATGAGAATGAAGAGAGTCCTGTGAAAGAAGTTGAACTCACTGTTCCCAAAACTGATGACCCCACATTACCTATTGCCACATTCAGAATGTGGGTTCTGGGGATTCTTTCATGTGTGCTTCTGTCCTTTGTGAATCAGTTCTTTTGGTACAGATCAAATCCTTTGACTGTCACCTCAATTTCTGCTCAGATTGCTGTTGTTCCACTTGGTCATTTCATGGCAAGAGTTTTGCCAACTCGTGTCTTTTTCAAAGATACTTGGTTTGAGTTCTCAATGAATAGAGGGCCATTCAATATTAAGGAGCATGTTCTCATAACCATCTTTGCCAATGCTGGTGCTGGAACCGTTTATGCTACTCATATTTTGAGTGCTGTCAAGCTCATTTACAAAAGGAAACTCACGTTCCTTCCAGCCATACTAGTCATGATCACCACTCAGGTTCTCTTCTATATATAATATTTATAACTATACAATTTTTATACTTTATTTTCTATTGTCTTAATTATGCTTCCCTATTCAATTTTAGATGTTGGGATTTGGTTGGGCGGGACTGTTTAGGAAATTTCTTGTCGAGCCTGCGGAAATGTGGTGGCCTAATAATCTGGTACAGGTCTCATTATTCAGGTCAGTTTTATTCAATTAATGTCTTCTTCAGTAGCAATAACTTGTTCAAAAATGTAACTAAAGCTTGTATGTGAATGCAGTGCTCTGCATGAGAAAGAAAAAAGACCAAAAGGAGCCACAACCCGGACTCAGTTTTTCCTCCTGGTCTTGATCTGTGGATCGGCATACTACGTGTTACCTGGTTATATGTTTTCAATGTTGACATCATTCTCGTGGATCTGTTGGCTAGCTCCCAAGTCTGTCCTTGTTCAACAACTTGGTTCTGGTGCGAAGGGTCTTGGGATTGCATCATTTGGAATTGATTGGTCTACAATTTCTTCTTACCTTGGCAGTCCACTAGCTAGCCCTTGGTTTGCCACAGCTAATATTGCCGCTGGATTCGTTCTCGTTATGTATGTGATGACACCACTTACTTACTGGTTCAATGTCTACAATGCCAAGAAATTTTCACTATTTTCACTCCATTTTTTTAAGGGAAATGGTTCGGTGTATGACGTTTCGTCTATTGTCAACTCTGATTTCCATCTTGATCGGGAGGCTTATGCAAAGAATGGACCTCTACATCTCAGCACATTCTTTGCAATTACTTATGGTCTTGGATTTGCCACACTTCCTGCTACAATTACGCACATTCTTCTCTTCAATGGAAGGTAATCACTTTGTGAATTGTCTTATTCAGATCTGTGTGTTTGAATATGTTAGACTAAGTAAAGATGTAAATTTTTATGTACTTAATATGAAAATCTGCATAGTCCTCCTTACCATCTTCAAATTCTATCGGAAAATATGTGATGTCGTGCAAAATTTTAAATTCATTTACACTTGCCATTTGAACTATGCAGAAAAATTTGGGAGCAAAGTAGAAGTGCCTTTGGAGATGGTAAAAAGATTGACATACATACGAGACTTATGAGGAAGTACAAGTCGGTCCCCATGTGGTGGTTTCTCATCATTCTGGTGGTGAACATAGCTCTTATTATTTTTACTTGTGAGTACTACAAAGAATCACTTCAGTTGCCTTGGTGGGGTGTATTGCTAGCTTGTGCTATTGCTATTCTATTCACGCTTCCAATTGGTATAATATTGGCCACTACAAATCAGGTATCTTATTCTTAACAATTTACTTACAAAGGTAGCTAACTTTATATTTGTGCTAATGAAAATTGGCTAAGATTTCTTTTCTTTCTTTTTAACAGCAACCAGGCTTAAACATTATAACAGAATACATCATTGGATATATGTATCCGGAGCGCCCTGTGGCTAACATGTGCTTTAAGGTGTATGGCTACATTAGCATGTCCCAGGCTCTAACATTTTTGCAAGACTTTAAACTTGGTCACTATATGAAGATTCCACCTAGAACAATGTTCATGGCTCAGGTCAGTTATGACTTATGATTCCTTTCACTTTACATTTACGATTACATATTTTCTTAAATTACTACTAGTGTCGGCCGCATCTGTGTCAGTGCTTTATAGAGTACGAGTTTTTTGTTAAAGAAACTAAATCTGTCGGCATTGTGTGTAGATGGCAGGAACATTCATATCAGTACTTGTCTACACAGTAACTGCTTGGTGGTTGATGGCGACGATCCCTAACCTTTGTGATACTTCCAAACTACCATCTGATAGCCCTTGGACATGCCCACAGGATACTGTCTTCTATGATGCATCAGTTATATGGGGACTTGTTGGACCACGCAGAATCTTTGGAAACCTTGGTGAATATTCAAATGTGAATTGGTTCTTCCTTGGTGGAGCCATTGCACCTTTTCTAGTTTGGCTTGCTCACAAGGCATTCCCAGGACAAACATGGATACGTCAAATTCACATGCCTGTCTTGTTGGGTGCTACATCAATGATGCCTCCGGCAACTGCAGTTAACTTCACTAGTTGGATCATTGTTGCCTTTATCTCAGGGTACATTATATATAAATATAAACAAGATTGGTGGAAGCGGTACAATTATGTTCTGTCCGGTGGTCTTGATGCTGGAACTGCCTTCATGACAATCTTACTGTTTCTTACTTTGGGATCAATTCAGCTTAAGTGGTGGGGAAATGATCTTAAAGGCAGCTGCCCCTTGGCTACTTGTCCTACTGCAAAAGGGATTTTTGTTGAAGGTTGTCCAGTTCTTTGATCCTTTCAAGATTTTGGCCATGCTCGTGTAAATAAGTAGTTAGTCTTAGAATAGCAGCTTTAGAATTTTATGGAAAACCAATGCCTTCTGATAATTGGCTATTTTCATCCGTTTCAGCTTTTGCTTTTTTAGATTCTGCAATTTCATTGATGCTGTGGATATGCTTTCTTAATTTCTTTAATGGACACAGTTTTTTTATAAGTTAGTATTTTAACTATCTCAATATGATTTTAGATGCCGAGGTATTTTAGTGTGTCTTGGGTTTTTTGTATCAAATAAATGCTTGGATAATTTTCCTTCTTTTTTAATAGAACGCTTAGGTAGTCCTTGAATTAGTTGTCGAGTCTACATAAATTTAAAGCTACAATCTTTTTTTGTTACAATCTTATTAAACTGATCGGTGTAAAAACAAAACTATAAAGGAGAAGTTGTTGGTTTTTAAAGGGATATGAGAGAAAAAGTATTATGGAAATGATATATTAGAAGACAGAAATATGTTTGTAACATCTAGCATACAATTACAAACACTTTCGTGTTCTATAAATAGAACTGAAACATAACTGAAAAACAATTACCAATGTCTCTTAACAAACTATTAATATCATAACTGAAAATACTAAGCCATACTAAAGTAGTTTCTATAAAGCCCAGTTTTATGGCTTCTTCATTTTCCTGGGTCGATCCTCACAACACGGGCGGTTGGCACAAACCTCTCCTCTTTGACGGCTTCTACTATGACAGCACGGAGGTAGATCACAGAAATCACCACGTTCACAGCATGTGAAACAATCAACATTGCCAATTAAGGCGGCACCTTCAATAATAACATGAAACACAATTAGACATGCTTGTTAAAAAAAAGTTAATTTATGATAAACAATATCCTCATCAACACAACACAAGAAATCTCACTAAAACAAAAAGATGGTGTATTCATCTGAAAACAAAGGAAAAAAAAGTATATGTAAAAAAAGTTTATGTGGCAAATAAATTACATAAGTGTATTCTATCCTTCAGATTTGACGAACCTGTAATCACAAGAAATAAAGGAAATCGGTTCCATCACAGCGTGGGATGTAGAGAAAAAGTAATAACTAATGAGATAAGATACAACTTGGTAATACATACATTTTGAGATGGGAAATACTATGCAAAGAGAATGTTCAACACAAAATGCATGAGAGAAGATGCGCTAAGTTGGTAACATAAATTTTGTTCCAAAAAAAAAATAAAAATTCAAGAGTTATGAAAAAATGTGCCAAGTGTGGACAAAAGATTAGGTGTTCCGTTCAAAGGGAGTATAACGTAAATTTGGTTTATATTAAGACATGTTCCCTTTGTATTGATAAGCTCTTGAATTAAGGGATGGGAATAGGGCAGGCCAGGCCAGGCTTTGATAGGCCTGAGCCTGGCCTACGAAATTTTTAGCAAGCCTAAGCCTGGCCTATGGCCTTTCATAGGCCTATTTTTTTGGCCTGGCCTGACCTATTTAAAAGCCTGGCCGGACCTAGAAGCCTATGTACAGGCCTACTTCACATTAAAGTCATAAAATATTCAATTTTCTCTACTTCTAAATAGGCCAAACTGGCCTCAAAACCTATTTCACTGTAAGACTTGTCTATTGCTATAAGGCTTTAAAAGCCTATTTCACTATAATGCCTCAAAGCCTATTTAAAAAGTCTATTATTTGTGTTTTTTCTTGATTTTTATGTTTAATATAAATTATATTTTAATATAAATAAAAAATAAATTTTAATAATATGCATGAATAGGCCGACCTATCAGGCTTCGTAGGCTTTTTTGATAGCCTAAGCTTGGCCTATTTACTTAAATAGGCTTTTTCAAAAGCCTAAGCCTAACCTTTTTCATAAACAGGCCAGGCCAGGCCAGGCTTAAACAGGCCAGGCCGTAGGCCCCTGTAGGCCGGCCTGGCCTATTCCCAACCCTAGTTACAGAGTCTTTCTCAGTTTCAAGAACAAAACTGGATTTAACTAATGAAATTGAGCACTCTCATAAAAAAGTCGCTTAATATTTTTATTTATTTTTTGAAAAGGGTTCGCTTAATTGATGCTCCATCCGTTTTTTTTAGTGTTAGTTTGATGTCTGTGTTTCTCATCAACCATCCTTTTGAATGAAACTAATTAATATTATGTATTTGAAAAACTCAAATTTATTTATTTTTTAACAAATTTTTTTTAACAAAATTTTGTTATCTATAGTATATAAATATTGTAGAGTGGTATGATTGTTTCTCTCTTCTACCTCCTCTTCTACGCAATCTTCATATGACTCATCTAAATCAAATATTTGTTGGTTCATTACTTCAGCACCAATATTGAAAACTTACCATCATCATCAATGTAATTCTGGTAATCCTATTGATATTGTTATATTCATTCATATGATACACAATTAAACATTGATATTTTGCAACACATTAAGTTTTTTTTTTTTTGGTACAATAAGTTTTACACATGCATCAAATGACGTGTTGCTACATTAATTAGCGATAAGTATGATAAATTGTGTGTTTTTAATTCATTAAACGACGTGGTATGTATAAAACCTTTTCACATTGGACATTGTATATAAATTATACTTTTTATAAATGAATGTGTAAATAAAAACAACGGATTTAATTTGTACGCACTGACAACTTTTCCACACAAACATCCAATCAAATTATATCATGATGACACATTTTTAGGTTAGTTTCTAAAATATTTATAAAAATACTCGCACTAACGGTGTGATTTTATATTTTTTTTACCAAGTATCAAATCAAATCACGTCATAATAGGTTAGTTTCTAAAATATTTATAAAAATACTTATTTGACATGATTTGATTGGATGCACGTGTAAAAAAAAATTAGACTGTCGATGCATGAAAGTTAATCTAAAGACAAAAGGATTAAATAAGTTTTTTATCGCTATAAATATCATACATTTTGTTTTTAATCCCTTTAAAAAATTTCAATAAATTTTGGTCTCCTAGATATTTTCTATCACAACTTTTTGTGGTCACTATTTTTAAGTAATCTCATGTGTATCCTTTGAAATTTAAATTACTTTTTTGCAGCTATGTTTAGTACATTATAGAAATCCTTCTTACAATTCACTTTGAATAGTAAAGAGATTTAACTAGGAACTCACTACCTATCTAATATCATAGGCAATTCACTTTGAATTCTTACTAAAACCTAAAGTGAAATCATTTAGACTAATCGGATCTACTTCCTAAAATGGCTCAACTTGATCTATTCACTCTACATCCATATGAGTGGTCCACAACTAGCCTGAGATAAGGTGAGGTCGTATTGCTGCTTGTTTGAGTAATTCTCTTCTTTAATTCATACTTTCATTTCTTATGCTTCTCTAGCCTCTTTCCTCGGGTTAGTGTATTTTACGATAAGGTTTAGGATAACTAATAACTTCCTAACTTACTCTCCCTTTATAAGAAGTTCATACTTAGATCTCTCTAAATTAGATTTACTATCCCAACAATCCACATAATATGCGGTCAAATTAAACATAACATCTTCTAATCAGTTTTTATAAAATCTTCCAATTCCATTTGATTATAATCTTCCCCATTTTTTCCAAATTCGATAAATATTTTGAGAAATTCATTTTTCAAAAGAATCTATTCAAATTCATATCGTAAACTGTATCTAGCATAAAATACACCTTAGTTCGGTCATCTTAATTTCGACATGTGTTGAGAATTAGAGGGATTATGAAGGATAGTCTCAAGTGCTGTCAAGAATGTGCTTCGGTCTTTGGCAATAAAGGGTAGCTAAGGGACTTTTTATTTTTTATTTTTTTGGTACAAAAGGGTAGCTAAGGGACTTATGCTAGCATAAAACCATTTTTCAAAACAAACTCAAGTTTTATTCTCGAGAATGTTGTTATTTCTCATTCTTATCATGATTCTATGGACAGTTATCCCCCACGAAATCCTACAATCTGAAAATAACAAAATATAGAAGGACAATTGACTCCACTAGATAAATTGACTTACTCTAATACCAATTGTAACATAACACTAGGCTTATATATTTAATAAATGAAATTAAATGCAAGTAACAATTTGGTTTGAAACAAAACATCTTGAAAATGTTACAACAGTTTGACTCTAATCATTAGAATACACTTGAAATCTTTATGTTTCAATTACTTAATTACTCTTTATAACTCAAAGGTACACATCAATGTGTGGTATAGTAATAGTTTATCTGTTTGACTAATGTGTGGTATAGTTAAAAATTAAGATCATGCCTCCTAAAAAAAATAAGATCATGTCTTCATCCCATAATATTGTTGGGATTTAAATATATAAAATAAATGATAGAATTGGACCAAATAAATAAATGATAGAACAAAGGGGAGAAAGAAAAGTTTTGGTATGAGTCCGTCATCATTATTATATGATTTCGAAATTCACTCATCGATTGTTTGTGTTTGTCTGATTTGATCATACGTTTGAAAAATTACAGTAAATACAAGTTCATAGTCTTAAAGTTCAAAATGGAAAAATATGTTATGATAGTGACACCTCTAACAATTTTGCAAGACTTTAAACTTGGTCACTATACGAAGATTCCACCAAGAACAATGTTCATGGCTCAGGTCGGTTTTGAGTACTCTCATTATATATTTTAACTACTACAAGAGTCTTACATAGTATGAGCAGCTAAGTAGCATTGACACATGTGATTACATTCAATCCATGTTTGTGTTAGTTTTTTTCTTTCTTTTTATTGTATGAGTTACTTGTTAAAGAAACTAAATTTGTCTGCATTGTGTGTTGTTGCACCTTTT
>Ga0315914_1003345_pt1 | contig 24397 bp, 12 predicted proteins | sample MpolenodulesMG_FD_203920 | JGI IMG/M metagenome (GOLD analysis project Ga0315914, IMG submission 203920) | Medicago polymorpha root nodule microbial communities from Los Angeles, California, United States - elongated nodules | ecosystem: Host-associated > Plants > Roots > Nodule | place: USA... | reverse complement strand
GCGTGAAGATACTCAAGTGAAACAAGTATCTCGGCAGCGAAAAACCTCGCCGCCGAAACTGTGAGTCGGTTCCCCGGCTGTTTTCGTAGAAGAGCGTGGAGATCACCGCCGGGACAATAGTCAATAAGGAGACACGTGTAGTGGGAAACATCGATCCGCGCATAGAGCGTTGGTAAAAAAGGATGATCCAACGCGTGAAGAATCTCCGCCTCCGTTTCCGCGTGAGAGAATTTCTTAGGAGTAAGAAGATCTTTATCAACAACCTTAAGTGCAAAATTTGCACCGTCGTAGTCACGGAGGCGACATAGAAACACACGGCCGAGGTCACCGGAGCCAAGGTGGCGGATGAGTTTTAAATGACGGAGATGAAGTCTTCCGTCGGAGGAGAGATTGGTGGCTGCTTTTATTGCTGTCCAGTTGGGGTCTGAGCTCCGGTGAGGACGGCGGATGACGGCGGAGGAGACAGTGTCTCCGGCGGTGGAGGCGGTGGAGAGACGGTCGTTGAAGCTGAGAGCAAGGCTGCTTGTTCGGGCTAAGCTGGTGCGTGCTGAAGAGGTGAAGGTGCGGTCAGTGGTGGTGCTGGTGAAGCTGAGGTCGAGATCGGAATCAGGGGGTGGGAATAGAAATGTTGGTTCTTCCATGAAGATTTTGTGTTATTATTATGAGAATGATGATGTTGTTTATGAGATTACTACGTTGGTGTTTGGTTTTGGTTTTTAGTATATAAAGGGATAGGAAGAGAGTGAAGGTGGGTCAGAAGGTTCAATAAGTTGACTCAGCTGGATTATTGATGGAGACAGTAGATAGATAGATGCAGAGGTTAGTTAGTTAGGTTGACCAATATCATATTATAATTACAAGTTTGAGTTATTAAATTATTATTACTAATACTATTATAATCTTTTCATTATGTCGTTACCTTACCTTAAATAATTTGAATATATGTATGAATGAAAATTATGGTACATTGGTGATTATCATTAAAAAAATGTATGTAGTGGCGATTAATGGATTGATTATATTTAGTGGGGGAAATGGTAGATGTTATTGAAATCGTATTTGAGTCTCGTTGTCAAGAGTACAATGTTTGAATTGAGCATTGTGTAATTTATGTGATTGGACACTTTTTGATTGATTAATCTTTTTTTTTCAATAAGTTCAATATAGTTTTTTTTTTTAAACGTTAAATGTTAACATGTTAATTGTTGTGTTTTGACACATTAATCTAATGAGTTGGTTTTTAAAATATGATTCAAATCCATCTCACTCCATTAGTCAGATGAATGGAGAATTCACAAATACTACTATTGCATGCATAATGTGATTACTTGTTTTGGTCAAACTAGTTACGTGATTTTGATAACTTATTGTTGCTATAGCTAGCTAGTTGAAGGCCTTGAAAAATAAGAGATGATAAATTATTTCCATAGGTTCTTCTAAATTATACAGCACTAGGGGGCGATTATTAATAGTTGGTGGTAGATAAGAAAGTTGGTACTTATTGTATTTAGTTTCTGGTTAAATTAGTTATTAATTGTCAATCTTGTACGCACCGATCAAGTGATAGTTGCAAAGATAATGATATGTAAGGATTGAGGTTTAAATCTCGGTCTCTCTATTTCTTTTCATGTTAATGTTGTGATTTTAATAGAAGGCGATTATAAATAAATTATATTAATCCCTACTTTGACCTTAAGATTTTTATATAACTTGAACTATCTACTTGGTTAACCTCCATTATATATCTAATCGAACTACCCTAATTAAACATTTGAGAACTGTCCTTCAATTTTAGAACTGTTTATTAACAATCAAACTCAATTAACTTCTCCATTATTAACTAGTATTATTTAGTACAATAAGGTAGAAAATGAACGAGAAAAATGGGTGGTGATGATGGTCCCATGTGATATATAAGGTGGGGGCAATATACAAGAGTTTAAGGTCTTAATTAAGGGGTTGGGACCTACGTGGGAGGAAAGGGATTAGTGATGCTGTCTGCCACGTGGTCAACATTGGTCCTACATTGTCGCATATGCACAATTCATATTCCAATTTTTTTCCTCATTTCCTAATATAGTATTACTTTAGAGTGGGCTATAATACATAGTTCATTAACAAATAATGGACCTCACCTTCCTTAGTATTAAAAATGCTGCAAATAATAATGGAGGCTATACAAAAAATTATGAACCTCCATCTTTTGTGATAAGAGAGAACTGCTTTTCTTTAATGAGGGTGGTGTTAAATTTAAGAAATGTTAATATTTAATTGCAAACAAAATTGAATTGAAGGGGATGGGTGATGCTCTCTTGCCTGACTTGCACATTACAGTCAACTCCAATTTATTTAGGGAATCTGATATCCTCTAAAATTGTCGAAAAAGCAAATTAAATATTTATACAAGTATTTACACAATATTGCAAAAATCTTATGAATTTAATGAGGAAAATATATGCTGAACAGTACATGAAAAAATAAAAAAACTATATTATACATATCAGATTCAGCAATTACATTGAAGTATATTCCAATATTTTAGAAATTGTGAGGGAAATTTCCATTTTGATTTTTTATGAGTGTTGGTTGGTCGAACGTGTTATATATCGAGATTCAAACTCTATTAATTGGCATCAAATTATGTTGGCAAGCGGATTTTAGAAAAGTCATTTGTTATTTTGATTCCCTTTATGTGATCAAATTGGTGAATATCACCACATGTTAATATTGTGGAGATTATCAAAGATTACATGAAGAAAGATTGAAGTTTTATTTTGAAACATATTTTTCGTGAACGGAATGTTTGTGCATATATCCTTATAAATATCACATAAAGATATCACCAGAATGATAATATCGTGGAGATTATCAAAGATTATATTTTTTGGTTACAAGATTATCAAAGATTATGCGAAGAAAGATTGAAATTTTGTTTTAAAACCTACTTTTCTTGAAGGCAATGCTTGTGCATATATTCTTGGTTCATAAGCTTCTAAGATTAATTTCTTTTAACAAGAAAACGTATATAGTTTCTTGTTCTTAAAAATACTATATTTACTTGAATGGCAAAATAAGTTACTTAAATGCTTTGTTAGAATTATTTCTTTCACATTTTCAAACTACTATGTTATAATTAATAAGTGGTGGATAATTGATAAATTAATAGGAGAGAATAAGTTAGTTGATAAACTTTTTAGTGTATATATAAGTTAGTATATAAAGATAGTTGATAATGATAAACTTTTTTTTTTTTTCAAGTACTCTTGTGACTAGAAATTCACTTTTTAAAAATAAATAAGTAGTTTTACATATTATGCAATGTCTCTAATAAATGAGCTAAGATCAGGAAGATAAGCTTTAACTCTCCTTAAATAAAATGATGAACTTTAACTCAATTAATGTTTATGAAGATGACATTAGATTCTTTTTATGCATAAAAGTCTTCCGATATGAATAATAATGTATCTAGTTCTGAGTTATGTTCAATATTTAGAACATTGCATATGCAACTTAATTATGGATACACTTAACCACGTGGATTGGCATGACTAATAGTAACATGAAATAGCATTAATATGAAATTAAAAGCATATTAATGGCTCAACAACTTGCTCAAGTGTTTAATGGTATCCAAAGCCATCTAGATCAAACTTCATCTCACAAACACTAATGTGCATATATAACAAAAATATTCCCATTTCTTATGACAATCCTCAAACTTCATTTGGCTTCATCCTAGATGACTCGTTTTTTCTTGTTTTGTCAAAGGGTATATTCAAAGATTAGAGCAGGGAAATTGCCAAATCAGGAGGCTTCTACACTACACAAAAACAAAATCAATATTGACCAAACTAATAGCACACAGTATAATGCAACCATTTATTCAGCATCACATAATGTATGTTTATTTTGGGATGGCCCATAGACATGTGGCTTGATCGGTCATATTAACCCAAATCTCAAGTCAAAGTGTCTCTAATATTATTATTAGAGTTTTTTAATTATATATTATTAAAGACATGCTAACATATTTTCTTATGACACATGTTAAAGATTCTATAAATAGCAATTTATTAAAAAAAATTAATTTTTTTAACAATAAATAGACACAACTTCTAATACATAATTTCTATTTTTAGGATATTAATGTGTCTTTTTAAGGCACACGTTAGCATTTTTCATATTAATAATATGTGTCTCTTTAGGATACATAATTTTTATTTTCGTTTGGAGGTTGTTGAATAAAAGACTCTCAACTGCGGATAATTTAGCTCGACGATGTGTTTTTTTTTAAAGGGTCGTTGTCTTGCTCAGGTGGTTGCGGTCAACAGGAATCGACAAATCACACGTTCTTGGAGTGTGGCTTCTTTCAAGAGGTTTGGATCTCTCTTCAACGGTGGCTAGGGATCTCTAGTGTTCTTCCCTTTGACATTGGTATGCACACTCTTCAATTCTGTGGTGCTCATAATTTTAGGAAAGATATACGTTTGTGCCTTCATATCATTTGGTTGACTTGTATTTAGATTATTTAGAAGGAATGCAATCTTCAGATTTTTTAAAACGAACGTACATCTCTTACTCAGATGGTTGACATGGTGAGTCTCAATTCTTGATGGTGGTTTAAGGGGTATAAACCCGATGACCTTATCGATTTCCATGCATAGAGGACTAACCCTTCTATTTATTTAGGTTACTCCACCTTATATTGATGGTGGATGGCTCTGAATTTTTTTGTTCCTATTTACTTTTTTTGTTGTTGTAGTATGAACTTTGTTGAATCCCGCAGACACATCTTATGTTTTACCAGCACCTCCTTTTCGTCGCTTTAAATTTTTATATATATTATCTTTTGGCTTCTTAAATTTTTTTATTAGAGTTGAAGCTTAAGGAACATGAATTAAGGCCGAATCTCCATGTTATGATGTCACTAATTCATTAGGAGTCAACCTTCCTGTATCTTAGTCAATTAATGATTAATTGTTATGTGATATCCAAATTAATGATTAATTGTTATGTGGATCGGAGGTTGAGAGGTGGTAGAAGCTGATTAATTTTTTTGGGTAGGAATGTTTTGGATGTGGCTCAGCTTTGGTGTTAAGAACTGGAGTTTATTTTTTAGAGGTGTTTCATTGGAGTTCATGTATGCTCCATTTAAGGTATGGATGCAAGACATGTGGCAAAAAAATCTTTCAAGGGCTGACATTTAAAATTAAAACAACAATTATTTGTTTAATTAAAAATAACAAATCATGGATCATCTCTCTTTCTCCCCCATCACAGACGCAGTCTCTCTTCTTCCCTCTGTCGAAGAAAAAATTCACACACCAATATTCTCATTCCTTTGAATAAGGAATGAATAAGATAGAATATCAATTGATGTGAATCATGATTAAAAAATAAATAAAGAATTGGCAAAATCTAGAACAATGATACAAAGATACTAAATTGGTGAAGGTTTAGAGAGAAAAAGGAGAAATTCATTATCATCAATGAATTGAATTGAAGCTTGGATGTAGCTTGATCATAGGTGAAGAAGAAGGGTGTGGAAGAGAAGGGCAGCCATGGATTGGTTTGTGACAGGGAGGAAACGAGAGACGGCGATGAGAGGAAGAGTGGAGCGGATAAGCAATTTGTTAATTTTCTTTTTTCCAAAATAAAAATATATATAGTAAATCTTAGCCTTTGGATGTGTTTTCACCACATGTCATCCATTCATAGACCTAAATGGACTAAATGGAGGGTTATGTAAATGGAGCATACCTGAGCCCGTTTCATTGGGGGTGAGTAGTGATGATGGGTGGTGTGGGATTTCGTTTTTACATGTGTCGTTTTCGTAAAGGAGTCTGTTTTAGGTGGTGACGTGTATTTTTGTGGGTGTTGTCCTCATGAGTGTTTTTTAAGATGTTTATTTTCGAGTGTTCTGCATATATACGGCGTCTTTAATTTGTATTCTCAGTTTTATCGATCTATGTTCGTCTTGAGGAGAGACCTGATGGTTAAATAAAATTTGTTGTTTAAAAAATAAAAATAAAAAAATCCAACGATTCTCAATATGGTTTACGGTCCGGGTAGAATATTGTGCAACGTGCATTAATTTACCACTCCAATATAAGAAAGTTCTTCACCAGCTCCCTCAAAAATATGAACATGATATTGTCCACAAACTATTGGTTGGAGGGAAGCCGGGAGCAAAAACGGAGCAATACTCCAAAATTGCGAGAGACGTGACATCTCTATCTAGTTTCTTCAGACATAGATACATAAGGATATCTCCTGTGAGTATCGCTAACAACACTCTCTTTTGAATACTTTCTTTAATTTTTACTCTCTAATTGGCTTAAATCAACGTGGGTCCTACGTTTTGAAAATGAAACCATCATAAAGTGGTGAGATATAATTGATTTCACCTAATAAAAGAGTGAGTGTTTGAGAAAGTGTTGAAAAGAGAGTGTTGCTGGCACTCCTCATCTCTTATATATCAAACATGTTAACCATTTATAGGCAATGTGAGACTTAATCACTCACATTTGAAATCCAACAATCTCGCCTTCAAATATGAGTTCTTACCTCCAATAACAAGATCCAACACAGGATTCAGCTCCCGCTCTCCCGCCAAATTGGATCATGGTTCTGATAACACTTGTTGGAGAGTCGGAGGGCTGGTGCATATCTTTTGTTGTGGTTTACTTCATATGCCATATTAAATACTTTACAAAACAATTTATTCTAATTTATTATATGAAAATTAAATTCGAAGAAATATGCATGGGGAATTACGTATTTAATTATGATCATATATATTACTAAAAAAAATAGTTAGAATATTATATTGTTACAAATTTGAACTTAATTTTATATGATTATGGGGTACTTAACTAGTTATAATATCTTTGTTAAATTCTGACGGTCGGGAAAAAGTAAAAAAACACATGCATTCCATAGACACACAAACACATGAAAAGGAAGAAAAATAAAAATCCAAGAAAAAGAAACAAACAATTAAGTAAAGTTGTGAAGTATAATTATCGAAAATTTACATTAGGTGTATTTGGCCAAAGAGAAGTTCAACCTAAGACAGACATGCTGGCCTTTCAAGCTTTATAAGGATTTTTATTTTATTTATCAAAAATAGCTTTATAAAGAGTGATACATTGTATTTGGCTATATTCACATTCATAATTCCAATTATAATTATTGTTAGTTCATGATTTTAAACATAACGATAACACCTGAGTTTTCTCCTATTTTTTTAATTCTTCCAATTTCCTCTTCTCTCCACACAATCACATGCATCATCTGCCTTTGTCTATATATCATGCAATTTTAATATTAGCTTTCAATCATTAACTTAGATCCCTTTGTATAATTTAATATATCATCATTTAAATAATAATGAGAGAGTGGTTCAATCATGGCTCTCAACTAATTAAGGATGCCCCATTTGAAGTTCATAATAATTAAAAAATGAGAAGTAGTGAGATGACAAAAAATAAATTGTGTTACAGTTGGCTAAAGGCTTCTCTTATTTGGTGAACCCATTTGGTGCTATCATAGGGAGGGAAAAAAAATTATATACATTGTGCAAAAAGAATATGCTCAAAGTTGTCAAAGTTAAAATAAGTGCAATGATTCTATTGATTCTTAACCTACAAGTTGTTTGTAGTAGCTAGTTATTTCAGTTAGAAACTACCAATTTCGGACAAAGACATGTCTATAATAAAGTAATATTAGAAAAAACGATAAACTAAAAAAAAAAAAGTTAGGCATCACCACTTTATTCAGGTAAGTGAATTTTGTCTATTTATGTGAAAGACAAGTTATGATAAGGGATGCGTCAAAAAAAATATTTATGATAAGGGAAGTTGCTTATAAATATATTGTAACTTGACAAATTCCTTATTATCTTTTTTATGATTCCCATTATAAATAATCTTGTATACTCCATATATGCTGATAATTAGTAGAGGTGTCAATATCATGGGGTCTTGAAATCTTGGCCACAGCCCACATAGTAAGGGACTTGAAAATTCACAAGATTAAAAAGCTCACATTCATGCAAACCCACAAATAAAAAAAATCAAAAGGCCCCTAAGCCCCAAAATTTCTAGAAACATTTTTTTTTACCCCAAAGAAAAAAAAATTACCAAAAAAAAAAAAATTTGCCCAAAAGAAACTCTTTTTTTTAAATAATTAATATGGGCCTTTTTTAGGCCCACAAATAAATAGATTTTATAGTGGCCTTGGTGGAGGCTTTGAAATTTGGGGCTCTATTGACACCTCTAATAATTAGGTCACCAATCCACAATTCAGAAAGAAAAAAAGAATTAGGTCACCAATCCTAATAAGCCGCAAATTTTATGAAAACTGTAATTTTCACAAAGTGGAGTATATGACTCATACAAATATCATAAATTACCTGTTTGTCAAAAAAATGTCATAAATTACCTCGTATTATTTTTTTAAGATCATATTAACGAGTGTTCGTATTTATTATATTTTTCTTGGCGATTGCTTATTGATAGATTCCCAGCTGGCATTGGTGGGGATCCTCATGTTGATAGTGTTGATTATTTTCTGCAACATCGTTTAGGTGGCTCAAGAAAGCACATGAAAATTGTTAGACATTTAATTTGGCTGGGGTGATTTGGTGTATTTGACTATTGAGAAATAAAATATTGTTTAACAATAGGGTAACTAGTTATGTATGTTTTTTTGCTCATATACAAATTGTAATGTGTGGGTGGTTTATAAGTTGGGGAGGTTAGCGAGTCTCATTTACTTTATTCAAACTACTGAAACTAGTACACAAATTTTTTAGTGTGCCTAAAATCAGACAAATTGTGACTATTTTCATTGTGTTCCCTCTTTATCTTGGGTTAGGGTATCTATTGTATTTTTTTTCATGGAAACTTCTACGGTACACTCACAAAGTGAGGTGTACCAGTACTCTTCCTTCATAATTTTATAAATAAACGATCCTTTTTTATGTAATAAATAGCTATTTGTCAATATTTATATTTCATATTACATCATTTTATAAGAAAAAATATCATTTCATTGTTTATAAAAGTTATTGTAATTTTTTTTACATATTATCGTAAAAAATAATCAAATGTTCTCAATTATGAGTGATTAAAATTCTAAAAAAATTATTTTTATTTCGTTGACACAATAAGATTTAATTATTATAATTATAAATGATAAAAAAAATATTTTTTCTTCAAAAAAAACAACTCATTTAGCTATTAATTTAAAGAATGAGTGTACCGGTACTCTCAAATATATTGGATGTACCATGGAATTTGCCTTTTCTTTAATTCAATTATAATTATATAAAAATGTTCACATGCTTGAAATATATTGGGTGTCCCTTTAATCATGTCTATTTTTGAAGGGACGGAAAGAAAGAGGGAGAACTGGCTCGGAAGTGCGTCGAACAGAAAAGAAAAGGGAGAAGAGATAAAAATCACAAATGGCCGAGTTTTAGTGTGCTTAGAAAGTAAGGTTGAGCACTCTTTATATAGACGAGAATCCAAGATTGGTTAAAAAAAATGGATGGCTCATATCGCAGGAAACGGATGGTATGGTCGTGCCTCACTAAAGCAGACACAAAGTGAGTTTATGCACCAAATTTCAATCATAGACATGAGAGTGTGTGTTGAGAGTCTCACATTAAATGCAATATTATCTGGTAACATTTTTATAAATGGAAGACATCTGACACCTCACAAGTTAAATCCCCCACTACAATTAGAATCAACTTAAATTATAAAATTGAGATTTCTGTGAGTTAGAATTTGAAGCCTGTGAAATAACGAGTTGACACTTGACTAATTTTGCCTTCTCTAGCTTTTATCTATTTAATTTAATGTCCATATTGTGTTAATGCTTTGATATCTATAAGAAAAATAGTTCAAGTGGTTAATATCTAAAGGAGTCTGGAGAAGTTCAAAGTTTAAACTTTGACCTACTTACATAATATACTAACAATTAACACTTGCCTGAACAAAACAAACATCTTGCTTGATTACTTAGTTTTGAGTTGATTAGTCTTGCTTAAAATTCAAATAATATGGGAAATGTTAACCTAAAATCAAATAATATTCATTTTGATTATTCAAAAACTTCAATTTAAATATTCAAAATAGATAAAAAGAACTTTAATTTGAACATTTAAATATTCAAAAAAATATTTAAAAAAATTAATAACGGTTTAGATTAAAACAAAGAAATAGTTTTCCTTTATTATTAGCAAAAGTTAAAGTGAGTTTGATCATTGAGACTCACCGGAGTCACAACAAAAAGAATTGAGACCATAACTAAACAGATACTAAATAAAACCTTAAATTAAGAAAGAATAAAAATTAAGGAAATGTTAACAAATATGAATACAAACATTTGAAATAAAAATAAAAGTAACTCGTTTGGCTAATATACATTTATTTCCAAATTTTCTATTCTCCTTGATGGAACATTTTTGTATCATCCCCTTCCCTTCACAGTATATTGCCTGTTTTACTGAAACAATATTTCAGTCTATATTTTGATTTCAGTTAAAAAAAAAAAAATCCAGAATCAAGATTTGAGTTGAATTTGAATTCAAACGAAAAGGACATCTTGAGTCAAAAAAAAAAAAAACAGTCAACTCTAGAGATGTGGCATCACGGTTTGAAGTTAAAGAAAATTTACACACCCCACATGCAGAATTTACAAAGGATTTGCTCCATGCATTCTCCCATTTCACATGAAAAATGAGATGCATTTTTCAAACCTTGAAAAAACACACAAGAAATCAATTTTATCTATCCACACATTGCAGATAAAAATGAAGTTAAAGTCTAAATCAACTCATCTTTTATATCCATGCCCTTTCCTTGTCCTTGTGACTATTCTTGTGTTGAGTCTCTTTAGCTCCACCACCTCTTCTACTACCATTTCCAACTTGCACCCCCCTTTGTGCCAATTTCCCTCTACTTCCAATAGAGACTCTCACTTTCTCCATCCCTACATTTACACCACCAACTTTTCTCATGTGATGTTGTAGTGGAGACCTAGCTTGACCTTTCTTATGTATGCTTCTTCTTAGTATGCTACCTATCTTCTTAACACCACTTTTAACTTCTTTTGGACTCTCACTATGACCTTGTAATGGTTGTGAACAGTTGGTGGTTTCTGATTCCTCATTGACTGATAACTTGGGAATGAATGGTGTTTGAAACTGTGTTAAGCTTGGCAGTGGAATTAGAGAGTTTCTCCTTGAAGTAGCTGCCGATGGAATGCGCGGTGTCATCATTGTACACATAGAAGCTCTTGACGCCTTTTTTGGAAGTAGCGATTTATTATCAGCCAAGTCGGGATTGTTTTCTTTCTCATTGTGGTCAATGCACTTGATGGAGCTTTCTATTGTAGAAAAGGGTATACTGTAAGGTTTTAAGATGTTCTCCATTAAGGGTTTTGCTTGATCATTAAAATTCTTGAGAGTTGCTAATGGTCGATTAGTAAGTGATGTTGATCTCAAAATTGAATTGTTTTGCTCTTCTTGATGTTTCATTTGATGCTGCTCAGCTATCTTTGAGTCTACATGTTGACGCGCTAGCTTTCTCTCAATCATAAGTTGTGATTCCAGCTCCTTCACCTGCAAATTTTTAGAAATTTGTAAGGAAAATAAAAAGTGTAACATGTATAAGATAAACACCCTCATTGGTAAGTTGTAATGTTTACAAGGATAAACAAACAAAAAATTGTGCTATATTTTGATTTGAGCTTATCTACTGGCATAAACAATTGTGGGACTATTTGGAAGAACTTATGAAAATAGCTTATGACATGTCCATATGCTGCTTTAAACTTATTTCTATTATAAGCTATCTAGGATAGCTTATTATGAGAATTATAGCTTATATGAACAGTGACTTTATTTTATCTTTTTTTATAGAAATAGCTTATACATAAGCCCTTATATGATAAGCGCTTAAGCTATAAGTGCCTAATAAAGTTGTTTATCCAAATAGGGCCTTAATATGATACCTTATCTTGAAGAGTTTTGTTTTTATGATCCTTTTCCTTCATTTTGGACTCGAATCCATGGATTGTTTCCTCCATCTTCTTTATTTGAAAGTCCTTCAGTTTCAGCTCTTGTTTAGTTTTCTCAGCCTAAACAACAAGAGTGAACATAAATTTAAAATGATTAACAAATTGACAATGAAACAAACTATATAAATCTGCTATCTTAGCTATGTTGACTACATGTGTTAGCTATTATTCTATATCCAAACAATATCACAGTTAAGAAGTAAAATGATGATAATACAGAATATTACAGCAATCATACCATCTGTTTGTGTTTGAGAAGTTCAATTGTGTCCCACTGCTTTTTTGGAGGGCCCAATTCTATTCCCCTTACTCTACTAGCAAAATTCAAAGAGCAAATCGTCTCGCCCAAATCATTTTCATTAGGACTGATCTGTACAAACATGAGTGTCTTTGAATCTCCGCCTAGAAAAAAAGATTGTTCATCAAATTATATAATCACATTTGCATACTTGCAGAGAGATAGAAAGAAATCAAGCACACAAATTTTCATTAATTAAGGAAATGGAGAATCAATTACCTAATGAGTCTTGCAACAAGTGTGTAAGCTTGGAGTTCCTGCATAATGAAGAACAATATAATCTTTAATACTGAGAATAGACTAAGGTATTATGTTTGAATAAACAAACTTAATTAAGCATTTATAGCAAAAGTTTTTATCATATAAGAGCTTAAATATAAACTACTTTTAATTACAAAAGATAAAATAAAGTCAAACTGTTTTCACATAAGCTATAGGCTCTTTTCATAAGTTGTTTCTATAAGCTCTCCCGAAGAGTCTCACAAGTGCTTATCATAAGTTTGTAATGTTAATAAGCTGTTTCAACTTTCAAAATTTATGATTGAAAAATAGAAAGGATAATAACCTGAAAGGGATGTGTGAACTTTTAGTTGCAAGAGCTGAAATGACATCACCAAGTGCAGAAAGAGACCTATTAATATTTTGTGTCTCCTTCAATCTATCACCTTGAACTTCTGTCTTGGCAACTCTTTCACTGCCTGCTAAGTCCACAAGCCATAACTTGCTTCTAGTGTGTTCGCCATTCAACAAATTTTCTCCCTTAACCATGACACAGTGAATGCAGTGCGATCGGCTACTGTGCTCGTTCGCATTGGTTGAGCTTACAGCCCTTGCATTGCTACCGGTTTGTAGGACTTCCCACACTTCGGTCATATTGTTCACATGTGCCTCAACCAACCCTGGAATATGCATTCCTTCACCAGCTTGCCTTATCTCCAATCTACAATTAACCCTTTTTAGTTACTATTATGAAAAATGCAAAAATAAACCAAGCTAAAGTATAGTTTTTCCATTGAAAATTGGACTTAATTGATATGCACTGAAAGTGGAAAGATGTTTTCTTCTGTCAATCAATCATAACCGTTAGGAATACTAAACATATTTTGACTTTCATCATAGTTACCTTAAAAGTCATCCAAATTAATCTCTTAAAAATTTCCTTAAAAATAGTATCAAAATAACTAAATGGTTTTGTTAGTAGTCTACCTTCTTGCAGACATTCCTGGATGATTCCCTGAAACCAGCAAATCTCTTATTTGCTCATTGTACACTTCTAAGACACTTACAGAGATATCATAACGGTAGACCTTCTGTCTTTCCTTGATTATATCAAACATTTTCTCAAGAGTCCTGAAATTAACTCCTCGAGCCTCTTCCGTGCCCTCCATTGTGAAGGTTTTTCCAGTACCAGTCTGTCCATATGCAAAAATGCATACATTGTATCCATCTAAAACTGAGGTTGCAAATGGTACAGTGTCCTCGAAGATATCAGCTATAAAGAAATAACAATAAAAATTGGTCAAAATGAGCATTTATCTTCAATTCAGAACCGAAGTTAAAATGACCCTATGGCATTAATGCTTAATTACCTTGTTCAACTTGAGGGCCAAAGACAGCATCAAATTTAAAAGTCTTTTTTGAAGATCCATTTGACATTACAGTAAGCTCACCATCTTTAGCAGAATCAAAATCTAAGGCCATTGTGGCTCCTCCTTTCATCTCTTCGGCATTGAGAGGCCTACACCGGCAAAAGACCCTTATGTTTCCTCTCAACTCCAATACCTTATTATAAAGCTCTTTTTGAACCTTAGCATCTTTAATATATTTGGACTTAAGATCTTCGTGCAACTCCATTTGTTCATTCACTACAAAAAATGGAATAAAATAAAGTGTTAAGTACACATGCAAAAGGGAAAAATAAGAACACACACAAGCTAGAGATTCTAATGCAACACTGCCTACTTACTTTTAGATTTGATGACGAGTCCCATTTCACTTATATCCGCTTCATATTTCTTGTATGCTTCTGCTTCTTCTAATAGCTTCATGTGTTCCATCTTCATAATCTATCCAATGAAATTGACAAACACATTGTAAATATAATTTTACCTTTTAAAAATTTCATGTCATTCAACTTTTGTTAGGATATCAGTACCTTCAATCTCCTCATCAAGTCTCTCAGTGATGTAAACCACTTGCTTTTCTCTTTCACTTGCCCCTCAATAGCAAATGCTGCAAAAGAATATCAGTGGATATTAAATAAACATAACCTTTGGTATATGGATTTAATTCATATACACTATAAGTGTAAAGATTGTTTACACTGTCAATCAACCGTAATTGTCAGATCATTAAGAACAGGTCACGCATATGGTTGGTTGTGATTTATTGATAGAGTAAAATGCTTACCTAAAGATCCTACGTGCATCGACTTGCGCATTAGCTCATTCTGAAGCTCTTTTAAGGAGTTCAAAGCTTCTTGACATTCACTACTTTTTTTATGATTCTCCCTCTTGAGCTCCCCCAACTCCCTCCTTGTTACTGCCAGCTCTTTTCTTTGACACTCAAAATCACTTTTCAGCTTCTGAAACTTCTCTTCTACCCCAATACCCTCTTCATCCTACAAGAATATCATTGAGAATTTAATATCATACACATTTTCCTTATCAAAGTAAGAAAATTACCAATGTTCATTACAGAAACATACTTCTGAGCACTCCAACTCTGTCTCCTGAGACACTCTACTATCTTCTAACATTTCATCGTCGTCTGAATTTAAAACAAAATTTTGTTGGTAAGTAGCAATTTGAACTATACCAGAAACATCACATTATGTAAAGCTAATATTCACAATTGGAGATACAAAGAATTGAACTCACTTAGAGAGTAGTCTCGGGGCGACTCGTCATCTTTAGTTACCAGCGGTGGATGAAGCTCAAAGGAAGCTTCAGGTGAGACTAACTCTTCCTCTGGTTCAATAGTCTGACACACATTGGAGAATTTAACAGTTGGAGTCTTATGGACATTGTAAACTTCAACTTCAGGTCCATTGATTCCATTCTCGAGAGAAAGCTCCATAGATGAATCCAAATTGTAGCAATTTTTGTTCTTCTTAAACAATTCAGGAGAATCACAATAACTGATTCCAGCATTGTCTGGTGAGCCAGCACAGATCACCAAATCTGGTGAAGTCAACGAAAACCCTAATATCGACCGTCCTGAAACAAAATCAGATCTTTAGAAACACACAAATACACAATCAAATAGTTCTTGAATTGTACATTAAACCAGAACAAAATTAATAATTTACCATCATCAACCAAATTCTTCACAATTGGGTCATCAAATTGCAAGCTGTTCCTTTCAAAGCTTCCATTTTTCACATACAATCCTACACCAAAACACAAAAATCTTACCAACCCATCAAAATAAAGAAAATGGGGTTCATCAAAACCAATAAAAGATTCAATTTTATAAAAAAAAAAAATTAACCCTAACCATAACTAGGGTTTTCACCACATGATTGAGGATCTGCTGCCTCCATAGCTGAATTCAGAGAGCTAAATGATGATTTTGAAACTCCTAAATGAAATTAAACCAAAAGGGTCAACGAATTTGATCATAAATTTCATAACTTTGAAGTAAAAAATCAATTTTGATTAAAACCAAAAAAAATATTCAATTTTGAGTAAACCCTAAAAGGGGTTAAAGGATCTTACTAGTGGAAGTGGTTTCTTGTTGTTGTCGAAAAGAAGCATCAGTGAGAAGAAGAGGGTCATTATCATAGAGATTCAATTCATTATCTTCCATTGATAAAATAATAGTCACAAACCGTTTGAACTTTTAAAACTGAAAATATAATAAAAATAATAACAATGATGATGATTAATCAATAAAGGGTTGTGTATGCTTTATGAGAAGGTTATGATTATCATAAAATAAAATCAAAAAGGAGAAAGTTTTGCTATGAAATGGAATTTGATTTTGGAAAATTGCCTTGTGAAAATTTGACCGTTGGAGGGGTTTGAAATTTGAAAGGTGATAAGCGGGTGAAGAATTTGCATTTGTGGAGTTTATATGCTTTGTGCATTGGATTCTGACTTTGGATAAAACCAAGTTAATGGAGTACAAAATAAATACACGTGACGTTACACTCCTCTTTTATTTGAGTAGTTTGGATTTTGTTTGAGACTATGATTTTGATTGACTCACTAAAGAGAGAAAGTTTCATTTGTCCTTTGGTGAAAAATATATGAATAAATTCAAAACAATATTCATGGAAAAAAAAAGGTTTAAAGGGTTAAATGGTATTTAGCATACTTATTTGGACGAGTTTTGGTTTATCTCTATAAAAAAAAAAAAAAAAATTGGGACTCCAAGTTTGTAATTTGAAGATTAGTTTTGAGCATGACATCAAAAGTTTGGAATCCAAAAGTCATATAATCTATTTTGTACAATCAAAAGTTACGAAGATCCAAAACCAAAAAAACTTCAAATTAAAAGGTTAGAATCCAAAAAAAATAAAAAATACAGAGAGTAAATCAAAACATGCTCAAATGACATGTGGATAAACACAATTAAACTCAATTTTAAACGAGTCGGAATTTGAAAAATCAACATATCATGATAGATTTCGTACGATCAAATTGAAATCACACTCTTAAGAGTATGAATAAACTCTTTAGCAACTAAACCAACATTCATTGTCCACCATCAAATTAATTTTTTTTTTTTAAGAAATGAATGAGTTCAATTAACATGATGCATGAAGTAAAATACATTAGTGTCCTCACTTGACCAATTCAAGTTGTTCATAATTTTCTTGAGGACATGGTTTTTGCTTACGTCTAGTGACATCTCAATCATTCTAGTATATAATCAATTAAATTTGTCCATATCAACATTTATATAACAAATTTTAGAATCTCTTCATGAGTTCTAATAATATTTATATCGTTATCATAAAATCGATTATAACAAATTCATTTCCACATCCTTAAAATGGAGAAATGATGTCATCTTTCCAATAGTTTTGATAATGTGTCTCACACAAATGAAATCCTTCATGGAATTTCATATAATCACCACTATCAAGTGAGCCATACAAATATATTGTAGCACATCTTTCATATAATTTGAGCCTTTCATTTGCTACTAAATTTGATCAAGTATGAAAAAGTTCTTGAATTCACATCAGGTGAATATTTCTTTTAAATTAAATGGTAGACATTTATTGATTCATTCCAGTGAACATATCAAACTTTATATAAGTATTTTACCATTCTAATTCCTTTTTCGCGCGAAAAATCATATATATCCATTTAACTTCACACCTTCAAGTGTGTCGACAACATGTCCAAAAAAAAATTAAGCTTTATGAAGCAAATTTGATTTCACTAGAATTGTCTCTTTCCATTATGTAGATATTTTCTTTATCTATAATCTTTAGTCGACTTTAACACATGATCCTCATTATTCCTTATCACATATAGCGCTATATTATATGCAAAAGCATGTCAACGTTGACTTCATTTCGGTTCCATCTCATTCTATTTAGATTTCATGACATAATATACCAATATTCTATAGTTTCAGGTACCTGATTAGTTCTTCTGGAACTAAAAATCAATTATGTCAGAAAACTCTTTTAGAGTTTCTATATCCTCGTTTGGGTTATCTTTCCTTTTAAGCTCCTTTTCTTATTCAAGGCTTTTTATATTTGGAATCGATTGATCTATCATGCTTCAGGCATGATTGAGACTCAATTGCAATATTAGATTATTTGATATGGACATCTATTTCGTTTGGAGCATTAGCATCTGATATTAGATTTGTTTACCTTTGCAAATGAGTTATATCTTGAGGATCAAGACGAGACAATAATATTTCCTTTCAAATAATTTATTTGAACTTCAGGTTCACAATTTTTAGCTGTTTATCATCTCCCCCTAATATTGGGAAAACTAATCCATCAATTGATAATCAGCCTACTGGGCTGTAAACAAGTTGGCTCAATACAATTAATAATAGATGGAGATTTATATCAAATATATTTTTCCAATATTCTTTCAAGATTTATCATAGTGCATTATATTGGAGCAATTGTGACATACACAACACATCCAAAAATTCACTTAGATGAGAAATATCAGGTTGTTAACCTTAAACCAATGATAAATTCAAGGAAGAACTTACATATAGTAATGTGTTGGCTTGATGCATATCAATATCTCCATATACAAGATTATTGATTCCCAAAATTGAGTTTATAAGGCATGATCTCATAACCAAAATAGAGTTTAAGGTATGGTATGATAAGTATCAATCATACAATTAACTTTAGACGTCTTAAGAATGGATCTTCCAGTCCATTTTATTAGCATATGCCTGTTCAATATCAATTTCAATTGAAAAATGATACTTATCAAATGATTTTTGAAAATTTTCAGAAAATAAACTCTTGGTCAAATTTGTTGAGAAAATAATCTCACAAACTTCTGGTTATGAATATACATGTGATCATTTAGTTGATGTATCGATTCAAATCATATAACATCCAAGTGATTCACATGATCAGTGTATTAATATAAATAACACCTTATATAAGTGAGACAATCATTCCTTTAAATTGTCAACCTCCTTTAGGAACTAGTAACACAAAAGTCACTAGATTGAAGAATCTTCTGCATCTTCAATATATATCCATAATAAAAAAAATCAACTAGTTTATGCATCATAATAGATTCGGGATAACCCAACCGGTCGTGCCAACAATAAATTGAATATAATGTGTAAACTTCTGGTTTACAATTATATGTGTTTCCATTACACTAATATAAGTGTAGTATAAATAAGAGAAAAAATAAATTTTTCACTACATTTATTTTTTTTGCCAAAGTATATCTCGTAATATAGAGATATTTAACATTAAATTTTTTATGAGAATGCAATCTCAAAGTGTAACTTTGTTCTTCCATGTAACAATAAATTAGCTCTTTGGGAGCCTTCAATAATTTATTTATTTTGAAGTGCAAAGTTAACATTGATTCCTTGCATCATAAATTATGAAATATACTTTTGGCTCCCCAAAATGCATGATTGAAACCACATTATTGTAGAAAAATTAATAACAATAAAATTCAACCATCAGAATCATGCTATAAACCAAATATTCAATTTCAAATGAAATAAACTTGAATCTTATATATACGAGAGAAAAAATCATGTCAATATTGATTCACTACATGTGAATATAAATCTTTACCCATTTATTGTAGAATCAATATTTCTCAAAATTAAAGAATCAAAACTTTGTTTAATGTACTACCAAATTGAATCACAAAAGTTGAGATTCATTATACAAATACAACAAATCTTCCACAAATATATATCTTAACCAAATATATAGCATTTCTTTATTTTATTTTTTTTATAACTAAATACAAAATTTATACACAAAAATTATGTGAATCAATTTTAATTTCAAACTAGAAATTAAAAGGTAGGATATAAAAGTTTTGCCAAATAAAAATATATTTTCACAACAAATCAATTCAATTAATCAAATTCAATTCGAATCTTTATTTGCTAACAACATATTTGCATTTGTTGTTACAATGATCAAATAATCATACTCAATAATTGAAAACAAATATTTGTATACATGACATTTATGTGCATATTTTTAATGGATTATAAATAAGTTTAAATCAAAATCCACACAAAAAATTTCCAAATTACATGAAAGCACAACCATAAAAATAAAATACTTATTTGTCATCAAAAGAAAACACAAATATTGACCAGAACAAATTGATGTACATATCTCCTTATATGAAACTTCAGTTTTTCGAAAGTATAGAAAATTTTCTACACCTAAAAAAATTTGGCCTACTATAATTTAGAAAAGAGCCTATATGAGCCGAAATTCAAGAACTTAAAACAAGATAATTTAGGTGTCAAACACGATTTTGGTGGTTGAGAAATCGAAATTGCCAAAATCGCATGGGATCAAAATTTTCTACTATGAAGTCAATTCGCTTCTAAAGAAAATGATTTTAACCAATTTTTATTTCAAAACAAAAAAAATTGTGACAATCAATTAAAATAAAATACATGATTCTAATTGGTGTCTATCAATCAAATTGATGTTGGATCCATAACAAATAAGAGCCATAAAGTCAGAAGAGAAAAAAAAAACTGAATTAGTTACATTATCTTTTTTGAAAAAATATATAGAATTTAGAAAATAATTTTGGATCAAATCTTCAAATAAAATATAATTGATACAATTTGAATCCTTAATTTTAGGAATAAAAATTAGATCTTTAATTTAATGTTATATTTTAAACAAACTCAAACCTAAAAATATGTTTAAAATCAATTTTAATAATTTTTTTTAACTTAGATCCAAATAAAAACAACTTGGTTTATTTTAAACCCAAAAAAACTGGTTTCAGCAAAAATTTGGAAACAATCCACAATTAAAGCAAACAATCTCAATCAAAGATTTGTTTTAAAATTAAACTAAAAGATAAAATAATAATTAAATCAAGGAATAATTTCAACTGAATCATAAATCAATAAAACATGGAAAACTAGTGAGAAAAATACACATCAATTCACAAAAGAAAAATGAGTTTTTTTTTATGTTCTTCAGGAACTACTCACAATCAAATCAATTATTTGTGCAATCCATACATCACTATTGAATTCTTCAGGAATTCATGGAGAATAAAATTGGTTGATTTTTAAGTTTTTCAAGAACTATATAACAGATCTAATCTGTTATTTGTATGATCCTTCATGGATGTATCACTACTGAATTCTTCAGGAGTTCATGGAGAATAAATTAAAACCGAGTTGTTTAAGTTCTTCAAGAACTATACAAAAAATTTAAACAATAAGATTAATTTTCTAAATCATCCTTTAGGGATGTAACTCTTTTGATGAATTCATCCAGAAATCACAAAAAAATATTGAGTTCTTCCGGAACTTACACTTTTGAATTCTTCAGGAATTCATATAGAATAATATTGAGTTCTTCAGGAACTACATAATAGATCTCTTTAATTTTCTTTTGAATTCTTCAGGAATTCATATAGAATAATATTGAGTTTTTCAGGAACTACATAATAGATCTATTTAATTTTATAATATGAGATCAATCCTTATGTAATACTTCAGGAATGCATATGGAATAAATAAACACAATAATATAATATAATTCACATAATAGTGGTTTAATGTATCTATAAGAAACTAATTCCAATTGATGGAATTGTAATAGTATAGTTTATAATCATCGATACAAAAATTAAAACTTATTTTCATAAAAATAGATTAAAAATAATTACATACCTCAGCTGGTTAGAGTCTCGTGTTGATAACGTGTTATGAAACTATTAGAATAAGAATAAGAATAAGAAGAACAAGATTAAAGAGTAGAAGAGAGAATAGTGAGAGAAGAAAGAGGATTATACTATTCTCTTGATATGTGTAATTCGGTTACATATGAGCTCTATTTATACAAAAATACAAAGAATTGAGGAGCAAACACCAATAACTTAGGGAGCAAGCACAATATGGTCCAATAAGCTAATAGTATGACCCAATAACTCAATTGCTATATGGACATCCACTTATAATATTCATAACAAAATTCAATTTTTAGGTCGAGATTTTCATTTTTTTAGTTATTAGTGTTTTAAAATTCATAATTATTTTGTCCCTTGTTGTAAAATTCTAATTTTATAAGAAAAGTCATATTTTATATCCTAAAAATGTCTGCAAAATTCATGAAAAATTTGATATTTTATTTTTTTGAAGGAATGAAAAAATTCAACATGTATATCACTTTTCTGAACTTTACATTTAGGGAAAAAATAAGAGGTCAAAAATAAGAAGAATCTCAAACTATATGTTTAAAATTTGTGTTTTTTACATGTTATTTTCCAAACTTCGCGTATAATACAGATTCAATTTGAACAATTAATTCTAAATTTTATGCTATCAAAACTAATCTCTAATAGTACAATCATTTTCTTATACCAATATTTGTTACAATATATCAAAACATACCCTAATCGAGAAAATATTCAACTAATTTTTCATCTCAATACTTCTCAAATATTGAAAGGAAAAACAAGGTCCAAACACAACGATCGCAAGCCACGCTATGTGCAATAAGCATGTTACTCAGCTAAAGAATAATCTGCACAGTATAGATGCCTAAAACATTGATTCAAAAAGTAAGGTTTTTTCTAGAATGAGCTGAAAGTTTATCATGCATAAGGTATTTCGACAATTTAATTGTCATCCTTTAAAGACTATAGACATTTTGTAGATGAAACATTGATGAAATGCACAATATTATTCCTTCCAACCATAAAATAATGTAATGTCACTCAAAATTAACGACTTGACATAATTTTGTTTATTATAAAGGCTTAATGCTCGAGTTGGCATAATTATTGGTTGAGGAGTTTATCTTGTATTCAATATTTCCTTAGACATAATATGAATAGTGGAACCGAGATGGACGACGGGCACAATTTTTTTTACTAGGTAACACGTTATAGTATGTATAAATATTTGGAGGGGTGCCCAATTTTATAATAGTATATGTAAGAGTAGTGATATATGTACATCCATTTGAAGACAACTTTGATGACAACCTAGTTTTTCTCTTTTCTTATTGGTCAAACACCATTGAGAGAGAGAAAGAAAGAGAGAGGAAAAGAATATAACGTGAGTATGAGAGAGAAAGTTGTTCAAAAGTTGTCACAAAATGGTTGTACAAATATCATTTCTCTATATGTAAATAGGTATAAAGATGTACCATTTTATTTTAGTTTTGCAAAGTATACGCTACTTTGCACAAATATCTTTTATTAAGATAAATGATATTTGTACAACCTTTTTTATATAAATTTTGTAAAACTTTCTCTCTCATACTCACATTATCTTCTTATTCTCTCTCTTCCTTTTTATCTCTCTATTGTTTTTTACCAATGAGAAGAGAGAACAAAAGGTTGTCCGAAAAATTGTATCAAAAGTGTTGTTCAAATATCACTACTCTATTTTTAGGCATGGGTGCAAAATGATAAAGAAAGGAAAAGAGGAAAACCAAGAATAGAGGAAAAGGAATAAGAAATCAAAGAAATAATCTATGTTTATTTTTGTAGTAGTAACTGCAACAATTATAATTTCTCTAAAAAAATGGGTTGTTACAAAACCGTATGCAATTATTTATATAAAAAAATAAGTTATTTGATATGTAATAGATATATAATACATGAAGTTTTTAATTTACAACGATTTTTTATTTTTAACTATGTATATAATATAATATTCATTATCGCATGATTCACATTTAATACATGAAGAATTAAGAAGAATGGATTCAAAATTCATACATGAAGTTAGTTGTTGGTGCTTGATATTCATGAAATTGGTCAGTGGTGTTTTTGGTGATTGATTTTTATGACTCCAAAAGCTATATTTAATACATGAAAATGGAGGAAGCCAATTGTGTATTATTATGAAATGTTCAAAACTCAATGATATATTATTTGTGTTTTCTTCCCTTAATTATTTAAAATTTGTAACATTTAAATTTATAAATCAAAAGTAAAATTCTAAATTTTAAATTAAGTTTGAAATAAAATTTTGATCAAGAGTATCTAAGTTTGATCTCTAATTAGAACAATATTTGATATATTTTACTTACCCCATGATTAAATTTCATGTTATGAGAACCTATTTTCCATTAAATTTGAGAAATACAATCAAACCTGAAATTTCCATCTAACTTACGAAATACGCACAATAATTTTTTCAAAAAAATAACTTTTTCATACACTTTCTAATAAATTGAATGTTGTAATACTCATACTAAACGTATCTAGAAAGTTTAGCATGTGCATTATCTTTAGTACTGGATACATTAAAATTTACAACATAAATTCCTCGAATGAATATTTTATACAACAACACGCGTTCGTA
>Ga0315914_1003344_pt1 | contig 24400 bp, 13 predicted proteins | sample MpolenodulesMG_FD_203920 | JGI IMG/M metagenome (GOLD analysis project Ga0315914, IMG submission 203920) | Medicago polymorpha root nodule microbial communities from Los Angeles, California, United States - elongated nodules | ecosystem: Host-associated > Plants > Roots > Nodule | place: USA... | reverse complement strand
GCGTGTCCAAATATGTGTTATAAGTAAAGACATCGCGAACAATACCCTTTTGATCCATTTCACTCAATAACTGTTGAGCTGTTTCCCACATGCCCTTCGAGGCGCATACAGAAAGCAGTGAATTGTACGTAAGCCTATCGGGCACAATGCCGTTAGCTAGCATTTCATCATAAAACTTAACAACTACATCAAAATCCACCTCCCCTTTAGCCCCCGCATCAATTAACGAATTATACGAAATCAAATTAGGATGAACGCCCCAGCTTCTCATGGACCTAAACAAATCTACAGCATCATGAAAGCGCCCATTTCGGCCATAAGCACTAATCATAGCCGAAAAGGAATACACGGTGTTTCCATGCCCTTCAAGCCTAGCACTTTCAAACAATCTCAAAGCAAGATCAATCTCCCCTAACCTACCAAGAGTACCAATCATAGTACTAACTAGCTTACCCTTAGCAACCCTCCCATTTTGCTTCCATATAATAAAATCAAAACACTTAGTTGCCAACAAAAAATTACGAGTATTACCAAACTCTTTAAGCATATAAATATAATCTTCAACCTCCCATAACTTAGGTTCATATGTAATCAAAACATTATCAATAGCAGCAATATTGTTACCAGCTTTGAATAGACAGCAAAGCGCCTCATCAGCAGCAGGGGAGTGAGCATGTTTGTTTGGAGTCACCCTCGGCATTCCAGAATGCATCTTGGCCGCGAAGCGCGTTGATCTCCTGCCAGAAAATTCAGGAGCCAACCTTGATTGCCTGCCTTCCAGTAATGTGGAGGATCTGTCACTGCCATTGCCTCTGCCAGTAGCAGCAGCATTGCTACTACCATCAGCAGCAGATAAAGGTGCAGACTTTGAGTTGGAATAGTGTCTATGACGTTTATGGTGATTTTGGTGACTTCGTTTCGGTGCAGAAGGGAGTGATGAGTAGTTTGGTGGAGGGGTTGGTGTAGAAGCCATTATAGAAAAACTAAAAGATGAAAAACTCAAAAGGGTATCTAAAATCAATAACAAGTTTTCAACTTGGTGATCTAAGTGAAGAACTTTTGGCAAAAGGGTATATAAAAACAACAAAAAGGGTATTTGAATTCAACAGAAAGGAGGGAAAAGAGAGAAGTTTTTCACTCTGTAGATTTTGAGGTTTGATAATCGGATAAGATTGTTTGCTTTGACGTTCCCGCTTACCTATGCCCTATTGAAGTTCCCGGTTCCTTCTACCTTAGTTTAGTAAAGTTCTCAAGGTTTGAATTGAATAATTAAATTTCTAATTACACCCTATCTATTTTTGGTTACATTTAAATTTATTTAATTTTTTTTTTGCCAAACCTAAATTTATTTAATATTTCTCAAAACACTTTTTATTGTTGCACTCTAAACCTCATCTAAACTTTCACTACCTTTTACTCATAAACAATAGATTTGTAACTCATCTAGATGAAAGATTAAAGATTTTATCATAACATCTACCACCCATACTCTAATTCTAATGTATATAGGTAAATGAATTTCTTATTATTATTTTTTTTTTTATAATTTTCAATGATTTTGGGTTTCTATTTTATCTTTGTTCCATATCCTTTGTTTTTTATGGGGAAGTAGTTCTTCTATGCTATGAGAGTAACGTATAAATTAAAAATTACATTTTTTTTTTTGAAATAAAGAAAAATTCTAAATGAACTTAATAAATAATTGATTAATTGTTGTATATGTATACAGAAAAAGACTACAAACAAAAAGTAAAGGGGGAATAATATCGACCGCCTAGGACTAGAGAGAAGTTATGAGCATTACGTTCATGCATAACTTCCATACCAAGGTTAACACAGTTAATAATATCAGCTCATATGTTAATTACACGACCTTGACTATCAACTACTGATTGGTTAAAATTGAAACCATCTAAGTTGAAAGCTATAGTGCTGATACCTAACATGGTAAACCAGATACCTACTACAAACCAAGCAACAAGGAAGAAATGTAAATAACGAGAATTGTTGAAACTAACATATTGGAAGATCAATCGGCCAAAATAACGATGACCAGCTACAATATTATAGTTTCTTCCTCTTGACCGAATCTATAACCTTCATTAGCAGATTCATTTTCTATGGTTTCCCTGATCAAACTAGAAGATACCAAGGAAGCGTGCATAACACTAAATAGGGAACCACTAAATACAACTACACCTAACATCTGAAATGAACGCATAAGAATATTATGCTTAGCCTGAAATACAATCATAAAGTTAAAAGTACTATAGATTCCTAGAGGCATACCATATGAAAAACTTCCTTGACCAATTGGGTAGCTCAGTAAAACTGCACTAGCAGCTGCAACAGGAGCTGAATATGCAATAACAATCCAGGGGCGCATACCCAGACGAAAACTAAGTTCCCACTCACCACCCATGTAACAAGCTACACCAAGTAAGAAATGTAGAACAATTAGTTCATAAGAATTGATGTTGTATAACCATTCATAAGAAGGATACAGCTTCCCATATCGGGTAAAGATGAAAACCTAATGGCACCTGAAATAATATTGTTTCCTTAAAGTAGAGATCCAGAAACATGCTCACGAATACCATCAATGATCTACTGGAGGGGCTGCAATGAAAGCGATAAAAAATACAGAAGTTGTGGTCAATAAGGTAGGGATAATCAAAACACCAAACCATCCAATGTAAAGACGGTTTTTCAGTGCTAGTTATCCAGTTACAGAAGCGACCCCATAGGTTTTCGCTATCATGTCTCTCTAAAATTGTAGTCATGGTAAAATCTTGGGTTTATTTAAATTTAATTATCAAGAACTCCCAAGCACACGAATTCTCTATAAGTATAGAATTAAGAACTTGTTATTCAACAATATAACATGACTTATATACCAGTGTCAACCAATATCAATATCCATTGTATCCTTATATTCATCTAGATTAACACAAATTTGCTTCTTTTTTTTTTTTTTTTATCTCATTTCACCATTCATTCAAAAAAAAAAAGAATGGTTTCTATATTCTATAGATATTACTTCGTCATGATATGTAAAAGCGATATATTTCACAATATTTACTTTATTTAATAATTTTAAATGGGTTGCCCGGGACTCGAACCCAAAACTAGTCGGATAGAGGAGAAAATTCATTCTTTAATCAAATAAAACAATAAAAAAAAAAAAAAAATCCTTCCCTACTTCTCTATAAGAGGAATCTTGAAACTCAATTCTTAACTACATCAACATTTCATAATCTGTTATATATATAAAATACAATTTTGATATCTAAAATATTTAAGTATCATAACATAACAAATCATTTATCATTGACCAGATCGTTGCTGAAAAGAATATCCAAATACCAAATCTGATTTCTATTTAACCTGTGCAAAGTAGAAGAATCTCTTGGAAAAATCAAAGAGAGAACCTCTTCTTCTTTTTTAATGAATTCTTTCAATAATTCTTCTGAACCTGATCTTTTCAAAAAGCATGTACAGTACTTTTGTGTTTACAAACCAAAATTTTAATACAAGAAAGCCGAAGTATATATTTTATTTGATGCAATTTTTTTAAGATCCAATGTAATAATGAGAAAGATTTATGCATATTCACAAAAATCAGTCAATAATATCAAAATCGGATGAATCGACCCAGACCAACTCACTAATAGGATGCCCTAATACATTAGAAAATTTCGCTTTAACTAATGATCTAATCAGATGAATAATTGGAACTATTATATCAAGTTTTTTGCTAAAATTTTTGATTTATTTTTATGTATGTGCCTTTTTACTCAAACTGAGCATATCTTATATAATCAATAAAGCACATGCAAATTAGGGGTTACCAACTGTAAATGTAAAATATATCAAGAATCGAAGTTGAAGATTACCTTTTAAATTGAGAAAAAGATGCGAAGATAATGAAGAGAAAGTTGTATGATTGAGTTCTGGAAGATGAAGAAGAGTGGGTTTCGGTGAAGAGAAGAGAAAAGGTGATCGTATTCTAGGTTTGGGAAGGAGGAACACACATATTAGGTTTTAAAAGAGATGAAAAGGTTATGGTACAATTGGAAATTTATTTTATTCTAAGGGTATTTTAGTCATTTTAAGTTATTTTAGTGTGTAATTAGATTTTATCGGGGTGTAAGTAGAAATTTTCATAGAATACAGAACGCACTGCCCTTAAATCTTTATAGAACATTGCTTCAAATAATTTAAGTTTGATATTTTGGGTGAAATAATTATTATTTGTTAGACTTTTAACAAAAAAAGAAGTTATTATTGGTTAGACTTACCTCCGAGGGTCAAACTACGGATTATAGAAACCCTTTCTTGAAAATTGAATTGTTAACAAAATAAAACAATAAAGGAGAGGGATTTATTAACTATTGTCGTTTTACTTGACTCGGGAGATTAATCTATGTAGTTACAAGCATAAATAATTTTCAGATCACACAAACAAAACCCTTTCTTTTTACTTTTAGGGTGCGTTTGATTTGCTACTGGGCAAAATAACACAAGACACAACATCACAACACAAGAAAAAACAACACATGACAAACTTTTATGGAATTTAATAATTTTGGGTCTTATATGATTTTTTGTCGACAAAATGATATTTTAGACAATGTATGTGGGACAAAAAGTTGTGTTGCGGTTTAATGAAGGTCAAGAATTTCAGTTTTGGCATGTCCTTTGTCTCTAGTTTGTCATGCCCCTGAAACAGTTTTACAACTAAAAAATTGTACAATTGAAGTTTTTTTTTGAACAAGAACATTGTTCAATTGAATTTGTTCTACATGTACTTCTTTTTTTTAAGGAGATTAAACACACTCTTAGTAATAACTTTTAGTTACATTAGTCAAACTTTTGTTGGAAATTTAGGTCTTAATAAAAATAGATTTCATAAAACCCGTTCAACGATTATGAATCAATAGTGGAAGCAAACAAAACCTTAACATCAACACGGTTAGCGGCGGCTGATTTGGTTCTTCCTCAACCAGTACCTTTATGCCTCAAGTTCTGTTCAGATGGGGAGAAGAGAGAGTTTGGCGTGTACGGTGTATTGGGGACCATAGCCTCTTTTATATTGGATGACCATTAGAATTTCCCATTATTCCATTAATGGGTCATCCGGACATCTACTCATTGAGTCCATATCAACTAATTAAATATTTAATTAATTGTCCAATCAGAAATCTAATAGTCTTATTTCTTAATTGATCACTAATCAATTAAGGCTCACAGTTGATAAATAGATAATATAATTATTATTATGATATTTGCCCACATAACGATATTGGAATATAATAAAATAATAAAATATTCCAATAATTTCCCACTTGGGCTACATATCTTAATAATTATACCATAATACTTTAGGCGCGCATCTGAATGCTATTTATCTTTAGATTTCAATTTTACAATCTGGTCCACCTCATACATTAATAATGGAACCACCGCGGCTGTCATCACTGACGTAGAACGTGACAGAACCCTGACGACCACCATATCAATGCACTTGATGACATAGATCGATATGGATGAGTGACATGGAAATTTCATGCAATGTGATCTCTAAATCATGTCTATTTTCAACTGGTCCAAACATAAAACTTTAGTGAGATCAAAACTGAAGTTTGCAAATTCAATATTTGCACAAATGATACATAAATGGTTATAACAATAATAACATCATGAACTTTATTTATGCAGAAAATCATAAAATAAAGTCTGTATCAATACCAAAACAAAAATATAGAACATAAAATAAAAGAGACTCCCACTAATCCAAAACATCCTTAATGACAACAACCATATGAAAGATCTTATGTGTCATGTCTTTGATTAGTGGTGCAGCTAGTATAAAGATTGTCTCTACATGTTCTATCATTTAACAACAATAATTTACAAGGTATTGAACCTTATAAATTTTGTTGTTAAATAATTATACAACTGAATTATGTCACTATATGCAACCAAGTGACATAAATATTTACAGTCATTTCTTGAGTTAGAATGTCTATTATATACAGACACCCAAAAGCCTGAGTCTAACACACTAATGATCTCCAAATTGTCAGATCTCTGATGTGAGCATAAACTATTTTGTTCTCTTTAATAATCCTTATGGTTGTCTTTTTTCACAATTCAAACTTTGAATTGCTCAAGTATTTGCGAAACATTCTTATTATATACGTTATTTTCAAATGTGTATAATAAGATCATACATAATAAGATATTTTTTAATGGGCAATATTTGAGACTGAAAAGTCTCTCTCGGTGATCATGGTCACCCATAACTTATTATGTCAATTTATTTTCAACTTTATTGATATAAATCTTTTGTGACATCTGAATGATACCTTGAGAGTAATCTCTAAGTATCTAAAACTTGATAAGTGTCTCCAAGATCTTTCATCGCTAAACTTTCGTTAGAGATTTTCTTGGTTTCACATAGCTAATATATCATTGTTGACTAAATAAAATATAATTGACACATTAAATATATGATCATATCTAAATATACATATGCACAATGAAAAATAGGAAAACTCTATAAGCCTTTTACCGGATGTACAAATTCATGTATATAATATAAAGGCTTTGATGAATCAGAGAAAAAAAAAAAAAAGTAGGCATCGATAAAGGCTTAGCAGGAAAAAAAATTTAACACCCATTTACAAATAGCAAAAGCCATCAATTGCAGATATGTGTCACGCCACATCACACAAAAAAAATATTGAACCTAAGTATGGATGATTAACCTATATATATCAATTAAAAAAAATATGATGTGGAAATATTTTTTTTACATGTGGCCAATTAAAAAAAAATGAAAAAAAATGCCAAATCAATGCCACGTAAGAGAATTTGCTAAGTTGGATGAGGGAGGGGGGTATTCTGAAAAAAAAAATTACGAGGATACAAATCTAACCGAAAATTTCATAGGGGTGAAAACCGGAAATGACATATATTACAGGGGTGAAAAGCACTATTAACCCTATAAAGTAATTTCATATGAATGTAATATGATAAGTGTTTGATTAATATATATTTGGGTTAATAGTGGTTTATCCCACTGTAATATAGGTCATTTACGGTTTTTCACATTGTAATTTTCGTCCTTGTAATATGAAGATTTTTTTTTGTTTTAGACCTTAATGGCAAATTTCGCCCCCTGTAATTTGAGCAAGTTTCGGTTTACACCCTTGTAATTTGAGAAAATTACCCTCTGTTAACTTGGGAAAATTTTGGTTTGCCCCCTGTCATATCATCGATTTTGTACAGTAAAAATTCATGAAGGTCCAAAACCAGAAATCTTCAAATTACATGGACGAAAACTAAAAAAAAATTACAGGGTGGAAAACCGGAAATGTCCTATATTACAGGAGGTAAATCACTATATTAACCATATATCTTTTTAGGGTTAATAGTGATTTACCCCCTGTAATATAGGTCATTTCCAGTTTTATCCCGTTTGATTTCAACGCTTGAGAAGATTGCAAAAAAGTTTAATATGGTGAAGTAATTGAATTGATTAATCTACATAATGCTATTTTCAGTCTATATGGAAAAAACATACCACAAACTTATCATGATGCATCAAAACATGCATTGGGCTATGCTCAATCTCCACAAACAATATGATTTACTATTATGATGCATCAAATGTATAATGTTGAGCAAGGTACTACATATCATTAATTGGTTTGGGAGGCACATCAAGAACTTTGATAATGATGAAATGGGTATGATTTTCATCTAAACAATGCTAACCTATTTTATAATATTGTTACTTATTGGATAATACTAGTCATATTCTTTCCAGCCTAAGTTCAAACACATTGTATTAAGAATCAATAACACAACAATGATCATAAGTTTATCTTTTGAACAAAAGTTTGTTATGATCAAACTAACATAATAGATCTTTTATCCTACTATTTTTCTCCCTTTTTCATCATTGAAAATTTTCACGAATAAAATCAAATTTAGATAAAGAATGATTAATAATACTAATAAACATTAAATTACCGAGAATATGGATCATCACTTTTATTTGGTCTATATTAATTGGTGTTGTTGAGAATACAATAGAGGAACTAAAAATTAATTGGTGTTGTTGAGAATACAATAGAGGAACTAAAAATTAATTGGTCTATATTATATTTTATCTCCCTTGAGACCTTATCTTATACAAATAATCCTAGCTTATACATGATTTATGAATGAAGATAAGGTTACAATGGAGCTAAAATATGAATTTTAACATGGTTTTCAAAATAAAACAATATCATTTGAGTCTAATCTAACAAATCATTTAAATAGACATTCCGATTAAACATGATAATGATCTTATGTAGTTAATTCTAATACATCAAATATTTGTCAATTTGTGTCTTATCAGTATCTTTTGGATAAATTTATAGGTATACTTTTTATTGGAAGAAATATCTTCAAGACCGACAAAGCAACACACCTCCCACTAAAGAGTACTCATAGACTAATTATTTATATTTACACTACTTTCACTCACTCACTCAAAGAATTGGTTCCCTCGTTTAAAAATCACCCACTTTGATGCCTTTTTTTTAGATTTTTTTTACTTAAAAATGGTGATATATCAAATTTAACATCATCATCAAGTCATATGACACATTATTTAAAATATGACACATTATCAAGTCACATCATCAAGTCATATCACACATTATTTAAAATATGCTAAGTCACCATTTTTTTAGTCAACAAATATGAGAAAGGGACAAAAACTGTGTGATTTTAAAATGGGGGGACCAACTCCATAAATGAGTGAAAATATGGGACCAAAAGTGTAATGAAGTCTTCAATTTTTATAAATAAAACGTTTGTGTAAAAAATGATACACCATCAACAAATCACAATCAACCATACGTGTAACTTTAGAAGTAATTATAACAAAGTCAAACATTTATAATGTTCCAAAAATTATAATTGTTTGTGCTCCCTTTATTCCTAAATACATGCTGAAATCAACCAGTTACCACATGCCAATGCACAACTTAGACCATTAATATCTTTAATTATCTATCATAAAAATTTATATTTTTTTTTTATATTTTAAAAATATTCATTGAGACGAATCAAACAATATCTTATATATTAATATTTGTATTTATTTATTAGTAAAAAAAATATGGTCAAAGTAGGAAAAAAAAATATTGTCAAAGGAGATTATGTGAATAGTGCACTTGGCCAAACAACGACATGTATTTAAGAATGGAGGATGTATCAGTTTTCTTCTTTCCCAATTTTCATATCTTTTTTATCTTTGTAGAACACACTTTTTTCTATTTCTAATTTCATATTTGAATTGTTTATTAATTGGTAAATTATGTTTATTTCATTCATAAATTGATGTATGGTTGTTTGTTAAAATTTATTCATATTACTTTAAAATAATGATAAATTTTTATGGCAGTAAATTTTATAAGTATTTGAAAAATATTTTTTAATGGATGTTAGTGTAAAACTAATTTACACCATTCTAAAAAAAAAATGTGAGCAAATATACATAGTCAAAACAAGTAGTATAATAAAATCGTTAAATTTTGTAAAAAAAATAAAAAATCGTTAACACAATAATTGTCGATGTTACCTTCAATATTATTAAAAAATCTACTACCACAACAATTATTATTATTGAATGAACTTAATTGGAATCAAAAGTTATTGAATTGCAACGCGCCGCCTCCCTCTCTTGTTGGTCACGATGTAGACGACGGTGGTGGTGGTGTGACGATGGTTCAATCGTCCAAACCACCTCTCGACCTGATCTTCCGGCAGTGGTTCGTCGGAAGAGCGGGTTTCCAGGCGCATCTGTTTTGTCCAGCGGCTGCGCCAGTGGTTTGGCTTTGCTCAGATTGCGTCGCCGTGACTATTTTCTGATTTGTTCTTTCTTAAGCTTGCCGGAATTCTGGATTGGGTTGCTCTGTCGTTTCAAGGGAATCTAGACCAGTTTTGGGTAAGCCGTGACGTTCTGCGTTTTTTTTGATGCGGATCAGTTTTTTCAAAACCACCATCAGCTCTACCGCGGTGGTCATCTCTTGGTAAAACCGATGCAGCCAGTCTATGGTGGTTGCGGTGGTTGAAAACCGTCCTATTCTATTCCTAAAGGTGGTCAAGGCTCGGATGGCTGTTACTCACATCCACTTCGTTGTTCCTTCAACTTTGGGTTGTGATTCGGACTGTGGTGCTCGAAAGGGCGATGGCTTTGTGATTGTGGCCTACTTCAGCCGTAAACTTGTTGTGGTTTTTGTCGCAGTAAGTGGTGTGTACATGAAGTTGGGTAGTTTCTATGTTGGCGGACAATTTCATTTACCAGTGTTGTTACAAAGGAACGATTTTTGCTATTGTTCGTAATTGTTAGGCTTGAAAAAGCATTGATGCCTGCTGTGATTGTTGCAATTGTTGCTAACAGGAGGTTGTTGAAACATGAATTTGATCGTGTTGGCGGTCAATTCATTCGCCTTATTGAGAAGAGAAGACTCATCTTGGTCTGATGCTCGTCGACCTTTGTGGATCTTAAAAACCCGTTTTGATAATTGTTGGTTCATAATATTTGGAGTATTGATTGTTTTGGACTCGAAATAGTCGTCAATGCTTGTTGCGGATGGTGCAGGGAGGTGATGGTACGTGATCTGCTCTGTGTTGACAGTCGGTTCATTCACCAACTTATAGACCCGGTTGGTGCTGGCAAACATCATTTTTTAGAGTTAACTAGGGTAGAATCGAGTGTATTGTTGTTCTTGGTTGTATTTCCCATTAGGGTTGACACACTTGGATTCACTGGGTCAGGTTTTATGTCCCCCCAGTTTTATGTATTTTTTCCTTTTTTAATAATATATATGAGTATTTGACAAACGTAGGGTTAGAGTGGGGTGTGAGACGTCCTCTATTCCTTACATGTCATTTTGCTCAGGCCTTGTCAAAATATTTTTTTTTTTATTATTTTAAAGAGAAATCTGAATTTTTAAAAAAATATCCATACTTGGATTTCACATTAAAAGAAGGTTTTTTTTATGATTTAACAAACCTTTGAATTATAAATGGAAAAATTTGATTTTTAGAAGGATCAAACAGATATGTGAATTTTTTAAAAAGAAAACTAATACAATGAACAATGACTAATTGCTTACTCAGCAAAAACTGTTTTCCAATTAGAAGTGATCGTGACAAAAAAAACATACCTTTTCCGTAGAGGGTAAAACTCCATCTTTAATATTTACCTTTTCAGGTGCATTTGTGACATATCCAATTCTCCTAAGGGGTTAATTTAGAGTTTATCTTTTTGGTTATAATTAGTATAAAAAGGACCCCTTACTCCCCTAATTAGATGCACAATTTCAAAGTTAAAACAAATTACTTTTGAAATTGTCTGCGTGTTTTTGCATTTAGGTATAATTTCAAAATCTTGTCTTTTTTGCTTAGTTTTTTTATTATTTATATTAATTTTTATTTATTTTGAGTTTGAATAATTGCTATTTACTTTTTTTTTGTTTTTTTTTGTTTGATTGAACATGTCATTGATGTGTTGATTTAAGTGAATTTAGATTTTTTTTTGTTCTTTATGTTTACATTGAGTTTTTGTTTTTCATCATTTATTTAGGGATGATTTTGTTGTTTGAAGTGATATTGAAACTCACATATGATTTTGAATGAATTTTATTTCCGGGTGTTGTACATGATTGTTGGATTACTTGTGCCAACATAGTTGAGATGTTAGTAATTTAAATTTCTTTGGTTGAGATTGGTGAATGGTACATGCAAGACCTTGTTGGTTTTGAATTTTAATTATTTTTAAAATTTAAGAAAAATATTGATACAATCAAAGGCTGCTTTAATATACTTTATGATTATGAGTTTACTTGGATTGTCTTATGTAGAACTGTATAGCATAAATGTCAACATTTGACATACATGTAAATTTCTATTACATTCAACATTATGATTTTGAAGCAACCATCAAACTCTGATTTAATGTTATATTCCCTTATGTTATGTTTGTACTGTTGGAATAATTTACCTTTGCATTTGTTGCAAATTACTTGTTTTGCCCTCAAGGGAATGCTTTTATTAACTAACTCTTTATCTTTATTATTGTATCAACATTATATTATGACAAGAACATGGTCATTTCTACTATTTCAATCTTCTTAAATGTTTGAAACATACAGGGACTGCCAAATAATCTCGTTGCTCAAGGTCAGGAGTTTTAGCTAACTGTTACACTAGAGCTTGTATATTTGAGTGCAAGTATATAGATAGTCATCTAATAGATAAAAAATGGAAGAAAAACCCTCAAAGGAATTGGATGGAGTTGCCATCAATAAAAAGAGAAAGAGGGCTACCCAACATATTACACATCTCACTGGAGTTTCAACACCAATATGTGAGGTTGTTAAACAAATGAGGTTGGATGGAGAAGTAAACAAACCCGGTGACTCTAATCGTGGTATTTCCAAGTCATTGGTTATGTATAGTCGAGGGTCTCATGCTGCAACTAACAATTTGAAAGTTGATGGTCGTGCTATGACTAACAAAATGGGAGGTGGAAATCTTCCAATAGCTATTAAGCAAGAGCCAGACATAGATTTAGATGATAATATTAAATCTTTATATGGAAAATTGGATGTGGGTTCTGTACAGAAGTTGTTTCTTACAAGAATGAATTCTTTGGGCATTACCGAGTCTGATATAGTCGAGATTTATCCCAGCTCAGGAAGGTTAATGCAAATGCGACTGAAGTTGTTCCAGAAGCAAGCTGATATCACTAAAGAAGTTCAGGGGCATGCCAATGTTCGCTATGCGTGGCTTGCTTGTTCTAAAGAGGAATTGTCAATAATAATGGAATATGGACCTGGTCACTATGAACTATCTCCACGCAAATGCATATATGGCTTTGGCATTCATCTTGCAGCTGTTACCTACCCTTTTGTCTGGTTAGTTATCATATTATCAACATTAAACTTCGTACATTATTATTATTATTAGTATATGACATGTTATTATAGATTATTCTGTTGGATTTCTCAGAGGATTTAGTTTTTCCATGTTCACAGTTCACATTATTGCGATCTTGACGGAAATGGAATTAAGCATATGGTCCTATGTCGTGTCATAATGGGAAACATGGAGCTTCTTCGTCCTGGTAGTGATCAAATTCGTCCAAGTGGTAGTGAATATGAAAATGGGGTGGACGACATTCAATGTCCAAAGTGCTATGTGGTTTGGAACATGAATATGAATACACATATCTTTCCAGAATTTGTTGTTAGCTTCAAGTCCCCTTTGGTTTTTGAAGGTGATGTAATGTTCCTTTAGAAAAAAAATTCTTATGTGTTAGTGTTAGATATATGCTTTCGTAAAAAAATGCTTCACATTTTGGCATTACATAATTATCATTGAAGTGTGAAGAAGTTAACCATCAACAAACTAATTAATGTGTAACACTTTTCAACTTATTAACCACTTTACTCTGGTTTGACAAAACAATCATTTGTATATGTTGCTAAGTTTTATGATTGATGTTTCTTTCAACAACAACAACAAAAAAAATCTTGAATACGACACATGATTTTTTTATATTTTTTACAGGAAATGTTTGTTCAAATGAGAGTAAGAAAAAAGGCTATCGGCATTCTACAGTGGACACTGTAAGCTTTTTCATGAGTTTTGCTTCTTATATATTCCTAGTTTTCTCTGTAAAAGGCAATGCTTTCCTAGTTTTTTCATGAGTTTTGCTTCTTATGTTTTCTTATTTTAACACATTAATGTGCAATACTTTTGGACATTCTTCTTCTGATTTTCAATACTAAAATGTCTTACTTTATTACCTTTATCCAAACAATTTTGGTTTGTGGGATGCCTTAGGTGAAAGCTACTAGTGTGCCTGCTAAAATCACAAGAACTCCGGGTTCCCCGAGGATTCCTTTTTCACTGCTTCTATCTTCCATGAGAAACATGGTTCCTTCCCGTACTATGTTTCTTATCGACATCCATTATGCATCGTTGATGGTATGTAAATGATATCCAAGTTATGCCTATGTCTTAAATAGTAAAAATATCACTAATGTAACATGTCGTGATTGTGCAGTCAAATAAGATTTCATGTGGTGATTTCTGGTCGAAGTTGAGGTCGATTGTTGGAAATAATGTACTGAAAGTTGCAATGTATAATATTCAATTCAAGGTACTGGATTGTTTTTTTCTAGAAGTTTATTTTGGTTTGAAGTACTATATGTTTTGATCTTTTCTCATATTTATACCACCCATCAAAATCACTAGAAGTTGCAATCACCTATGTTACGCTTAACTTTTACATGTATAATCATATGATTTATCTCTTGCAATTTGATTGAGCCTCCTAATATTTAGTGGGCTTCTTGCAGAGACCATCAGGTGGTGGATCGAATGGCTCAAACGTTACAAAAGATTGAGACTTTCAAATGAGAAAGCGGAGGTCTGTCACTTCCAGTTAACATGAAGTTGTAATATTGTTTTCTTCTAGGAGATTGTTTTTTTTATTTCATTTTATCATCTAATTTCCAGTTTCGATCTGGAAGTGTATCATATGTTTGGTACTGGAACTTATAACAGTTTGTTTTGAAATGTCTGATGATCATACGTACTCAAACTTGCTTTTGAGATTTTGGTGTCCCATGACAAACCTAAAATTTGAGCCCTAACTAATAAGCAATATAAAAAAAATGAATTCCCAAAGTGTAAAAGTCATTTACTTGAAGATGATACTTTTATTACATTACATAATCGAATAAAACATCATACTTCATACAAAAAACAATACCTACGAGGATATCAAAATCCTCATACACAACAATTCCTACGAGAATTTCTAGATGCAAAAGTCACTAACAATTGTTTCTACATCAATAAGTTCTATCATATCTTTTTCAATACATAAAATGGGTAGATCATTTAACTTTTCTTGTGACCTTGAAGCTCTCAAGTAGTTTTTGAACAATTTTAAGTGTAATATGCCACTTAAAACTTTGTCAGTCAGTCAGTTTGATGTGTCCGAGATAATTTTTAATGAAAGGGGCGAATTGGTAAATTTACACAAAGATTATATAAAGGCTAAGACCTCACTTTTCCTTCATTTTATGTCTCTCTCTAGAAACAGATTTTTACTCCATCCTCTCTCTACTCTCTCGGCCATCTCCCTCCCCACTCCAATCATCTACTCATCCAAATTTTTCCCAACCTCAACATGCAATAACCCATATGTGATCTTTATGGTCAATTAGTTCATGTTATGAGCTTTAAACCTCCTCCTCCCTCAAATATACTCTATGCCGAGTAGTGGCGGAGCCAGAAAAATTATAGAGCCTGGGCAAAAAATTTATCGCAAAATATGGCGTGTTAAGAACGTTAAAATATGACTTTACATAAAATATTATAAATTATCGACAAACGACAAATTAATTATGAATTTTTAAAGTGTCAAAAACTCAAAAAACAAAACAACGGAAGTCTCGACCTATAAATCAAATTTTGAGCTCATTATTTGCAGAGACATCTATAAAAATAAATAAAAAGGATCTGTAAAGATTCATAGCATTTCAAAGTCGTTTCAATTTATTTTGATTTTTCAACCAAAACGTGCAAAATTGAAATTTTGTTCCGAGTAAGCGCATACTCACAGGTCACATTTAGTTCCCTAATTTTGCAGGCATGACTAGAAGATGATAATAACCTTCACAATGAAATTTTGTAGTTTTTTTTTTGAGTGAAATGAAATTTTGTAGTTTTTAAACGAGATACAAATTAATTATAAATTGTTTAAGAAATTCATAATTATGGGGAATAAAAATTCATAATTAATTTGTCCCTGGTCGAAAAAATTTAATTTTTTGTGTAAAGCTATATTTTAACGTGCTAAACATGTATGGAAAAATTCAACATCTATGTTACATTTTTATACTACGTGTATATTATAAGGTAAAAAAATAAGAAAAAACTCGAATTACAATGCTAGAATATATGTTTTTTATTTTACATGGTCAATTTGAACAATTAACCATTCAAAATAAGAGAGATGAACCTGCCAATAGTGTGCTAAATAAAATGAGGAGATAAATAAATGCACTTTCCGAGATCTCTTTGCGTGTGAGAATTTTCAGATTTTGTCCAATTTTTTCTTTAGTAGCGGCCGAGCCCAGGCTAATGCTCAGGCTAGCTGGGGTTGCCACCGCCCCTGCTGCCGAGTCTCTCTCTCTATTTAAGGAATTGGGGAAAATTCTTAGTATTGAATCAAACACAACAATTTCTTGTATGTTCTTTAATAATCATGCTTAATTATTGGGATGAATGACAATGAGAAGAAGAAACAAGAAGAATTCCAGAATAATTGAAGGATTGGAGCTCTTGTCCCTCGTTGGTGGTTCATTCTCTATTAAGTTTGAAGGTGCATTTGATGTTGATGACTGTTGTTGTGGTATTTTGGGTTGTATATGTTTGGTTGCAAGTTCACATAAAAGAAGAAATGTTTATGTGAAATTCGTGTAGACATGCATGTGGTAAATTTAGCATAACTCAATGAATATAGGTCGTATGCGAATGATTTTGAATCCACTACAAAGAAGACAAAATTTCCTACAGTTTAGACACAAGAGTTGTTAAATTACATTAAGTGTAGTAGTAGAAAAGCTGCCTACAAGTTTGGGAAAAGTTTCAATCATGTTTCTGTACCAATACTCACTATTTTGTTAAACAGAACCAATTGGATGGTTAAACCTCAAAACAAAAATTATATTTGTAATCGTGACACCCTAAGCTTTCCAACGAGTGGTCGTTTGCTCAAAACCGATATCGTTTAGTATTTTAATTAAACTGTGAAAGTTAAGGTACCGTTGCTGTGTTGTGCAGAAAAACTGGTTACGGATTTCGCTTGTTATAATTAAGGATTTCACTTTTCGTCGAACCCCGAAACCATCATTGACCCCCTGCAGCAGAGGAGTTAGGATCGGAGTTTGAATGAGGCAGAAGCTCGGGTTGCGTATTCAACTGTTTTTAATCACACAATGCTAGCATAATTAAAATGACAATGCAATGACTTAAGAGAGAGTATAATATCAAAGTTATGAATGACTATATTTGGGAAATATGCTACTAATTTCTCTATGGGAAATATTAGTAAAATCCTTTTAGGAATGACATATGACAACGATATGTCTAGAACTGAAAATAGGTAAGCATGGATAAGAAACATACTCAGATAAGAATGATAGAAAATGGATACGTCACTAACCCAGAGAAACCAATTACAAGTTAAAGACGGGATCATTACGTCTTTATTATAAGTTTCAGAATATTTAAAAATATGTATAAGTTGTTTCTTTTGTTGTCCACGTCAGTGGGACACAAAAGGTTCACGCCAGTGGGACGAGTCACTTTCCGTAAGGATGGCCCGCACGACGACAAGAGGGGTTCCGGTGTTTGCCTCAGATAGGAATTTCACCAGATAGCAGTGGGATGATGTCCAGAGTTACTCCACTCGGATCCATTCCGTAAAATGAACTCAGATAATTGTTTGTTCAACGCTAACATTCTAACTTAAATATGAAAACATGTTATGAATAAGATTATGATAAGACTTGTGATAGAATATAGATAGCGATCCTAGCATTTTCCCCCGATCGCTTAGTTATGCAGAATGAACCTTATAAGCCTCTAAGTGGTTGAGTTTAGTCAGATGGAGATCGTAGGTCTCCCCGTGATTGCCTATAGCCTAGGATAGGTGGAACTCACTGAGACATCCTGTCTCATCCCAATCCATTTATTTATTTTACAGATTAGCAGATTGCTCGTATCAAGAGGAGGCATATATGCAGTTGAATGGATTATCGTCAAGAGCTTGTTTCGTACCAGAAGAAGATATTTTTTAACATTCAAATATTTATATGATATATGTATATGGTAGTTGGCATTTTATCAGTTGTACGAGCTTGTATTGATGTATATACTCATTTGGCCGAAATTATGTTGTAAATTTAATGTATCCAATATTAAGTTAACGCACATGCTAAATATTTTAGATAAATTTAGTATGAGTGTTACATTAACTTTGAAAAAATTTCTTTTTGAAGATGTAGTAGTCATTGACATAGTTAAGAGAATTCAATAAGCAATTGAAACATTTGAAATAAAAATTTGCAGCTTTGACAAACTCAAGAATTTAACATTGTCTATAGGAATATGAAAAATGCCTAAAAAGGGTGTCTATAGGTAATGTGATATTTAATTCCCCAATAGGTCATATTTTAATTAAAATGTGTCTGATTTTAGCATTAACAATAATGTAATTTCTAGATCATAGATATCTAAAGGAGTGGTGAAGTGGCCATCGATGTCTACATCAATATATGACACATCAAAAACATTATCATGGTCATTTATGGGATTGTTATCATTCAAATTTTTATCACATTGTTCAAGAGTATCAACTGGGTGGAATCCTTAAGTGATTAACAATGTTGAATATGCTGGTGTGTAAGAGTATTTCTAAGCAGAATATGAATCCTCAAGCCCATTCTTTGAGAAAACCAAGATATATTTGATTTTGGGTCGATGAAAGGATACATGATGAACTGCTCTGCTACTTCATCCACCAATTCTCTACACCAATTTGGTCGATTTGATGGACAACAACCAGGTCCAAAACACATGCATGTAGTTACAACAAAATTACTTCAAACTTATTAAACTCAATAAATAAATTTTGCATAGAACACAAGCCAAACGCTACACGGGAATTTGAGATACCCCCAACTACAACCTTTACTCCTAACCCAAATGAATCTTCAATGAAATTATATGATTTATTTTAAATGTTTTCTTGTATTATTTTTATGTCCTGATCATATAAACAACTTAACTAAACACATGTGATATCATTGTTTATGTATAAGCTATATCTATAACAAACAGATAAAATAAAGTCAAATTGTTTTTGTATAAGCCATTTTCATAAATACAACTAATGGAAATGTTATAAGCGATTTTTATCGTTCTTTCAAACAGTCTTGAAAGGGCCTAATATCAGTCGATATATGTGCTCAAATAAACCAATCGAAAGAGGCCCTTAATACTCTATGGAGATCAACGCCTTAAAAATATAGGATTTGAAAACAAAAAGTAGCAATTTGCTTAGGGGTGAAGCAAACCGGACCATGAAATACATGTATTCATAAAAACAAGCACTCCTCTCATTCTCTACTTTCCCCTAGTTATGCCAACCAACTTGTCTTACAAATGGATCCATCATCCATGTAAGTGTATGCAAAGACAAACTTTCCAAAAGGTCCTCCACAGTCCTCCAACATATGCATATGAATGTCTTCCATTACCTGTTATAACTCATCTGCATTGGAACCGAAAACCACTCATTCGTAAAATGCTTTAACGAACCAAAAGGTCGATAACAGAAATAAAGAATCCCTTGACAAGAGGGGTGGTAACTCAGATAGGATGGATCATATGCCAGATTTAATTTTTTTATTAAAAAAAAGTGAAATATGAGAGAGAGAGGGAGTGGAGAAGTTCTTAAACAATATTAATACTAGAAAAAGTGAATCTTAATTAAAACAATTACCTGATATGATGTAATTAAAACAATACTAGAAAGGTGGTAGATGATATCGTTAACAAGGGACATTGGCAATTTACACACCTCAAGAATACATAACCAGTTGCTTTCCGCGATATCAACTCAGCAGACTTGCAGTTGATATGACAGTGCTTCGATAGAGCAGTGTTATTGCCAAAGATGAAATCGACGCATCCTTCAATCTAGAAATCTTTCAAATATTGTTTACCATAGTGTAAATACAGTGTGTCTTGCACCATAATCATGAGAACAAAATTTATCTAGTTGGTAAGTCCATATAATTTAAACAGAACCTAGAGATTAGAATAATGGAAGTCAAGGACAGACCCAAAAAAATTGAGAAGGGTAGGCAATACACACACAAGATTTTTTAGAAATATAAAACAAGCTTTATAGAAATATACCAATGGTTACACAATATATTTTTTGGTCTCCTTGAGCTTTATAGAAATATACCAATGGTTACACAATATATTTTTTGGTCTCCTTGAGCTTTATAGAAATATCGTCAATCCCCTCTGATTGGATATTACAATTGTTTTAAAACCACTACCACACACAAACACTACCACACATGTAGCATTTTAAAATGAAAAATTATATACTAAGCGATGGCCAAGGCCCACAGAGAGAAACAAACGGGTCCGTCCCTAATGAAAGTTGTTATATACACGTCTTCAGACTCAGTCTGAAGTGTCGGTGCTTCATGGAACACAAGACCAGCTAGTCTTCTGATCATAGCACAAAGATAATTTACTAATATTTTTATTCTTCAAACAGAAAGCTAGAAAAAAAAATTCATCCAACAAATAAATCATTAACCATTTCATTTTTTAATATATTCATAAGAAAAAATTAATTCTATGAAGGTTTTCAAACAAATTTAGACATTCAAGAGGTATATAAACCATAGAGCATTGGAGATACCTGCGATCTAAGGAAAAAACAAGTGTTATATATATAAGGTTTTTCACTGTTTGCACCTTTGTATAAATCATGTAATGAACTTAATTTGTTGGTGCAGGAAAACAAAAATCATGTAATGAATTTACACACAGATCTCTTGCTGACAACAAAATAAATATCAATGGATCTATATCTTAAGCAATCAGCATATCCAAATCCCTAATCATGGAAAAGTCACAAATTTGTACTGCAGCTGTTGCTATTAATGGAGATAGTTGAATTCTTCTTGCTCTCACTCTTTTCATTTTTTATGTAGTATTTTAAAATATAATAATTTGTCTATGAATTTAATTTTGATTCATGGTCCAACCAGTTTGTCTTGAGGAGATATAAGGTTGCTTTGGTGGCTGGTGTGGGAGAGTTAAAGAGTGTTTTGATAGGGGTCGTCTTGGGTTTGATTGACTGTAATCTATGAAGCACCGACACCGAAAATGACAAATGACACTGACACAATGCATGACACAGGTAGTAATTTGAGAAAATTAAATAATTGAATGTAATCATGTGTGTCGGTGTCAGATACAGATACATGTCGGTCATGGACACCAAACACACTTTTGATTAGAAGTGTGAGTGCTATAGAGCTAACAATTAATCTACTAACATTTGTTGTTTAAAAAAGGTATGTCTGGACATGAGTGGAAAATGGCATTGTGGCCGACACTTCTGATCGAAGATGTGTCCTAGTGTTTGACCCTGACACGACACATACACATGTGATTACATTGAATTATATCAATGTCTAAAATTTTTGTAGGATTTGTGTTATGTGTGTAGTGTCCGGTGTCCTTGTTTTTCTCTGTGATTCAAAGGAATATAGTTTCAAATGTCTTGAAATGGATTGAAAGATATTAACATAGCATTTTGTTTTTCTTTTCTAAGGTGCAGATTCAGAGATGTTTTTGATTACAATGTAAAACCATGATGTATACCATATGAGTCATTTCCCTTTCATATAGTGGTGCATTGCTCCTTTGTTTGGAATAAGCATTGATGTATAGCTCCTGTTAATAAATGTCCATCAGAAAATTTCCAGTGACAAATTTCCTTTGTTTTGAATAAGCATTGAAGTAAATATATTTATGTTCCTTTTCTTAGTTGATTGGGCGCTAGGCGAGGTAGCATAGATCTGGTGATAACTTAGTAATGTAAATATGAATACTTAGTTTATGGAAATAAGCTATTTGGCATTTTGGCATAAAATCTCGATTATTTGACGGATTTTAAAAATATTCTTCACAGAATGCTAAACCCTAAAAACTAAATATAATTTCAAAATGACACACAAACCATTAAGATATTTATCAAGAAGAGAGGTACGATTGACTCTTATAATTTCGTGCTAGAGCTATAACCACAGAAATATTTTCTTTAAGATTTGTGTCTTTTTTGTTCAATATGCAGAACAAAAGAAGCAAAAAAATTCAGATATAAAGGGTAGAATTGATGAAGCAGAAGCTTTGGTACCCTATTCGCTTTTTTATTTTTGTTTGAAAGTTTCCTTTCTTTCTACTGCAATATGAGATTCTGATGTATTTGTGCTTATCAATTTGTAGATTCAAAAAATGGATCTTGAGGCATGAAGTTTGCAGTAAAAAATTAAGGGTGTGCTTACTAGGTTGTGGGAATACAAATCAGATCTGAATGATAATAAAAGCCAACTTAAGAAACTTGTATCTGGTCATGAACCCCTCTGTCTGGGATATGTTGTTGGAATCAGGCATGGCAGATGCTATGATGGTATGATTGATTTTTTAACTTGACACTCTTTGATTATGTTAAAAGGACCATTCATTGTCATGTGTAACCATGACAATGCAATAATTTGATTATCCATTTTCTGTTAAACTAATTGGTCAAGTAATGACTTTATGTGATGTGGTATTCCTTTTCAAGCAAATCATGTTTTCTTTCTTGCACATTAAAATTACTAATCCTTTAATTATGGAGAGTGTAAGTTGAAATAAGATGACATTGTAATTGTTCCTTGAATTAAAGGATAAGTTTTAAGCTATTAAGTAACTTGGCCATATTTTAGCGTGTAGATTTATATTTGCATATATTAACACTACAACATATATTAGATCTAGTAACAATTAAAAGATGTTAACTAAATAAAAAATATGTTACTATTTAGATCTAGTAACGTTTGATAAATGTTAGGTAAAGCCTGTGTTACTAAATAGTTTTAGTAACCCTTGATATCATGAGGAACATTTAAAAAGTGTTGCATGTTTAGTAGCTTATTCGTAGCTAATCTATAGCAACCAATTTTAAATGCAATACTAAACTTTAGATACAAAATCATCTAATTTTCTGGGATAATCAGGAGCAAATATTGAATATATCATTCATCAATCACCATCTAGATCTGTAGTGAACATACAAAAGTTGTACGTTCTAAAATAATAAAATTACAAAGTATTCAATTAAGAATCACAAAAAAATTGTTTCTTGTGATGTTTAGTATTCCCCTTGCGTCATTTCAATACAAGTTTAGGTGTTTCACAATACTCGAAGTACAAAACATATTGTTTTAGCAACTCAATGACTTTAGTAACTAAATTGTCGGCCACAGCTGCAAACTAAATACAAACTAATACAAACACAAAATCATAAGGCAAATTTCTGATGCAAATTGTCGAACCACTATTCTCTCTCCTGCACACAATCCAATGCAAATTTGGAATAACTTTATCCAACAACTTTCCGATGTTTGTGCAAAATCATAAGGCACGCATTGGGTAAACCCAGAAACTCATCATAATGAATTTGGAATAACATGAATAATGCCCAGAAAATTTGGAATAACTTTATCCAGCAACTTTCTGATGAATTTGGAATAACATGAATAATGCCCAGAAAATCATAAGGCACGCATTGGATAAACCCAGAAACTCATCATATATTCATAAATGATGAACCCGGATGAATTTCGTGATGAACATCAACATTCTGATGAAGAACACAACAACATTTTGATGTTCATATTCTGAAGAACACAACAACATTCTGATGATCAGAATGTTCACCCAGATTTTCAAGTAAAAGTCAGTGGGGCCCAGGACACATGGCATAACACCATTGATCACCCTCCAACGGCTACAAGAGCCCAAAAACTCTATAAATAGATATAAAAGGCTCAACATTACTTGGACCATTGCAAAACATACAAGAAAAATAACTTAAGATTGTTTTGAAGCTTTAGCATCTGAATTGATCATCACTGAGATTTCAAATTGTCTCTTGAAGTGTAAATCAATTCTCTATTATCTTTTTAGAGATAATTTCTCCCTCCATTATTCTCTTGTCTGATTTCAATCATTCAAACTCCATACATATTGTAATCAAAATCTCATCTAACTTTAGGGGTACTAAAGTGTTAGTTTGAGCAAAGTTTGTAAAAGTCTAAGTGGGTAACTTAGCAAGAAGGTGCAAGCCTGATGAGGCTTAGAGAATACAATGTTGTAATTGTTCTGGTGAACAAAGATTGTAAGGTGCATGATTTGAGAGGTTATCTCAAGCATCATAGTGGAAAGTTTCACACGATTGTGAGGAGTGGACTAGCCCATATTGGGTGAACCACTATAAATCTTTGTGTGTTCCTTCTCTCTTTCCTATACTCTTTAATTTCAGTATACACTACACACACAAACACATTTATTTTATTAAGCAGTTTCTGCATAAGAACTTCAGAACGTTCTGAAGTCATTTCACTAACTTAACCATTCCAAGTAAATAGCTTGAGAATTAATTTTA
>Ga0315914_1003341_pt1 | contig 24407 bp, 10 predicted proteins | sample MpolenodulesMG_FD_203920 | JGI IMG/M metagenome (GOLD analysis project Ga0315914, IMG submission 203920) | Medicago polymorpha root nodule microbial communities from Los Angeles, California, United States - elongated nodules | ecosystem: Host-associated > Plants > Roots > Nodule | place: USA... | reverse complement strand
CCAAAAAATCAAAATCGGAATTGATTCTTCCTCCTTATTTTCATCTTCATCTCCAACTCAAAATCCACAACCCAACAACTCAAGATCATCATCAACATAAAAAATTCTAAATTTTCTCAAAACTCTAACCAAATAGAAGAAAGATTTTAAAAACCCCAAAAAATTAACATCAAAAGAAACAATTGAAATCAATTGTGAAAAGAAGAATAAAAAATAGAAACAAAATTTCAATTTTAACACACCGCAGCATTACAACATCAAAGGGCACTAATTGGAAGCTCATTATTTCTCATACAACTTAAACTAGATAAGAAATAACATAATAACCCATGCCGGAATTCACTTCAACCACGCTTGAAATAAGCAAAAATCTCAACCCATGCCTGAATTGCATGATGACTATTGTTGTAACAACATAAAGGAGACAAATTTGTTCAAAAAGAAAACGCAAATCTGAAGCTGAAATGAGAAAGAAAAAAAAAAACAAAAAGCTTCTAAAACAGACAGCAAGTAAACCTCCAATCCGAAATTCAATTTAGAAATGAATATGGGTGAGTGAATGGGGGACGGTAGTTCCTTCAGTTAGCTCAAATCCACAAAACCCTCATTTTCAAACCCCCACAAGCTCCAATTTTGGTACCATAAACAAAAGAGTAAACCCTCATTTAGGTCCCTGAAAATGTACCTCGCTATCAAACATGTCCCTGGATCAAGAAATCGAACTGTCACCATCTTTCTCAAAACTAAACATCAACAACAACACCATTATCTTCTTTTCTGAAAACCAACAACATCAACTCTCATACGTAGGGTTCTTCGTGGTGTATGTGATTGTGGTGTTTGTGTTTTTGGTGTTTATTGATTTCCTTTTCTGTTGTAAATTCCAGAGAAAGAAAACATTTTCGAAGATTTCTACACCAATCTTTAGTTTGTTGGATGAAATCTAAGAAAAAAGAAAAATATTGGTTTTTGATATGTGAGATTTGAGAAAAAACCCGGGTGATTTTAATCTTGGAATGGAAGAAGAAGATGAAGATGTGAGTTTCTTCTTCCTTTTCCAGAAGTTCAAATGGGTTTTGTAATCAGTTTCGTCCCTCACTAACATGGACATCCCATTAAGCATCTGACATGGCCAAACTAAATGACACATCATTAGATTTAACATAAGTTTAACGTTTTGGACATGTATGACTAACGGAACAGACATTAAGGGAGTTTTTGGTTCGTTTTCTTGATTCAAGGACGTGTCTGATAGCGATGTACACTTTCAGGGACCCAAATGAGGGTTTACTCTTCAAAAAATAAAAAATAAATATCCATTTTAATATGACATTATAGACACGTGTCAACCAAATGAACCGTACATGCACATGTTGATGGTCAACCACGTCAGCAAATTTGGACGGTTCCAATGCCTTTCATCACAAGGAATCAACGTCCAACATTTTCTCATTAATTAAAAAACATATTTATTCATTTAAATATAAACCACGACACCATGATTCCATGATTCAGAGTGCATGATAATATCATAAAACTCCAAATCCAACCGTTCATCAAACATCCAATTCAATCAGAACCGTTGATTACAACAACATTGAAAAAGCAACCACTCTATAAATCCAGAAGAAGACGAGTTTCATAGTAACTGGGGGATTTTCTTCCGTGTAATTCGCGAGTTAGGGTTTCAAATTCGACTCACTGAGTCTCTTCTACACATTGTGTTACCGGTTTATTCATTTTCGCCGGAGAAATTCTCGCTCCGATCTTCCTTAATTTTAATTCCGGTAGCGTAAATGATCGGATTTTCCGGCGAGAAATTTGGGATTTTTTCCGATGATTCCTTGAGTGTGTGTGGAAATTTCCAATTTTGACCCTAAAGCTAAGATCTTTACTCAAAAGTGTTTACTGGGTTTCTTCTTGTTCACTGGATTTCTTTGACTGTTTCATCTTGAATCAGAATATGAGATATGAGATATTGGGTTTCTATTTTTGATGAATAAAATTAAAAAAAAAAATCATTTTTTCTAGTTGGATTGGATAATTTTTATTATTTTGGGGATAATTTCTTGGAGGATTGTGTTGTGTGTTTGAGAATTTTTGGTGACATTCAATTTTGGGAAATGGGTCAGTAAAATCCAGTCAAATTAATTTCTTCAATTTGCTTAATTGGGTTTGATATTTAAGGAAACCTTGTCCTCTGATCAATTTATTGCATCAGTTTCATAATTGCTTTTGTTTTTTAATTTATGATTATAATAGAAAAAATTTCATTTTTGGCTTTTATGAATTGGTATTGATACCATTTTTTGGGTTCATGAATGGATCATAATTTTTTCTAATATATTGGCCATTCTATGTCTCAAATTTTTGTTGGCTTTCAATTCTTTCACAAATTCCTTGAGTTCGGTCCGAGGGATTAGTCTCCGGAGAGTATGCCCGGTTCACACCAAAAAATTCCTTGGCTTCACATAGTTGTGTAACCCTTTAGCTTTGCAAGTTTGCTATTAGAATTAGAAGAAAAAAATTGTAACTATGGCTGTGTCTTTGACACGTTTGTCTTGTTGGTTATGGGGAGGTAGTAAGGAGAAAGAGGCTATTGTTAATGGAAATCCATCTTCTGAATGGAGTTTTTCATTGAAAGAAAGAGAGTCTTTGAAGTTTCCTTTGATGAAGGGAACAAATAATCAAAGGAAGGTTAGGAAGAAGTGGCAGAGTAGGGAAGAAAGGAGAGTTGATAGAGAGTATGATGTTGTTTTAGTATCATCTGATGGTGGTGGTGGTTGTTTGTCAGGCTCTGAATCTGATGACTCAGATTGGTCTATTGGGTGGTTAGAGCCTCATGGTTCTGATTTTCAGAGTGATGATGATGAGTCTGAATCTGATAGTAGTTTTGCTGTTTTGGTTCCTTGTTATAGACCAGGTTGCAAGGAAGTTGAAGGCTCAAATAATCATCTTTTGAGTGCTATCAAGAATCTACCAAATGAATTTTCTTCTGGTAAGATTTGGAACTTGCTATTGAAATTTGTAATTTTTCTGAGCTGATTTACTTTTTGCTTAGATGCCTGAATAATCTTTAACAAAATTGGTTTGTTTGGCCTTGTTGATGATTTTGATCTTGATGAAGGAATGTGTGTGTCATTATCATCATGGTTATTGTGTTTGTGATTTTGCTATATTCGTAGTTTGGTAATAATTCAACTGTAAGTGTGCAATGATGATTAGGCCTTTTAGTTAGCTAAATCCAAAAGCATAATACATGACAAACAATTCTGTTTTTTTTATTCTTGGAATTGTCTTCAAATGCATCAATCTACGAGGTTATTGTTTTATGGTTTTTATATTTTAATGTTTGGTGTGTGTGTAACTATGTATGAAACTGTGGATACTGTAGAGGCATGCTTTTCTAGCCTTGTAAGTTTTTATGGACCCTCTTTATTTTCTGAGTGCTTTCATGTCTCATTTTTTCTCTCTGGTTTTATGGTTTTTGTGTGTAAGTAGTGATTACGTTGAACAGAATATCTTTGGTCTTTGAGTAAGATTTATAGATCTTTTAAAATAACAAATTGAAATAGAAGATAAGCATTTACTATATCATACTACGTTAATTTGACATGTTAAACAGTTACAGAACCTTCTATCTTATCTAATCTTAGAACTGTTTTTTTCTTGTTTATGGAAAATGAATTGTTTTTTATATCTTTATGATTGAATTTGAATGTACGTTCATGCTTAAATCATCTTATATGATAATAGAAGTATTACACACGGATCAAGATGATTGAACTTAATATGTAACAATTGCTTACTCCAAACTGCAAGATGGGTAATTGTGTTTTAAAAAACAACCTGCCATTTTAATTGGGAATATGCTAATCAAGCTAAGAGAGTTATCGCGAAGCATTCATGATTAAATGCGATTGGCTACTTATCACCGTTACTGCGATGATTTCCACCAATTCACGTGATTTGCAGTTTCCTTTTTAACTCAAAACACACACGCCCGAGAGATTTCTCGAAAAAAAATCTCTACATATAGCATTGCTGTTTTAATTGAGGTGTTTGTACTTGGTACAAATCAAAATTAGGGAAAGTTGTATAGTAATTAATGATGGAAACTCTACTCTATTCATTCACTGTACTCATTTTTCTTTTGATCTGTTGATACATTCATCTCTATCTGTATCCATGCTTATTGTGTTTTGGATTACTGATTGAATTTGCAGCTGGCAACAATTACATGGAACAATGGTTAGCTTCACTTCAGAATTTTGAAGCTTAGAAAACTACTTCCAGTGTGTTTGTAAACTTTGATCTCCACTGCGCCTCGATCAATGGCCATGCACGGTGGAAGGATTTCTAACACGTTTCCAAGCACACACAGCTTCATCTTTTATGATTAAGGACCTTTCTGACTACCTTTTAGAAGTAGAGGAAGCAAAAATAATCCATTATGTATCTAATGTAATCTAATGTAATTTTTTGTACATAGAATCCATTTCTCTTCTTATTGTAAAAGCTCAATTTGCAATGCAAAATTTGGAGCTAGAACATACTATATGGCCAAATCACTACTACAATAAAAATGCAATACTATATGGATATTAAGTTGAGATTATTGTTTTTTACTCAACTTCAATATTCTACTTTGGACAACTGAACACAATTTATATTTTAATAAACTGAACAAAATTTATAAAGTAATTTTTTTATAAAGTATTTTCTTTCGAGGAATTTGTAAAGTATTTGAATTAGTCGTTTTTTTTGTTGACGTTCCTAATTATTTACTCTCTTCAGCTTCCTAATTATTTGCTCTCTTCAGCTTATTTATAAGAGAAATTTCACTTTTTAGATTCATTTAATAAATTTTGAATCTAGTTTTGGATATAGATTAGATACATCATTGATGAAATTAAGGTAAAAAATAATTTTTCTTTTATAAATAAGACCGGGGTAGTATCTTATTTTAACAACTTTTGATTATAATATCTCAATTTAATAAATAGTTTGACAAAAAAACATGCCCCACTCTATTAAATAAATAGCTTGACACAATAATTAAGAAATGTAATAAATATGATAGTTTTATTAAAAAGTATTTTTTTAATATCTTTGAGCAAATTTCCAAGTACGGTTTTTGTCAACTTTATGATTTTAACCTTTGAATAAAGGGATTTGTTAACAAGTGCTCCAAAATCATTGTTTAAGGAACCACAAAAAGAAATTTTATCTTAAAAATACAAGTCAAACACTTATGAATGTCACATATATACAATTTACAATGTATAATTACTACTTATATGCTTAAACAATGTCTTCAGTCACTTGTTAGCATTTTCCATTAGCAAATAATCATTTTGGTCCTTGAATGTGCATCTTACTGTCAGGCTAGTTCTCCACTAAGGGGAGAATACAAAGAAATCTCTGACTCTAAAATTCTAATCAGTCATTGGTGTTAGTTTTTGCGTTAAATATTCAAAAAAGTTGAGCAAGCATGGACATAGAGGGGGTGTGAGAGATGTCTATGTTTTGAAAGAGTTTGGGCTCTCTCAAAATAGATCTCTGATCACATTAATCTAGGGCTGTGATTGGAGAACTGTATTACCTTTTGACCTCTTCTTTTGCAACATCGAAACCCCTTACCTGAGAATAAATGTTGCATTATTGAGGATTGTATTATGTGTTTCAGTCAGGGGATATAGTTTAACTGGCCAAATATTTCATAAGAAATGAGAGAACAAAAGGAAAGAAAATAAGAAACTAGAAATTGACATTAGAGCATCCAATAGTTTGCAATTACTAGTAATCACCATGCAAAGGTAAACTGTTGAGAGGAAACAATAATTGAAGAAAAATAAATAATTAAAAGAAACATTTTACACGCAATATTTTTATTTTTATTTTAAATTTTAAACTTTTCATGACAAAAGCCGGCCAACTTCCCATCACATTACTAGAAGCTTTACTAGACGACTTTTTGTGCGATGAAGTTTAGGAATAGATTCTTAAAGAAGACACATATAAAGTTAGAGATCAAAACATTAATGTCAATTATGGTGTTCTTTGTTTTTTATGCATATGTTTGAGATATGTGCAAAGTTTAGACCATAAGAGGCTAATATAAACGCAATCGATGTCAAATATAATTGATAATATTTTGATGTTTAAATAATACATATTAAACAAAAAAATTAACTAATATATTTTACGGGGGAAAAATAACAGTAAAAAATAAACAAAAGATAAAAAACATAATGTAGTTTGAGTGTTAAGCAACTTCAATTTCTTAAACATATTATTAGAATTTAGAGGTTTGGGTTCACCTTTAAAAGAGATAACTCTTGATAACGTTTATAGATCTTCTAAAAAAGTGGCAGTAGTTTCTACAATTTTATTCAAAAATTTTAAAATAAAAAACAAAAATTTAAGATCATCATTCGTTGAAAACTCGTTAAACAAATTACATGGAGATTCACCAAAAGTATATCACAGTATACGTAACCATTAGTTAAAGCAATAGACTAAAACTAGTGTAATTTCAAATAAATGAATATAGTCTTTGTCAAACAACTTGTAAGACTTATCTCAGATGACAATGTCGATATAATTAAATTGAAATTTTTTATTTGAATTTAGACCTAAAACTTCGCATTTGTGTCAGTTTCAGACAGAATTTGTCACTTTTTCTAGGGACCAAAAAAAGGTACAGTAATAATACATTTTTTTAATTTAAATTATTATCTTTCATTAAACATTTTTTTCTGAAAAAAAAAACTAATTCATTAAATACATGAATAATTTTGTCAAAAATAAATAAATATATGACTAGTTACGACATTTTTTTTTCTTCTGAAGAAGCTAAATTAGCCCACTCAAATTGACACCAGAGAGAATCGAATCTGAGACCTTGAAGAGGAGCAAACTCGCAGATCTCAAGTCAATACCACCAGACCAACCCAAGTGGGTTAGTTACGGCATTTATTAAAAATAAAAGAAATGATTGCAACTAGCATTCAAATTTTGTAACAACCATCTTTCGAAATTTTGAACTTTGATCCTCTTTAAAAACATTGATTTCCTTAATAAACACCCTAATTAACTCCAAAGATAGTGAGATCTTTTTGTTTTGAGTAAATTACACTCCCCTCTTCTTAAAGATGTTTGAATTACACTCTCCTTCCCTCTTATGTTAAAATATACACTCCCCTCCCCTCTTATTCAAAACATATTAGAAAATATTTCAATCCCCTCCCTTAAGAGAAGCATGAATTACATTTCTCTCCCCTCTTATGTTAAAATCTACACTTTACTCCCTCAATGACTTTTTTTCTAATAATATAGCAAAAAAATAATAATGTAACACACTTCGAAAATAAATAGTATTGCGGATCTATTTTAATATAACCAAAATTTGAATACATATTTTTTGGCTATTTTTTTCACAATTTGATTAACATATAATTTTAAAGCCTATTATAAAATATGAAACAACTCAAAATAAAATTTAAATATGTGAAAAATTACTAAAGACAAAAAAATATGGTTATTTAAAAGTTAATTTTATACTCTAAATTATAAAATTAATAGCAAAATATTTAACTTTAATTATCATTGACATTTAAACTATAAAGAAATGAAATTATTTTTCTTAAATGGTGGTTCAAAATTAGTATATATCATTAAAAAAATTATTATGTTAAAATAGATTAGTGCATATTTAATTATTAAAGGAGAGCCTGTAATTCAAACATCTTATAGAGGTGGGGAGTATAACTTTTATTTTTCACGGGAGTGAAGTGTATATTTTAACATAAGAGGGGAGGGGAATGTAATGCATCTTTGAGGGGAGAAGAGTGTAATTTACTCTTTTGTTTTTGAAGCAAGCATGTTGAGATCTTAAAAAAGATGCTAAGAAAAGAAAAATAAAAGGTGGATGTAAAAAAGCAAAAGGGGAGGTGCTCATGGTTGTGTGGGTGGTTTGAACTGGCAAAGCTGGAACATTGCCACCAGTACGTGGGTCATCGCTCATGTCATGCAAACATTATTTATTTATTTTGTTATTCTTTATTTTCTTTTCTTTTTTTGAAATGTTATCTTTTCTTTTTAAAATTTAATTTGTATATACGAACCAATCGAAAAATTTATACATAATTATTAGACTAAATACTTATTTTGCTTTTATTTTCATAAATTTTAGTTTGTTTGATATATATTTAAATTTTTATATAACAGAAATAAATTTTTCTTTATATTGTCACACTTTATTGTAAAGGAAATATATTTTGACATTAAATTCGTGCGAAGTTTGCTCCCCTCCATCATCTCATAATTAGCAAAATAACATCTTACACGTTTTCTCTGTCTCACTTTTTCAATGTCTTTCTCTATCTTTCATAGAAAATCTTTTTCTTTTCTTTTCTTTTCTTCATAGTTACTTCTTTTCATATTTTCTTCTCTTGGTCCATTCCATCATGGATTCCATGTCTTCTCTTCCCTATCTTTTCATACATAGAGTAAAAGAAGAACAAACACGGTTTGCATGTTTTTGACTCTCACACGTTATAATATCATCAAGGACCAAAGGGAAAACCAAACAAACACAACAAAGAAATTAAGAAGAAGAAAAAATGTTGCAGAGAGCAGCTAGCAATGCATATTCATGGTGGTGGGCTAGTCACATCAGAACAAAGCAATCAAAATGGATGGAGCAAAACCTTCAAGGTTCATTATTAGCTTATAATCATTCTCTTTTTCATATTATAAAATCACAAGTTCATGCTTTGGTTTTAACGTTAAATGTATAAACATATAGTATATGTTTTTGATCATCAATTTCAATATATGTTATTAAGGTTTACATGACAAAACAGTATCTTATGTACAATATATTTGTATTCTCTTTCTGCATGAGTGAAGAGGTTTAAGGAAGATGTTTTGTGGTTTAATTGTTTGATTGTTTTAAGGAACAGTGTCTAATATACTCAATGGGTTTAATAGTTGTATATGATTCTTACTATGCTTCTCTGCTTACTCCAATTTCCAAAATTTGACCTCAACTAATCAAAAGCATTCAATGTTTTTCATTCAACAACTCCAATTATTATGATGCTTTTCACAAACTATAAACTTTGATCTTGTTGTACATCTTAATTTCAAAATGAATTGTACTAATTTAAAGTCTTTTCTATGATTTCAATATGCTTACCTCAATCCTATGTGTGTATGTAACTATGGACACTGATTTTCTTATTGTAACTAGAATATTAATCAAAATTTGCTTGAGCTATAGCTAGATGCCAATGTGATGTATGATTAACACAGTGTACTTTTATATATAAGCCTTTGGTATATGACAAACTGAAATGTATATGCAAAACTGCAGATATGGAGGAAAAGGTGCAGAGTGCTATAAAACTCATAGAGGAAGATGGAGACTCATTTGCAAAGAGAGCAGAAATGTATTACAAAAAGAGACCAGAGCTAATAAACTTTGTCGAAGAAACATTCAAGGCTTACCGAGCTTTAGCCGAACGATATGATCACATATCAAAAGAGTTGCAGAATGCCAACACCACCATTGCTTCTGCCTTTCCGGATCGAGTCCCATTTATGGATGAAGAAGATGATGATGGATCGCCGAGGACTCCAAGAAAAATACCAGAAGGGTTCAAAACAAACATCCCAAATCCTCCACTTAAAGACTTAAAAAACGTAGTAACAGCAGCCACAAAGAAATTCAACACCAAAAAGTTCGCCACAGCGGCAGCTACTTCTGAAGTTCCTAAATCTGGATTGAGCAGAAAGGAAGCACTTGAAGAGGTTGGCAAGCTACAGAAACAGATTTTATCTCTACAAACAGTGAAGGAGTTCGTGAAAAGCTCATATGATAATTCCATTGCTAGGTACTGGGAAACTGAGGATAAGATCAAGGAATTACAAGAGAGAGTTTCCGTTCTGCAAGATGAACTCGGAGAAGGTATCGTTATCGAAGATGATGAAGCACGCCGTTTGATGGCAGAAGCTGCTCTTAAATCATGCCAAGAGACATTAGATCAATTGCAAGAGAAACAGGAAAGGTCGGTTGATGAAACCAAAATTGAATCCAAAAGGATAAAAGATGTTAAAGCCAAATTAGGCTCTCTCATGAATGAGTTTCAATATGATCAGAGCAAATCCAAAGAGCCAAGGGTCAAAAGAGATGTGAAAAGTTTAGAAGAGAGAAAGGACCTGAAAGAAGATGATGGTCGATTGACTCAACAGATACAGGACTTGCAGTTGTTACAGGAGACCGTAAAAGTGCGCTTTGAGGCTAGCTCCAATTCCTCTCTTGCTGCGACAGAAATGGCCGAGAAGATTGATGAGCTTGTGAACAAAGTGATCGGCTTGGAAACTGCAGTTTCATCTCAGACTGCTCTAGTATATAGTTTGAGAACAGAAACTGATGAACTTCAAGGCCATATTCAAACTTTAGAAGGTGATAAAGAAAGCCTGATAAAAGATGAAAATAAATTGAACGATCAACTGAGAGAAATGGAACAAAGGATGCTTGCAGTACAAGATTTAAACCAAACTGTTGAAGATCGGAATAGCAACCTCCAAACTCATTTCACCGAAGCACGTTGCAATATTAATCGCCTCTCGGTGGAAGTCCAAAGTGTGCAGCCAAGTGAAGAGGTGAAGGTTCCAGATTCATCACAGATACAAAAGAATTCATCAGGCGAGGCTGATTCAAAACACGAAGCTGAAGGGAAAGTTCCATTGAATCAAGACAATGTCTTGATTAATGATGTAAAGAAGTCAGAAGAGGAACATACTGGTTTGTTAGAAGATGCAGTAAATTCAGATAAAGAGCAGCCAAATGTAGATGTTAAGGTTGCAGATTCATCGGATATACAAAAGAATTCATCAGGCCAGGCTGAATCAAAACATGAACCTGAAGGGGAAGTTCCTGTGAATCAAGACAATGTCTTACTGAATGATGTAAGGAAGTCAGAAAAGGAACAAAATGGTTTGTTAGAAGAGGCAGTAAATTCAGGTGAGGATCTTAAGATTGCCAATAACGTAGAAGATAAGGTAACATCAGATACCAAGTTCAAGGTAACTGATTCACCACAAAATGGTGTACAGCAACAACCAAGCCTTATCTCACAAAATGGTCTACACACAGAAAATAATCTTAAGGTTGCTAGTACCTTAGAAATGGAAGGAGCGACTGCAGTGGAAAACAAACCTCTAAACGAGTTAGAAGATCAAGAGAAGACTCTTAACCTTGGTAAAAGTGATGGAAAAGAGACAGTTGCTATGAGTACAATTACCGAAAATCAGGAAGTCGGTCAGCACCCAACAAGCAACAAGGCAGATCATAGTTCTTCGGAGAGTTTTGAGAAACTGCAAGAAAATGATGCCAAACAAAGTCCATCTAAGACGGAGAATAATCTTGGAGTTGATCAGAAAGAGCAGGAAATAACACCAGATGATGAACCTGATTGGCGGAAAATGTTTCTGGACGGAATGCAGGATAGAGAAAAAGCACTTCTAACCGAGTACACTAATACTCTTCGGAATTACAAAGATGTTAAGAAGAGGCTCGCCGAAATAGAGGACAAAAATCAAGACAAACACTTGGATTCTTGTTTTCAATTGCAGTTGAATGAACTGAAGACATCTAATTCCTTGAAAGATCAAGAGATAAGAATTTTACATCAGAAACTTAGTCTTTTGCAGACAACCATGGAAGGAAAAGAGGACTTGGCTGACTCAACTTCAGTTCTACCGCAAGAAGAACATGGCATTCAGAAACTACTAAAAATTGATCAACCTGCATCTCCAACAGCTATTGAAGAGAAGTTCCGGTCCAGTATGGATGAAATTCTAGAGGAGAACTTGACTTTCTGGTTAAAGTTTAGTACAGCTTATGCTGAGATACAGAGATTTGAAACCACTATCAAGGATTTGCAAACCGAGGTATCAAAACTCGAGGAAAACGGAAAGTCTTCTGAAGGTAGTGCAGGCATAGAGCATTCTTTAAAATCAGATGCAAGGCCGATATACAAACACCTGACAGAGATTCAATCTGAAATAACAGTCTGGGTGGAGAAAAGCGCCTTGATGAAAGAAGAAGTGCAACGTAGATTGTCATCTTTGTGTGTCATCCAAGAGGAGATAACAAATGCATTGAAAGCCAGTGCTGAAGATGATGACTTTAGGTTCACGAGCTATCAATCAGCCAAGTTCCAAGGTGAGGTTTTGAACATGAAACAGGAAAACAATAAAGTTGCTGATGAACTTCAAGCAGGTCTAGATATTGCAAGATCTCTTCAACTAGAAATTGAAAAGGCACTTATAAAGTTGAATGAGCAGTTTGGGTTTTCAACTTCAAAGCGACAAGAAAGTGGACAACTAAGAGAGTCAGAAACTCGAGCCAGGGTTCCTCTTAGGACATTTATCTTTGGTGTGAAACCAAAGAAACAATCCATATTCTCCTACATGACCCCTCGAATGCATAGGAAGTTCAACTCTGCCTCTGCCAGGGATCAGAGTCGTCTGTAAAATATTCTCCTAGTTTCATATTCTGTTTCTTTGATCATTCATCTCTTTTTGAAAATTCATTTTATAGTTTCATTAGGTAGTGGATTGAGAGTGTTTTTTGACCCTAAGGAAGAGATTCAGTTTTTTCATTTTTATTACTTGTCCATAAGCAGGAAGTATGGAAAAATGTAGTGTTTGGTTTACTTGTGTTTTGAGCTATCCTTTTCAACATATATCAATGATCCCGTTTTCTGTCTATTGTTTTCTTTAATACCAAACTGCCTGTGAATGAAATCTTTTATCGTGAAGTAAGATTATGATGTCCTTGGTGAAAGTAAAAGCAACAAAATTCTATGACAAAATCACACTGCACATGCACACTTGCATATATCCAAATTCTACTATTCTTTATTTTTTTTGAACAACCAAATTCTACTATTCTAGTATATAATAAAGCTAAATATGTTTGTGGTCCCTATGAAATGAATTAATGTTGGCTTTGATCCCTATAAAATCTCTTTTATTTTGAGAGGATCACTTTCCAACTTGATATCTCTTTTTTTGTGATCTGTAGTTTCATTTTAGGGGATGAATTTTTTTTGGATAGTACATGCTAACATACGTTATTGATTAGATGTTATTTGACATGACCACGTGACATTTCATAAAACATAGTTAACCGACATCACATAACAATTAACAAGAACCAAAAAACAATACTTTCATATTTCAGAGGGATGGAAAAGATTTTTTTTACAAAGACCAAAACTAAAATTCACTTATCTTAAACAACTGCACTGTAGTTTGCATGGTTATTTACAGTCAATTTAACATTATTTGTAAAACTTGTTGAAATCTAAAACTAAAAAATAATATAAAAATTTAACCTTGAAAGATTTTCAAAACTCTGAAAAAATCCATGAGCATTTAAATGCCTCCAGTACTGTTGTAACAGAGTCGAGGTGGCAATGGAAGAACCAGATACTGGACTCAAACCCAAGAATTCCAGGACTTGGTTAGTTATTCTAGGAAGAGGAAAATTGGTAGTAAGAGAAAAACTAACCTCTAAGCTCCCAGATTGGTTAGTATGCCTGTGCAATAGTGAATGAGCCAATAAGAGGCTGTTTTGTTAGGCATAATGGCATATAGGTTGACTGGCTGGACTGGGAATTGAACCCCTAAGGAGCCTTGAACTATTGGAAGAGACTCTGTTCTTATCAGTATGCTTTCTTATTATCTTTTTAATATGAAGCTTATGTAACAAAGCATGGCTGACAACATGAACCAGGAATCGGATAACCGGTAACTAACGATTTCATGGCTAGCAATCCAACCTCAACAGGGAAACAGTAGTTACTAATCCCAAAATTAAATTAAAAAAAGGTAATCGTCAAACTGGTAACAGCGGATAGCAAAAAAATTACATAAATAAATGATCTTGCAAGTAAACACCAGCAATACCTGACAGATATCCCTTCTGTAGGGTTTAACTCATTCCAAAACTACCATACACAATCCAAATTGTGTGTGATAATTCAACATATTGACCCTTTTTCTGATTTACATATATTTGAAAATAAGGTTATCCTACTTTCAAATTTACCAAGGCCAAATAACTTGCTATATCTATATATAGGTTCTCTTGCTTTTCCCTCAAACAAGGCAAGGAAATAACACTGTTCTTAACATCTAGCGCCAACACCTGGTACAATCCCACCTTGAGCGTAGGCATTCCCAATATGCTATCAGCCGACTATGTGACTACCTTCCGGGAAAAAGATCCTGGTTAACATGTTATGCAACATTTCTTCACCTGGAGACTACCCTGTTTGAGAACCCATCAACTTTATAAACCTCGGCAAAAACTCTAGCAACAACATAACATGACATCACTTGCTCTTCTTAGCATCTTGTGGGAACTGCACCCCCATGAACCCAAGCAAATTGGATGCAGGACCAGGAAGCCCTTGTTGGGAAGAAAAGGAATCAAGCAAGCTTTTTACTAAATTTACATCCACATCTACAGGAGAGAAGTCCTCATCCATATCTTCTGCTGCATGTGATGTCCCCTGAAAGAAAAAAAATTAAAAAGAATCAATCATATTAGTCAAACTACTTATAAATAGAACCCGTGTTAAGACCGATGGCCAAAATGAAATATCTTTGCATCTTTATGAGACAAACTACTTATTTTTCATTTTTTTTCCCTTTCAATGGACTTTGTGTGGTTTGGTCACATTTATACATCCATAAATAAACATTAATATTTGGAATTAAAACATTATTTACTCATGCAAACCCAAACAAAATACCTCATCCTTCTTTGGAATTTGTTCATTAGCACGAACAAAACTTTTTTGAAGGGTTGTTGCCTTTAGTTGTTCATTCATAGCATCAGAATAAGACTGCACGAAGGTATCCTCTTCATCATCATTATCCTCAGCAGATTCAACCCCATCACTCTCGTCAGAATCATCATCTATATAATCATCAATAAAAATATCAGAACCCACAAGAGATGCTAAGGTGGAAGAAACACACAATAATTGACTAATGAAGTGATTGTCTGTTTGGTTGAATTCCAGTAATCAATTAATTCTCTAGTCCTACAGTTCTGTGCATACTAAAACTCAGGTACCAGTTACCTATGGTTAGCATATTTCATACAGCTTACAGCATCACAAACAATTAAGAAAATGTATTAGTCTATGTTACATTATTCAACAACAAACGTGAAGACATAATCAATGCCCAACATCAAACCAAATGGGTGGTCAAACCTGAGAGATCTGAACCAAAGTGTGCGTGCATGTATAGCTCTTCCACAAATAATTCATTAGCAAAAATAAAGATGAGTTCAACATAAAGCAAGAGAGGATCTATTTAAGTAAAATTTCATAATTGGATAAAAAAAAGCACTAAAACTATCGAAGTTTACAAAATAAACATAGACATAAAAATCTTACCGAAGTCCAGGTCAGATGATGATCCTTCTTCAATATTACTGTTGTCAGCTTCACCTGGACGCTTCATTACTGATTCCATCTCTTTGAGAAATTGATCCACATCAAAGTTCACTTCCTTATTCCTTCACAAGTCCCAATATAAATAGATATCATCGTAATGAAGTAATATAGCAAAACCACAAAGGTAACATTATAAAACCGGTAATTTGGTTTGTATAGAAAATTAAGATTTGATTGAATTTTCAATATAAAAATGAAATAGAATTATTCCCACTGTTGTTGGGTGAACAAAGGAAGACGAAATCCAGTGGCTCAGTACAACAAAATGACAAACATAATAGACAAGAAATATTTTTTATTTTTTTTAAAAAACTTAATAAGCAACACTTCCAAGGGCAGCAAAAGAACCCTTAATACCCCCTTCCCCTTAGACTTCCCTAGTTTTCCCTTGTATTTTAAACCAACTCACCCGTAGACTCCGTTATCGTCTCTCCATTCACACATTCTATTATTACAATAATCCCTATTCCTAATCACTCAAACATGCTGCTATATCAAATTAACAGTAATCCTAGTCTTTCTAATCATTGTTCCCACTCTCATCCTTGCTAGCATGCCTCTTCATCCTATGTATACTCGGGTAATTGATGGTATAACAGAAAACAAATTAAATCTCACCCAAATGTGTATATATTGTGAATACGATGGCATACATTAATTAGTAGCGGGAAAAACCGCTGTTCAGCTTATTAATACTAACCCTTTAATTAATTTTTGCCATGTGTTTTTATTTATTTTGTGGCAGGTTTTCACAGTGATACGAATGAACAATTGGTTCACATTGATACATTTTCTGCCATGAATGGAATATCTCGATTTTGTGAAAGTGATTTCCCATGGAGGTATATTTTACTTCTTTCTTTTATACATGCTTATGAATTATGATGCAGCTTGTTAACTCTTGCGAGGATCCAAACGATGTTTGACTATAATAAGCATTCTAGACCAGTGAAGTCATGTCTTTCTAGGCTTTTGGCTTTAGTATTTATGTTCTGAGATTATGTTTTCAATATCATCATCAAGATCACTCTCACTTCTTTCACTAGATAATAAATTGATGTCAAGAAACACTTCATTTAAACTACTTTGACACACTTTGTCTCTGCATAGCGTATCATCCATTTCCTTACACTTGTGCTTGTAGGTTCTTATCATTTCTTTCTTTATTTTGTTTGCAACAATCATTATCATATATCAAATGGAACTAGTTGTTTAAAACAAGATATCAACACCTACTTTACCCAAGTCAGTTTCTGCTTAAAAACGAAAAACTGTACTAATTATAGTATTATAGTAGAACTTGTCAAATACGCTGCAATGTTATGTAAGTGCGATCTAAAGTAAGCTACATAACATTTGAATAGGCACTTTGAGAAATGCTTATTGAAGAATAAAATTTCAACAAGGTTAAATTGGTCAGAAATTATTATAAAAATAGATACCACCTAAACTGTTTTTAGCTTTCACATAAATGTGTTTTTAAAGTTCTAATTTTTAGGTTATTAAAATAAGCACAGCACAGTGTTTTTGGAATACATAAAAACTTCATTAATAAGCTCATTTGTGCAGGATACTTCATGTAATTTACTTGGCACAATACCTCATTAGTACTTGCTGCAGTAGATAAGCATATGTAATCTGAAATTTAATCTCATTCAAACAGGACACATTGACTTGTCTGAATTTCAGTCTTAATCAAAAGGTTGGAGTGTTCGACTTGGATTTTATAAATATGTGGAACTTAATCTACACTAATGGCCAAACATCATGGAAAAATAAACCCTTTCATGACCCAAATTCTCTCAAAGAAAATATTCATATACAATAACCGTTGGAACATGGAAGCATGCATAACAAACATGTAATACTTAAATGAATATGTATGCAGTGAAACTGACCTGTCTTCAGGAGCTTCAGCACCCTCAAAACTTGACACCATGTCAACAAATGCCCGCATGCTTTTTGCTACATCACTAGGATCAAACTCGTCAGCATTTGAACCAGTATCTTGACCCTTTTTCTCTTTCCCTTTGCTTTTGTGTTTTAAGTCATAAAGTTCCATCTCCTTTTGTCTTTCCATAAGAGCAGAATTTAACTCTTCCTCTCCGTTGTAAAGCCAAGAATCATCATCAGATGGAGGAACCTCCTGACCTTTAAATTCGTCCACCGAATAAGGCAAAGCAAGAATTTCATCGATGTGTCTAACAGGAGCACTCATCATGTCACTGCAACAAATTTTCAACTTGGCAAATAGCAATGATAAAAGAACAGAAGTCTACTGTTGGAAATTAAAAAATATCAATACTCCACTATCCAAGTAGCTTAGATTAATTGTATAGCAGATAGGCTAAGATCAAAGTATTTTAGCAAAGAGTGCTAGCATAACTGCTCCCTTCTAAATTTGCATTTGTTCGTTTATTATCATTGTAATTACCACATGTTTATAAACTAAGCATGCTGCTGAGTGCAAAAAAACTCAAGCACATTCAGAAAACTTTCTATTATCACATGGTTTCACAAGCTCCTGATCTAGGGGACTCTACTTCCGTAGACAACTAACTCCACTTGGAACTAGAGCTCTGGTCAATGTGATTATGTAATCAATTTGTGAAAATAAATTTCTAGAGTTAAATTAAGGCTATATGAAGGAGCTATTGAAATCGATCCAAACTTCTGTTTTAGAGATGAAAGCAAGCAGGCAATTCTTCTCAGTTGAAATCTCTGGATGGATGGAATTGGATCATTGGTGATAAAGATTCGTTGGGCAGCAGACTCGACAGTCCCTAAAGGAATTTATTGAACAAGATAGGTTCTGTGACTTTCTTGTGGGACTAAATCCTAAATTTGATCAAGTAAGAATTCAGATTTCTATCCATTCATGCAAAATAACATTTATAACAAATGCAAAGAAAACGTATCCTATCCATTCAACTGGATCTCTGACCAAGTCATTTTAACCAACTAGTATTTCCAGCCTTAGCTTAGCAATGATAAAATAACAAAAACCAATTAAACTCGTGAGCTAAGAACAAATAATGTCACAAACTAATCCAACTTAAAAACAAGACTTGATTTGAAACGCAATGGGTGTTCAATATTAAGAGTTATAGTAAATCCAAGGAGATTTGCTAGTATCTACCTGTTCTTATAATTTATATTCTATTCTATCAAATAAAATGAGTCCACATAAAGGTAAATCATGCATGTGAGTGAAGAAAGAGCCAAAGAGCAGTTCACTAACCTGGCTTTGGAGTGCATATTAGTGTTTCTATAATACTCTTGAGCATTCTGCATCAACCTCTGATACTCACTAGAACCCTGAAGCAGCCCTTGAAAGTAACCACTTTTCTCCAAGCTCTGCATAAACACTTCCCAAGTAGAACCCTTCCCTTCAACCCCATCGCGCTTCCGCTGCTGATACATCATTTCCATCCCACAAGCAATCTTCAACCCCAGCTCCGCCTCTGCATACTCCTCCCTATGGTCTCTACTCGGGAGCTCCGGATAAACCTTTGGAGCCCGAAATGTTTGCTGAACAAGCTGTGCATACATAGCCCTTGACATCTTCACACAAACACAAACCAACTCCTCCTCCCTCCCTTTCTCCAAAAATTTGTCCATCTTCGCCGCAAATTTCATGGAATCAATATCCCTGTCGTAGAAACCTTCCACTGCCAATGAAATCAAGCATGGCTCGTGTTTAAGAACCATTGCAACCGACACCGGAACCCTAACCCTAACCGTATGCATATTCTTCTTAGCCCGGTCTGGGTAATCCTTAATCCGGTTCATAACAGCAGTCTGAACCTGTTCAGCGGCTCTCGATTCGGACTCAGAGGTTATTAGGAACTTAAGTGAATCCATTAGGGAGGGGGTAGGGAGACGGTTACGGGGGATGATGTGGATATGACCGTTACGGATGAAGATACGGTTGTCGGAGTTTTCAGGGTCAAGCCAACGAGGAAGATGAAAGGCGGCTTCAATAAGGAGAAACTCACCATCAGAGTCCCAAACGCGGATGGAAAGGGAAGGGAAGTGGCGGGAGATATGGAAGAGAAGGAAGACGGTGAACCATTCGTCATCGAGGTTGTCGCCGTAGCGGAGGTGGCCGTGGAGGTGAGGGAGGTTGGAGGAGGTAGGGTTTGGTGGAATGGAGAGAGAAAGGGCGAAGGGTTGGTGTTGCCAGATGTAGTCAGTGGTGAAGGGTGAAATGGTTTGTAGGATTTGGAGGTGGAGGGATTGGAGGGTGGTGGCTGTAGTGGTGGTGAGGGAATCGGGGTATATAGCATAGAAAACGGTGTCGTTTGATCGCATTGTAGTGGAGGAAGAAGGTGGAAACTCCATTTTTATCCTATCTATTCCAACTTCTCCACTAAACTTCAGGGCTCGTACCTAAGATGTTTTCCCTGCTGCAATTATGCAAAAGTAAGTAAATGAATCAGTGTTTAAAAAAAAAATGAATTAATGTTTTATGAAATATAGGGCTGTTTGGATTGGCTTATTTTTGAGTTTATGAAAAATAATTTATGCAAATAAATAAGCTTTTATGATAATTCATAAAAACTTGATAAGCTTATCAATAATACATAAAAAGCTTATTTATATGCATAAGCTGTTTTGAATAAGCTCAAAAATAAGTCAACCCAAACAGACTCATAGTGTTCAACATCAAGCACATAATCACCACCCTTAAACCCTAAACCCTAAGCAGACAATGTTTCCACGTTCAACATTTTCCATATTAATAAAAACTAAAACCCAAATTCCTAAACTTTATGAATGGAGACAGATACTTGAATGATACTAATTTTTCTAGTCACAAACTAGGGTATGAAACTCAGAAAGAAAAGCGTGGTAGATAATAGTAAAATCAACTATGGAACAAATCAAAGTTTGGTTATAATAATAAGAATCGAAACGTAGTTGACACAGAAATAAAGTCCTTAAGCTTTGCAACTCAGTTCTAATGGCGGAGAGTAAAAAGGGAAACACAAACCTGGAAGTGCGAAAAGCCAAGGGTGTGGCGGCGTGACGGACGAGGGTTGCGGCGAGAAACTGTGAATGGACTAAACGTAAGTATATAGTGGTTTAAAGTGCTTTTGATGGATAAAGTGATGTTTGGTTACCCATATCTAAAATTGATTCTCTATCCTAAAATCGATTCTAAGCAAAGCTACTTCCTTGTAGCTTCTGGCTTTTGCTCTCAACTTTACCCTTTCAAACCCAGTTCAAACTCTAAAAGTTAAAATTCAAAGAAGAGGAGAAAGAAAATTAAAATGTATACTAAAAACAAAAAACCAATGAAAAATAAAAGCAAAGATTTGATTTTTCCACTTGGATGTGCTAGTGCTCCACCGGTGATGGTGTTTCAGCAAATGAAAATTGGTGTATACACATTTGCTAAGGCTGAAAAACATATGTAAACTACTCAAATGTCCCTCTGTAGTTAACTGTTGAAATTTTAAAGAACCGGCGGCAGTTAACTGCCGAGGTTTCTTCGGCAGTTAATTGCAGAACGGACATAGGGATTGTCATCGCTCGATCACTTCCTTTTCCACCAAGTGATTGCTTAGGGACCTTAGCATACGATCTGGGTTGTTTCCCTCTCGACTTTGGATCTTAGCACCCTAAAAGTCTGTCTGTACAAACGATCTAGGCCTGTATTCGGAGTTTCCCTGGGGTTGGTAAGGCGAAATGGGGCCACCCTAGCCCATTGAGTGCTCTACCTCGGGCCACCATTTCGCGGAAAACCAACTATATCCGATCTTGGTTGGCCTTTCACCCCTAGCCACAAGTCATCCTCATATTTGGCCACATACGTGAGTTCGGTCCTCCAAGGCCTCTTAGAGCTCTCTTTATAAGAACATAACAGACATAGGAGTTTCCAAAACTCCATTGTTGCGTTTTTCATTCTCCTAGGTGTGATTTTCAGTCATTTCAAGTCATTCCAATCCAATTTCAATCACAGAATCAAGTGTTTTGAATCCTATTGCATTGGTTTTTTGTCATTGAATTGTTTGATTTTTTGGAATTTTTTTGACATATTTAGGTTTTGTTGATTTTAGATTTGATGATGATTTTGTATTGATTCGTTATATGTTGTTTAGAATAGAATTATGTTAGAAATTGTTAGGTATTTGAAATTGTTATAAATTGTTTAGGTTTTAGAAATTGTTAGAAATTATAAATTGTTTTAATTTTATGATAATTTAGGTTTAGGTTTAGGTTTAATGGATATTTCAAATAAGATTGACATATTGTTGTAGAATTGTTAGGAAATTATGGTAGAATTTTTATGATTAGTTTAGGTTTTGATGAATTGTTGTAGAATCGTTACGATTAGTTTAAGTTTGTTATGAATTTTTGTTGTTATGAATTTGTGATAGAATTGTTACGATTAGTTATGGTATACTTTTTATAATTAGTTTGGGTTTTGATGAAATATTGTAGAATTGTTACGACTTGATGTAGGTTTTGATCGTCAATTTGTTTATGTAGATATTTCTCAGAATCAGCGAAACGTTGAGTTGAACAAAAAGGAGGGTGATGACAAGAAGAAAGAAAAATCACCTATGACATGGCACAGAATCACATGTGATGGTTCCATATAAAAGAAGGATTCAAAGGTGCTAATGTACAATCAGACGAGGTTGAGGAGGAGCGGGAAGACATGCTATTTTGGTCCTCAACCAAAATCAGGTGCCCCAGGGACTCTCAAGGACAACCCGAGTGACTTGTGTGACGATTGAATGTAGTTGTTTTTTATGCTATGGATCTTTTTTTGCTTAATTATTTTGGATCTTTTTTTATGTATTTTTTATATGTCGTGCGCATTATGCTTGACATTATGGTACTTTAAATAAAATCGCATTTGGAATAATTTCGATTAAAATCGCGTATTGAATAATTTCGATTAAACTCGCGTATTGAATAATTTCGATTAAACTCGCGTATTGAATAAAGACTACTTAAGTATAACGTGAATTTGAATAAAAACTGCGTAATGAATAAATAAATTCAAAAGGTGGTAAATTCATTACATTACATTACATTACATTCGGGAATATACCTTCCAACTACAACAATTATCTTACCTTTAAATGGGGTAAATTCAAACTTGCTAAACAGTAGGACTCCAACATTCGTCCGACATTTCTATTATTCTATTCAAAAGATTAAATTCTTGTTAGGCTTGGTTTAAATGACGGTAGAATGTTTGAGTCCTGCCGTTTAACAAGTTTGAATTACCCCATTCAAAGGAAGACAATTGTTGTAGTTGGAAGGTGCATTTCCCCACCTAATCACGATCTTCTGGCGGAATCGGACTCTTGATAATATCTTTAGTTGATCTCAACAACGTTACCCGCATATCGATCCACTGGAACATGTTGTGCTCCCAAAACATACTCGTCACATTTTCGTCGTTCGTTAATTCCACCCAACTGAATGATACTCTCCCTTCGTCAAGCATTGGACGTTTATACCGAACGTATTCCACCATCCTTGTGTCTCTGGGGTTGACTCCCTGGTTGAATTCATTCATCCTTGAGACCTCTTAACGTTACACCAAGGCACCAAACCTTCAACCTCTGAGGTTCTCCGCTGTTGAATTGTGCATGAACGTCGATCCACCCGGCCATTGTTTCAAATCTACAAAATAAGAAATTAAAAACAATCAATGAAAAACTCATTCAAACATTTCATCAAACACTTGATGTGCAAATTATACATAAACCCTAAAAATCATAAAAATAACCCTAAACTCTAAAAAGAAAAACATAAAATTGCAAAATGTATAACAAAATTATTCAACTTATATCTACTCTTAAAATAAATCGTACACTCTTACATGTAAATCTACTTAAAAACTAAAATAAAAAAAATAAATATAAAACATCAAAATAAAAAATAACCCTAAAATTCTAAACTACAACATAAATATCATGCAAACATTTTAACTAAATTAATCAACTTACATCTACTCTAAAAATGAATTATAACATGTAAATCTACTAAAAAACTAAAATAAATTAAATTTACTCAAAAACTAAAAAAAAAAACATTTATAACAACTAAAATGTAAGTTAATAGCATTATGATTACTTACTTCTGATTTTGTTGAATAAATTTAGTTGGGTTTTTTAGAGAGATTTTGAGAGGGATTTGAATTTTTTTTGGTAAAATGAGAGTAATAAAGGATGAGAGAGCTTCTGCCAGATTTGTAGCATGAGCGCATCGGCAGTTAACTGTCGAGGTTTTCCTCAGTAGTTAACTACAGCCGGTTCCAATCAAATTCGACAGTTAACTGTTGAGAGGCATTTGAATAATTTACTTGTGTTTTTCAGCCCTATCAAATGTGTGAACATCAATTTTCTCAGCGCATACCCTTCTCAAGGTTAGGGAAGACGGTAGAATTGGAAATTTGGAATATATATTTTTAGTTTAAGTATATAATAATAATAATAATAATAATAATAATAATAATAATAATAATAATAATTTTTTAATAACAACAATGGACTTTTGTTTTTGTGAGATAAAATACTGGACTTAAATATGACAAAGGCCCAATATGTTTAAAAGTTTAAGAAAATTGCTTTTCTGACATTCATAACTTCACAATGACACATGAAAATTGTAACGCCCCAATTAATTATTTAATTATTTTTGGTTGAGTTTAGAGTCTTTTATATGACTTATATGATTTATGTTGATTTATGACATGTTGTGGTGTTTTAATATTTTATTAAGTGGCTTTATATTATTATTTTTTTTAGTAGAATATGTTGGATATTTAGAATAAATATATTTGAGGGGCTGGTTTGGATTTAGTTAGAAAATACGTTGATTTAG
>Ga0315914_1003335_pt1 | contig 24419 bp, 24 predicted proteins | sample MpolenodulesMG_FD_203920 | JGI IMG/M metagenome (GOLD analysis project Ga0315914, IMG submission 203920) | Medicago polymorpha root nodule microbial communities from Los Angeles, California, United States - elongated nodules | ecosystem: Host-associated > Plants > Roots > Nodule | place: USA... | reverse complement strand
GTTTCTTGAAAAATTGTTGCTCTTTTAATTAATACGACAAAAATGCATTTGATTTTACTTGTTGTTTTTTTTCCATTAACCATTGACTTTTCCATCAGGAAACCTTAACGAGCCATCAGTTTCAATTGTCGAAGGTGTAGAGAAATGGGTTAGTTCTATTCATGAGAGTATTTTGCCAAATAGCCAAGAAACTTTTGTAGATTATACACCACGTTTGAAAATGGAGTTTGAATCTGAGACAGCAGCCTATGAATTTTATAATGAGTATAGCAGGAGAATTGGATTTGGTATTCGTCGAGAATATGACAATAAAAGCAAAAAAGATGGAATTCTGACTTCAAGAAGATTCTCGTGCTTTAAAGAGGGAAAGCGAGGTGATGACAAGCGAGTTCCATTTATTTATGATTATCATTATCTCCATTTTGAGTCGTTTATTGTTTTAACACAAATTAAAAAATGCAAAAAAATTGTCAAGACATCACATTTTATTATACTAATCTTATTAAGTATTGGACCACAAAATCAGTTGATATGAATAAGGTTCATGTTATCTTGTGCCCTTAGAGCACAAGTTAAGGAGCTTAAAATAGAAATTAAAAATAAATTTTATATTGAAAACATAACTTTTGCAACTTTGAAGATATTGAATGCACAATTTCCAAAAAAAGCTTTCTACATTTGGTTTCTTAACTTATGCCCAAGGCACAAGTTAACATTTCCCTATGAATAAATGTCCTACCTTAATCGGAACATCCTCTAAAATTCATGCAAGATACTTGAAAGAATGGTCACCAATTGCAAGGTATTGTTCGTAGGTTTCAACTCACCTACCTCAAGATCGCACAAAGCATTTTCAAAACTCATTTCACCCATCACACATGGAATAGAAAAACTTCCATGATCTTTGAGTTTAGGAGGAATAAAAAATACCACGATTTAAAAAGTCAATGTGACAAATCTAAACTAAGTTTGCATTTGTCGATTCAATAAAAGAAAGAAAAAAAAGCTGCAAGAAATAATTCGTAAATCATGAAATAGATAGGAGTGAAATTTAAAAGAATAAATAAGAACTAAACTTCAGTGAGAACAATTTTTAGACAACTGAGTAATTCAGCGCACAATCACTTATTGTTGTCCCATGTAACATTCAAAATATTTTTAGAATATGAAAGCATAAACCTTTGGATCTTGCCCAAAATCTACATACATGAGACATTGAAACCTTAATAGGATTACGTTTGGAACATGCAGAATTTGAAATAAGCAAAATTTGAAATTCTGAACTGTCATGTGATTAAGCAAAACCTTAGCTGTTATTTGTCAACTTTCAAGCCCACAAATATCCAGTTCTTCCATGGATTCAGCTTTGCAACACTGATTATTTTGATTTTAATGGCGACATTAAAAAACTAGTAGCCAAAACAGTAACAAAGATATCCTTGATTTTAATACAAGAGGCTACAACAAGAAACGAGGCAGGTTGGATTGACCATGCTCGAGCCGTATACTGAGAGACAATACAAAGTATACAGCTCTCAAGAACAATAATGGTGACGGCGATAAAAATATTAACTGCCCCCAGAAAACTATTGCCGGTGTACAATGACCAGATATACACAACCACTTAAAAGCCACCATAACAAAGAATAATATAACTATCACTATGAGATAAACACACAGCTGCAGCAACAACAACCAAGAGACCTGTACTGAAGTATATATTAACACGCTGGGCCTATTATACTGTCAACCAAGAGCATGCAAATTCCCCAACAGGGCTGCTAGAAATTTCTCTGGCATTTTCTACACTTCCTCTTGACCATGGCTGCTACTTTTCAAGATGTTATACTTGCAGAGGGGGCAAGTAGCATTGATGTGCAACCATTTGTCCACACAGGTACAGTGAAAATGGTGACCACAAGGAAGTTGTCTAAGTTCAGCCCCGTCATCATAGGCAGAAAGGCAGATGCAACACTCCTACAGTTTACCACACATAAATAAATTAAATATAAAACCAGATTAATTTTTTCAAATGATTATCATATAACTATTATTCTCGTGTACATGAACCATTATGTCAAATTCCTCCCAATGTGAAGTGCAATAGCTGCAGCGAACAAAGACTCAGAAAAAAGGATGGAAGTAAAATAAAACCAAAATATATACATAATTCTCCAGATGAATAACGTGCTCAAAACATGACTATATGTTATTACAGGTTAAAATGAAGCCAGTTTTTGGAGCATCAAGTGGATTTCCCTTCACAGAATATTGAAATAATATTTAGTGCTGGAGAGCAAAAGGACCACTGTCCACTGAAACAAGAGAAAATGTTCTAAATGCACATAATAAAAATTTACAACATACCGCATCTTCATCGGCAAGCACGTGTTCAATTGGGGAATCAGCTTGACATTCAATCATTATTCCTCCAACAGGTCCTTGTGTATTATCAGCAAGCTTCTCATTACTTTTTCTTTGGAATTTGAATTTTGACAACTGCTCGATGTCTTCTTTTGTTGCCCCTTCCTGGTTTTCCCAAACCACCATAAAAGGAGAGACATTAAGCCAAGGGACAGTACAGATAGTACATTACAACAAACATCTCACAATTAAATGCTCTTAAGTTACAAGGCATTGTGACTTGTGAGCATGTCCACTCATAATTAGAATTTAGAAATACAATCACAATCTACCAAGTTGTGGGATAGCAAATCATATCAAGGTTTGTTCTTTCTAGGAGATCCTAGAAGTTAACAATGTCGACCTAAATGAGGCATACAAATATCAGAAAAGTGAACTTTTTCTCCGAACAAAACAACTATAGGATAGCTCATAACCTTAACCTTACCCTGAACCCTGAAAAATCTAATGTACACAAGCTCGTAAATAGTTTTCGTCTCCAAGGTATTCCTAGTAAATCAACCTTAAGAAGTTACCTTTTAATCACACAGCTGTATATGCCACCTTCCATTTCATATCATCCATGTAAACGTTTCAAAAATAGTTACACCTTATAAGGAAGCCATTATTGCATTACAAGTTTAACAGAGTACATCAGAATCCATCCCAAACATTACATATTAAACATTAATTCATACCCAAAAAACTAGTATTCAAAAGCTACATGGCTGTAGCTGTTATATTCATTCAATATTTAATTATGGGATAGCGTATGGTGGGATAGCCACTATTTGAATATTTATTTTTATTTAAATCATTTTTATGATTTAAAATATAAATATACTACATATATTCAAGTAATTATTTTACAATGAAATTTTATTATCAATAGTTTCTGTTCAATTTTTGGCCTCTAATCAATAAATATTATTAATTTATTTTTTTGACCAAATTGTTATTTTTATTTGATTATTACTAATTTTGTTTTGACAAGATTCTAATTAACTAAACGTTTTCCAAAAAAAAAAAAAAAACTAAACCAACGTTTCCACTAATGAGGTTCCTTCGTTTTTATTTGATGAAGAATAAAACTTCCCGTGTTGCACGGTTCTTTCGCATGTGTAAGATTACTAATTAACTAAAGTTGTTTATGGCCCAAAGCCCCAAACCCATCCCACACTCTTCTCTTTTCTTCTGATTCAATTTAACCTAGAAAAACATACAGCCGCTGCCCCTGTGGCATTGTACTGTGTATCTCCTACTGTGATTCTTCACTCCCTCCTCTCTCTTTCTCCTACTTCTCTGTCCAGACCCTCCATTTTTTGGGCCAAAACACCCTTGAAAAACTATAGCGCTCCCAAAACCACACCGGCGTGCGACCTTCCCACAACCCGCGGCCTGCAATCTCACCAGGAGTGGCCACAATCGTGAAAAGCGCCGCTAACCACCTCGCCGTTGCAGGAACCCCCCGCTCCACCGCAATAACTATTTTCCGCTATTGACTATCTAGATTTAATTTGTTTATTTCATGGTAGCAAAATACTGCCTCTTAATATACTGCTTTGCTTTTTTCCACAAAAATAAAAAATAAAAAAGGCGCAACCGATACAGCAGTTAATCACAAACAAAGGTTAAGTAAGAGAGACAACTTTGACAATAAGTACTTTTCTCTCTTTCCATTAATGACACTGACATATTTGACACACTAGTTTAATCTTTGACCATCCCAATTATTTGATTCAGAAGTTGTACTGTCAGCCTTTTATATTCTAAGGGTATGTTTGGGACTTTGGATAGGAGGGGAGGGCTTTGGGGGGGGAAGACTAGAGGGAAAGAGAGAAATCTTTCACCTTTTTTGAGTGTGTTTTTGTAAAGAATGATTTTTGAGTGTTTTTGTAGAGAATGATAAATGAATACTCTTGATTGATATATTTTTAATTTTGAGAGTATTATAACAACACAGATTTGAGTCGAAAAATTCATCTAAGCCCTCCAAATCCCTCCTCTAACACTTGAGGAACAGATTCATCTCTCAAAGAAACTCAAACAAGAATAAGTAATGAATGTGACTTGCCTGGTCTGCAACTGCATACAGAAGCGCAATGATACATGGAAGACAACAGCAAACAGCAATACCAATGATGCATGCCAGCGCAATACAGAAAACGACAAAGAAAACATCAAAACCCAAGAAGACTATACATAACCTGAAAGAAAGTGTATTTTGTCAACAGTAGTAAAATACAATAAAAGCAGATTTCCCAAAGAGGAAGTATATATATAGAAAACGTTTCATGTGAGAACTCTTATTTCTTGCAAGAACACTTTCAATAATAACCGCCAAATTAGATTTAATTAATGATTCAGATAAGTCCCTCAAAACTAAAAGGCATGTGACCTTCTCTTTTCCCCTACTGTCACATCTCAGCCCCTTCTCCTTCCAACAGTGGCGTCACAGACTTCACCAGTGAAAGTTAGCAATTGAAAGTGAAAACATCAAAATCAAAAATACTTTACATATATAACTATTGGTGTTACGGAAAGAAACCCCTTCCAGCCAAATTGAAATATTACTGCAAGCAGGTTCTAACTGCATGAAGATTTATTTAGATCAAATTATACAAGCCAAATAAAAGAAACTGAAAATATCTGCAACTGCTTGGTCGGTGGATAACGATTGCATACTTCATCAAATGAAGATGAAGGAGCATCGATATCTGGAAACTTATGCCCCAATTTCAATTCTCCACGACTGTGACTTCCAAAACCAGTATCTAAAAAATACCCCAAAATCCTCTTTTTCCACCACCAGCTTTCCCATCTTCAAGACCCCTATATCCCTCACAGTTTCCTATAGCGCCAAGAGGACTCAAAAACCCAACAAGATCGATAACATGACGAGCAGAAAGGGCCAGAGGTAAACAATTTGGGGAAAACAGATAAGAGAAAGGAGTCACATGTCTTATAATACTGAAGGTTTTATTTGAAATGTTGAGATCAACCTCGCAACTATTATTGAAAGTTCTCAATTCCCACAATAAATAAGAGTTGTCACTAAATAAGTCTCCATATATAGTTTAGTGTGTGTGTGTTTGTTTGTGTGTGTGTGTATGAGAGAGAGAGAGAGAGAGAGAGAGAGCAAACCAGTAAAGATTAGGAGAATCATGGATCAAATCTTGACCATCAGCCGATACCCAATAGAATCCAATGACCCACCAAATAAAAGAAAACATTGTGTTGGCTGATTCCAAATGCTTTGCCATACTACGAGGAACAAAAGGAGATAAGACAAACATAAAAATTACATAATCTAAAGAAATAATTGGCCATTATAAACCAATAATTGATTGCACTAATTTCACCATAATATTGAACATATTGTAGTATTGTTTTAACCCTCAAACCAAAACTCTGTTCCCATGCAAATTAAGAAAGTATCTCATTAATAAATGTTAGGAGGTTAATTCATTACAGACAAAATCTATTAAGAAAATGAAATAACTTATTAATTGTAAATAAATGCATTATTTGATCTTTTCATAAATGAAATCAGGGAAATAAAGCATTTGTCCCATATCATTTAGTTTGCAATTTGACATAAAGAAAAACAAGGTTTAAAGCTGTGTACTCAGTCCTCTTACCGGTGTTGACAATTGTCATCCTCAGATAGTAGAAAATAGCGGTTTGTTCAAATTCTGCTACGCAACAAAGCTCTAGTGCCGCTATAACTACTGTTTGACAATATTTTGTACTAGTACTAAATAGTGTGTTGCATAATGACAACAATTTGTTCAAATTCCACTACACTGCAGTGCCGCTATTTAACAACACTGCATCACACTAGTTGTGATTCAAAAATCAAAAGTAAAATAAATCCATAGGTACGTAAACTTCCATGGTTACACCGTGTTTTGAGAGATTGAATAAAAATAAATCTTTATTATATGATAATTCAGGTAACTCATCACATGACAGCCTCCACCATCTCTTTTCACAATCAAAGTTACCACATCATATTCATTTTTTTCTTCTTAAAAACATTATTTTCATACTCTCACTGCACTTTGAGACAGATTTCATATACGTTACTATTTGAAATAATCTTAAATATTTTAAACTGAAATATCCCCTCAACTATTGAGAAGCTAAAATTTCCATGAAGGTTTTTTAAAATCTGATTGAAGGTTTTCCCAGAGTTCTCAATTAGCAATTAAGCTTTTAGCATAGCTACTTAAGTAACCGGACTTGAAAACTAGGGTGCATGGACACTCAACAACTTCGCATGCACATCCTGAAGATTTGTTCAGCCAAAGCCAGAATATAATGAATCATCAATCACCTCGATATGGGGTCTGTTTGGATTAGCTTATTTTTGAGCTTATGAAAAATAGTTTATGCAGATAAATAAGCTTTAATGTTAATTCAAAAGTTCTCACTAAAGAAAATTGTATCTTCATAAGCTGCTTTTACATAAACTGCCTTGACAAGGTTATGAATAGTACGTAAAAGTTTATTTATCTGCATAAGTTGTTTTGCATAAACTCAAAAATAAATCAATCCAAACAGACTCATAGTTTTTTAACTTTTAACAAAAAATAATAAATATATGAAAGCATAATGCTCAGGTGCAAGTCCAACCCCAATTCATGTTAGGATCAACTTATTCTAGTATAGTCTAACATACTAAAAGCACTCATTGTTCGTGAGATGTCAGCTCGGTGATAAGAGTTTGATCTTGTAATCTCGTACAACAGAGCTCAAATTTTCACATAATCAGTTGTAAAATAATCGTTAATATCATTCATTCGTGGTTCAGAAACTCACCTTGTAGAACCATCATCCCCATACTGTGCCAAATTCACATACTGTCCAGAACTATCCATTGAATCAAAGCTCAAATCCCCACTACCACCACCTCCAACCACATTACCACCATTTCCATTCACCTCTCCCCGCATCCGCACCCGCCTCCTATACTCAAAACAAACACACACAACATGAAGAACACACTGCAACGCATACCCTAAAATCCACAACCTAAGCGGCGAACTCGGCGATTCATTCCGACTCAAAATCAACACAGTACCCGCCGCAATAATAAACACGAAATTCCACAGAATATCTAGAATCACCACTGGCTTCGAATACGCCCAATCACTTTGCCGTTCTTCCAATTGTTCAGCTGCGGTTTCCCTCACCATCATCGACGGCTCACGCATCAACCTCCGCCCACTCGCTTGTCGTAGAAACCGCGCCGCTTGCCGGAGACTCGGCGCACGGAGAATTCTCCGTCCGGAGTTCGATTCGTCGGACGAACTTCCGATTAACGGCGTTGGATCCGTCGTCGCCATGTTTGAATTCTTCTTAGGTTAAATTGTGGTAATTTATTTTTGCTGCGGATTTTGTTTTGTATGTGAAATTGAATAGAGAAAAATTGAAATGGATAGTGTGTGAAAACTGAAAATTGAAATTATGATGAGGATTATGTTTATTTTATTTTTTTTGGTTTTGGATTTGGACGTAAGAAACGGTGTCGTTTTACTAGTTTTTTGGTCACTTGAACGCGCACCGCGTGTTTATTTTTCTCCCGCTTAAACTGAAGGGTCTAATACGTTGCGCTGTTTTTCTTCCTTTTGTTTTAACTGAGCGAGAGAGCATTGGTGGCATTTTTTTCATGAAGTTTGGAAGTTTCAAGACATTGAGAGAAGTCGCTGATGTCGGCTGGTGTATTTAATAGATGTTGTGCAATTTTTATTTGAGAAAAGATCACGTTCTTGCTTGTTGGTTGAACTATGACTGTCATTATCGACTATGGAAGTAAATGTATCGTTTTTAATTAAGGTGGAGATTGTTGATTGAAAATAAATACATTGAAAAAGTTTTGCGTTGTCTTGTGTTGTAAAGGATATTGTTGGTTGAAAATACATATATTTAAAAAGTCCGACATTGTCTTGTATTGTAAAGGAAGAAGAAGACTAAGCATACTTGGACTCTAATTTTTCATTACAAGATGCATCAATCAAAAACATTTTAAACTTGCCGTGACATTTTCTTTTCTTTTATTCTTCTGTCTTAGATTGTTTTTAGATATACTTAAGTATTCGCTTTTCAGAATGTGGGTGTACCGGAGCCATAATATAGTTTAAGAATTGCTATATGTTGTAAGAATTTACATAGCGTTATTCTCGGTCATCGGTATACAACAATTACGAATTTTATTCGGTTTTAGAGTTACAAACGTTATGCTTTTGTATTCCAATAAAATTCATCTATCTTCTCTATACGTCACCCATTTCGTTCGAAACTTGAACAAGTCGGAGAAGCAAACCGTCATAACTTTTGATTAAGTGGTTGCAATTTTCATCAACTTAACGATATAAGTTTGAAACAAATCGTTATTCATCTCTAATAGGAATCTAGAAAGGGACATAAAGTGATTTTCATGATATTTTTCAACACACTTGATTTTTTTATTAACCCTACAATTCTTAAACCCTAAATAACTATTTATTTATTTATAATAAAATAAATTAGAATAGGATCCCTAAAAACTTTCCCACCTTAGAACATAAAAATTCCCTCCAAGTTTGAAGGCAGTTCTTGATATAGGGTTTCACTGTTCGCATTCACTCTCACAATCATGGCATCTTCATCATCCTCAAGCAACACCGCCAGCTACGACGTGCCGTGGGTAGAGAAGTACCGACCCAGCAAAGTCGTCGACATCGTCGGCAATGAAGACGCCGTCTCCCGTCTCCAAGTCATCGCTCGTGACGGCAACATGCCCAACCTCATTTTATCAGTAAATCACTATCAACCACTCTTCAATTCTTCATTCTCAATTACGTTTTCACTGTGCCCTAATTTCTCATTTTTCATTTTTAGGGTCCTCCTGGAACTGGAAAAACCACTAGTATTCTCGCCCTAGCGCACGAGCTTCTCGGTCCCAATTACAGAGAAGCTGTTCTCGAACTCAATGCATCAGATGATAGGTTCCTCTTTTTCTTTAATTTTTTTCTTGAAATAATGTTATGGCCATGTTTGGATAAACACCTTAATTTTCATCTCATTGCAGCTTATAGCATAAGTGGTTATCGCGACGAGCGCTTATATAGAAACTATTTCTATAAGAAACAATAAAATAAAGTTTAATTGTTTTCGTATAAGCTGTAAGCTGTTTTAGGTACCTTTTGTATAAACAGCTTAATTTGCAGCTTATTGCATAAGTGCTTATATATAAGCTATTTCCATAACAAAAGATAAAATAATGTTAAATTGTTGGTTATAAGCTATTTTCATAAGCTATTTTAGTGAGCTTATGAAAATGTCATAAGTTCTCAAAAACAGTATCGCAAATGTTTATGCCAGTAGACATGCTCAAATAAGCCAATCTGAATGGGCCCTTAATAAGCCATCTTGGAGATATTGTGAAAATAAGCTGAAAACAGTTCATGAACATGCCGTAAGCTGTTTTCATAAGTTCTCGTAAACAGTTTCAAAAGTAATCATGACAGTAGATAAGTGCAAATAAACCAATCCAAATAGGCCCTAAGTGTTTAAACAAGCTATTCACTCTTTTTTTTCATTTTAATCTTTTTCCTATAGAGGAATAGATGTTGTGAGGAACAAAATCAAGATGTTTGCTCAAAAGAAAGTAACACTTCCTCCAGGCCGACACAAAGTTGTTATACTTGATGAAGCTGACAGGTCTGTACCGAATTTTAATTTTTTGTGGTGATTTAATTGAATTAACGTTGTTACTTTGCTTATTCTTTGTTTTAATTGGCTTTTACTATTGTAATTTTAATTTTGACTCAAATCAGCATGACATCTGGAGCACAACAAGCTTTGAGAAGGACAATGGAGATTTATTCTAATTCTACTCGTTTCGCACTTGCTTGCAATACATCTTCTAAGATTATTGAGCCGATTCAGAGTAGGTGTGCCATTGTGCGATTTTCGCGATTGTCTGATCAAGAGATACTCGGTCGTCTTATGGTTGTGGTTCAAGCTGAGAAGGTACCTCAACTTTCTATTCCATGTTGAATTATGGAGTATTCATGTCTGTGTTGTATTATGAAGTTTTCATGTTTGTTTGAGGAATATATGAATAAACATCATTCTTAATTATTTTATCATCTGTCTTTGTTGAAAATGTGTTGTGTCTTAACATATTAAGTGTTTTATTATCTGTCTTTGTTGGGAATGCTACAGTTAATTGCATGACTCGTTTATCGTAAGACTCTAGATTGATATTTAACTCAATAATTCCTATTATCTCAGTCTTTTATTATTCATGCTTTGACACCCAAAGGGGTTTCTCTTAATTGGAAGAAAAATCATCTGTAATTTTTATTCCTGGCGTCTCAAAACTTGATACTGCCTCTTAGCCTTCATAATGTAACTAGTGACTCAAAAGTTATCATCTTCCCTTTTCACTGTCACACACAATATAACTAGTGATATAGAGACAGTAAAGACAGTTTTGCATAATATAGAAATTATAGAATTTCTGCATGCTATATACCGTTTGATACTTTTGAATAGTTGGTTAGAATTACTTTTGTCAAGCATATAGCAGTTAGTTAATTTTCAACTCTGTTAATAGCTTTAGGTACGGTACAAATTATGTTACACTAGTATAGTGCCCCAGTGGATATAAACTCTCCTTCATTCCATATCATCTAGAATTTTCGGATATTCATCGCTACTGTTATATTGTCATCTTATCGTTTGTATCAAATATCAATACCTTTATGTTTAATTTTTTTCCCATTTTCTGTTTAGAATTATAGCAATATTTGCTGCATTATGTGTCTATTATATAGAAGGGCGCTCGAGAAGTGTGACAACTTTGCAGTTCTGTTGCTTTCTTGAAACTGCAAAACAATAAATTTTTCTTTTTTTATCCCAAAAAATATTTTTCTATTAAGCAATATAAAGGATAAAGGACTTAAGAAATGCCATTAGTTGGACTTTGGCTTGTTCCATATTTCAGGAAGATATCTGAAAATTATTAAATTGAAGGTGACACTGGATATCTATAGTTTTCCTATGGCCATAAATCCGACGGTTTTATGACCTATGATGGATTTAGGATGTTTGACCTCCTGTACTATACTTTAAGCCATATGATCCTTGTGGTTTGTTTGCTTGCAAAGTTCAAGCTGACTAGCTATTTAGACAAATGTTCTGTAGCATTTGACCAGTTCCTTTTTCCTCCTTTTAAGCTAAATTATGTGACTGGCATCCTTTGTCGTGTTACTACGATGTGATCCAGAAGTATGGCGATGTCTCCCAGTGTGTTATCTAGTTTTGCATGTAATAATTTATAGTAACTAACACGAAAATAAATTAAGTGTAGCAGAGATGAGAATGTTGTGTCGGATGTGTGATAACACTAGACGGGACAGGATTATAAATAACAACATTAGAGAGAGTTGGAGTAGCACCTATAGTAGAAAAGATGGCGGAAACCAGGCTTAGTGGTTTGGACATGTAGAGAGAAGACTTGTAGATTCTGTGGTAAGGAGGGTAGATTAGATGGAGGGGAGTCAAATCACTAGTGGTAGAGGAATACCTAGAAAAACTACAAGAGAAACTATTAAGAAAGATCTTAGCGATTAATGAGTTGGATAGAAATATGGTATTTGACAGAACATTATGGCGTCGTTTAATTCATGTAGCCGGCCCCACTTAGTGGGATAAGGCTTGATTGTTGTTGTAACGAAATTGTAAGGTGTTTGTTAGGCCGTGTATGCATTCTTTGTTTTCCTTTTTTTATTCTTTTTAAGGGAAATCTGACATATGATGCTCCCACCATGTTGGCTTCCTTTATCATAAAACTTTTTTTTAAGGCTGTTGCTATTGTCAATGTGAACTGGTTGGGAACATCCTTATGGGTATAGAAGGAACTCCTTTAGTTGCTATCTGTTTGGCTTCAATAGTATTGAGGAAATGCGTGATTGAATTGTGTTATGGTTGAAGGTTCCCTATGTTCCTGAAGGACTTGAGGCCATAATTTTCACTGCTGATGGTGATATGAGGCAGGGATTGAACAACTTGCAAGCAACATTCAGTGGGTTCCAGTTTGTTAACCAAGCAAATGTTTTTAAGGTTAGAACCAACTATTATTTGCAAATTACATTTGTCACAGTTTACAATTGGTTTTGTTAAAATTGTTGTTTGGTTTTAGGTTTGTGACCAGCCGCATCCACTGCATGTGAAGAATATGGTGCGCAATGTGATTGAAGGGAATTTCGATGAGGCTTGTTCTGGGCTCAAGCAATTGTATGACTTGGGATATTCCCCCACAGATATAATCACCACACTTTTTCGTATCATTAAAAGTTATGATATGGCAGAGTACTTGAAACTGGAATTCATGAAGGTAAATGAATACCTGGTTGCCAAATTTATATTAGTTTTTTGACGAAAGTATGGGATTGACAAGACTTTCTTCAAATTGCAGGAAACTGGATTTGCTCATATGAGGATTTGCGACGGAGTTGGTTCTTATCTTCAGATGTGTGGTCTGTTGGCTAAGTTTGCTCTTGTTCGCGACACTGCTAAAGCTGCATGAGTAGGTCCTAAGTGCAACTGATACTCATCATTACTTTTTCCGGTTTTATGGTAGTGAGAATGTTGTACTGATGAAACATGTAGATTTTAAATCCTGATTTCCATATGTTGACTGATACGTTAATGCTTCAACTTATATAAATGTGTTATGTTTAGCTTGGTTCAATATCCTGATTTCCATGTATATTATTTGGTATAGCGTTCTAATTTATAAGGAATCAAGTATTACTTCAAAAGACATCCACTTCTAACGACCAATGCATAATGATGAGAAAGTAATACTTTGGAAGATGTGTTATACTTATATTCATCCCTAACTCAACTCTGAATGTTGAGGCCATTCTTTTGATCCTATTTAGAAAAAGTCTGGTTAAAACGAGCTCAGTTGATTGATATGAAGGACAATTGAAATAAGATAATTAAGTGATCAGTAAATTATTACTATAAGATAAAAGTTAAACAATCTTCTAGATTAGAATTGGAGACTATGTTAAAGCTTGATGTCCCAGACAACCATATTCCAAATGCTTTTTTCTTTTTTTTTCTTTGTCAATTTTTTAAGAAGTTAAACTTGTTCATCCAAATTAACATCGAAGAGAATTTTTTCTTTGTCATTCTAAAAAAAATGTATATAAATTATTTATACACAGTATATATAATATCCTAATTTACAAAGTTTGGATAGAAGAAGATTTTAGCATTTCATGTAGGTTGGGTTAATTTGCATTCTTCCTCTACAATCATCAAATTAAAAATGAGAACATGATAAAATCAAACGTGGATCATACTAAGTTACTAACAAGTGTCCTAACACTCTTTCTAATACTCACTCTTTTATCTAGCGATACATGTAGATTTCACAACATTACGTGAGATCCATTTTCAAAGATTGTGACCCACATGAGTTTCGCCGAATAAGAGAATGAGTGTTAGAGACGGTGTCATACAAAGATTGCCCACAACACTCCTCAAAATCAATTACTTGTTAACATGATAAATACATCATTTTCTATATATATATAAAGGTCTTGCCAACCAGTGCCCTAAGGGCAATGGTTAAGAAATCCAAAAATAGAAATTTTTGTCTTGAAACCATAAGTTTTGACTTTAAATCAAGTAACAATTACATATTTTTTTATTAAACCCATATTTATTTTAGTGGCTTAACCAATGCTTCAAAGACAATGATTAACATTCTCCATATATAAAAAAAATTATTCTTTAAGGAATTTACCTTCTTCCTCTACATTCATCAAATTAGAAATGAGAACGCGGAGAAACAAAATGAGTCGTGCTAAAAAGTGGCATAAGGATATTGTTTATAAAATCTAAAATATAAGAACCAACTCCGTCGCAAATCCTCATATGAGCAATGCCTACAGACACTCAAATAAGAACCAACTCCGTCGCAAATCCTCATTTGCGACGGAGTTGTTTATCATTTTTTGTTTAAATATTAGTGAAAATGATAAACACTTCTATTTTTATTTTTAAACAATGCCTACAGACATTTGCTACCAATTTTCCAAAAAATATTTAAAATAAAGCTTCCTTTTTACGTACATATATATATATTTTGCTTCACTAGGCAAGTTTTAGGGAATAGGTACAATCAATTTTATGGAGTTCCTACGATACTTTGTTATTTATTCATTTATTTATTTTTATTATTTTTTTTGGTTAATTTATTAATGTACAAGAACCTTTGCTAGCATTTTCTACAAAAATATTTACCGATAAAAAATAAAGCTTCTTCTCCTTTTACCATTGTATATTTTGCTTCACTAGGCATGGTCTTAGGGAACTTACTGAAACGCACGAAAAATTAATTAGTACATAACTTGATGATTTTTGTATGGAAAATAAAAAACAAATTGATTGGCTTCGCCCGGGTTCGAACCGGAGACCTTCAGTGTGTTAGACTGACGTGATAACCAACTACACCACGAAACCTTGATGTCTATCTGACCGCTTTATTAAAACTGATTCTAGTTTTAATTTACAAATACATAAACATATATCTTTGAAAAAGCTAAACGAAATATCATCTTTGGGGACCTAGGCCGTAAAATCTTCTCACACACATGTAAACAAAACTTGTAAAAACATAATTGGCTGATAAACAATTGAACTAAAAAATTAATAACAAAAAATCTCTCTACAGTGAACGCAGAATTGGAGTAATTGTTGGATACACACTCACAGAAGGAAACTGTTGCTAAATCAATATGGTCACAATCACAAGTCGCAACACAAGCATTGAAATGATTATTGAACTGAGGTAGTGAGGTTTCACCTCAAACACCTTCATTTCTATAAGATTCTCTGAATCCCTGGGACTCTTGTTGAGAGTGGATTCTCATTCTTTTTTAGTTTACGTGTTTTCTTTGTTTTGGGATTCTAGGCACATCTTTTTTCATACAAAAATGGAAAATCGTGCTATGCAACAAACTAACAAAAGCCTGTGAAGAATATTCACTTACAAGTGCATCCAAATACAAGTAAAAATAAAGATACCTGCCTAAATAACTAGTAGATATATAGCTATAACAACATGCTAGGAATAGGAAATAACTCACTGACAAAAATGCTAGAGAAACTAAAGTAATTTCAGCTCTTGGCAATATATATAATAAAGTTAGAGTATGCTGCCACAAAGATGAAGTTTCACAACCCAACAAAGTACAATCAGTTAGTTAGCAAGATAAATGTAAAGACTTCAACAACACTCAAATAAATCTACAATAATAAACTAATAACACCCCTTTAACAGAAATTAACATTAGCATCAATATCTATACCCTACAGGCATTCCAAGCTTATCCAAACGACCAGAACCAGGATAGCCTTTGCTAGTGAAGCTTGCTTGCAATGCAGATGTTCTCTGTGCGGCCAATCTTGCCATGTCGTGTCCATTGAGTGAGTACCTATTTGACGAACTCGATTTCTCATATTGAGGCCTTTGTTTTGGTGCACTCAGAGATCTAACTTTGGCCTTTGCTGACTCTGTATAAGCCATGTAACTTGGGTAATCAGAGTAGCCTCTAACATAGCTTCTTGGGCCATCGCTTCTTGTAGGAGTAAAAGGACTTCTATTGTAACCATCATCTTTTGAAGTTGCAGATGATAAAGGTTGAGGACTATTGTTTGCGGTACAAAACGAGTCCTCTTCAACTTCGTTAAGTTTTAGTGGGTTGTAATAAGATTGAACCTCACAAGATACACTTTGACCAAATTGATGAGATTTTGATTCCTTTGAAGGGGTCAAATTCTGACTATAATAATAATCAGGATCACTTGTGGAGTAAAAGAGGTTTCTGCGTTTTGCATTGATGTGTTGTTTTCCCGAATCAATTTCAACAATCCTATCACTTTTTTCGTCACTCCTGCTATATGTTCTTATTAGTGATCTCACTCTATTCCATGATTGTTCGTCTAACTGATTTTCTGATATGTTGCCGCCGTTGGAGAGACACGATTTGGAACCATTTCTCTGCAATGATATATAATTGCATCCATAAGTAGGACAAATAATTTGAGAGTGCACCGAACTCACACTTGTTTGATAAAAATTAAGAAATGGCATTGTAATAAGAAAATACCTTAAGTCCAGGTGAATGCTCAGATTTCGTGCTCCTAGATCTAACAGGGCTTTCAGATTTTTCTGGTGTTGCTGGACCCTACGTATGATCATTTGGAAAAACTATATGATCAAATCGAGAACGTGATGTTGACAGCATAGGCTTTTTGATAAAGAAATTCAAATGATATTCAAGCATGAATGTGATAATATTAGTTAACAAGATTCAACCTTCACATTAGCAAATCAAATCAAAGGCAAAATTCCACAAATGTGCATTACAAGATAAAAAAATTGCTTCATATACTACATCAACAACTGTGCAGTTAAAAGCTACTTTGAAGAATCACCAAAAAGAGAGCAAGAGCAGTTAATAACTACACTTACATGGAGATGGAGTATAGATGATTTTGCATTCAAATGTGAGGTTTGCATGGTGCGTGATGCATTAAATCGTGCCTGTGCCCGTAAAAGTGATTGCATTCTTTTGAGCCACTCTGCTGTTCGTTTCCTCTCAATGTGACCTCTCACCAGTGCCTGGAGTTTCACCAGTCCTTTTAATGCTCGTAGTGCCTTCCTTGCCTAACAATTTCAATATTAAAAAGTAAATGAGAGCAGTATCAGTATCTCAAATACAGTAAAGTTAAGTTTAGAGTTATTGCAGGAAATTAATTGAAGCAATGGTTATTAAGGCGTAGCTCTCAGAGCCACACTACATTCTGTAAATAACAGCAAATAAAGACTGCAGATATTGGTATAACAGAACCTTGTATAGGAAACATCTTAGGGAATTAGTTTTAAATTTCATTTCATTTAAGAGCTTTAGTACAATATCAGAATCAGAACGATAGCAAAGTCAAATGACTTAGTTGCCAGATTATTCGATATCTGCAAAATGAAAGCGCAGAAAAGATAAAAGTGAAAATTACTCGGCGCGGAATGAAATAACTTCTAATAAGGCATTCATGAAATATGAAAGACACTCTTTGACTGCAAAAGAGAGGGGGGGGGGGGTTAATTTTTTTAACTGTTTTATTAAATAAAATATTACATGATAATAATATATCATCTCATTCATCTTAGTTTAGAAAATTTCATCTAAAAATCTTTTTTCGAAAAAAAGGAGAAACTACAAGTCTTTCCTTCAACAACTTACCTGCCCAAGTATAAGCTAAGAAAACGAAAGTACAATACTTGTAGCCCCACAAAATCAAAACTTGAGCAAACATCAGAACAGAATCACAAAAGAACAAGTCTACATCAAGGACATTAGAAGTGTGATAATCATAGTCAAAGCAGGCTCCACCAGAAATTGCAAATCAAAACACCCCTAGACTCACCTCACAGGACACTACACTACCCCATCTTTTTTAATATCTTTAGAAAAATCATACAACAAAGTAAAGTAATAACAACAAGGCCACCCACCCTCCCTCATTCACCTACGCCAACATAAAAGTCTCTTCACACATACTACTATACTAAATTTATATTCCCTGTAGATTCAGTGGCTGGTGGTGGTCCATTGTCCCCAGTCCCACAACCAAAAGGCCAAAGTTGAATGTCATTATTTAACTACAAAAAGGACGGAGAATTTTTTATGGGCCATGGTGGCCTATCAAACATTCAATAACACCTACCATCGTTGACAAATAATCATACAAATATTTCTTCATTATTTGACACCAAATAGAGGAATTTCATTCAACTTCAAGGTTTTTTATTTTAATTTTTTTAATTTTAACTATTGAGTCCTGTAACATTTTACATGGAACGAATTAATGGCTAGTACAGTAGAACCTAAGAGGCTAAGATGGATACTTTGATACCATCATTGATCCATTAAATGTGACAAGCAAATACAATTATGTATTGATGTCACTAACAAACAATGCAAATAAAGGAAACATCATAAATGACACGTTTTGTACCAAAAACATTTTTCAGGGTAACCATAGCAATACGACATAAATAAACAGCTCACTTGCATAAAATAAAGGATTAATAATTTATCGGTGTGTAGTAAACTTAAGGATTAGTCAAGATAAAAATGAACATTCACACTAACACATACACACGTGTATAGAAAAGAAGAAAACAAAACTTAGAAATGAAGGAATGAAATTAATGGATACGAACCAAACTTCCACGAAAAGCGGCTTGGATCTTAACGGCAGCCCATTGTTCTCGTATCCTGACGATGCCATTACTGCTGTAATTAAATCTGACAACCTCGGCAGCATTTGCTACGGCAACCTCCGCAGCTGCTGCCGCGGCAGCGGCCACAGCGATGGCCTGTCTGTTATTATTATTGTTGTTTTGAACATGTTCTGTTGGAAACGTGACGTGGCTGCTATGTTGTTGTTCTTCTCTGTATGATTTTACAAAACTCCATCTACGTTTCTCTTTAGGTGGTTTTTGATCAGAAGAAGAACCATGTTCGGTTTTTTTGAGACCAAGAAGGCCACGAAACCACCTTGATGCTTTTCCCATTGATATGTAGAAAGTGGAAACAAGAAGAGAGTTTCGTTGAGAAGGATGGGAAGGAAAGAGAGTGAGATGAGAGGATGGGGGGATTTGTTTGGAGTGAGTGAAGAAGAGAAGAGAGGAAAGAGTGTCTTGTTTTGGAGTGTCAAGGCAAATCAACTTTATTAACACACTTTCCAATTATCTCTACAATCATCAAATTGTATCTATAGTGTTTACTTTTGGACCGTCAGGCCAAATCAAACTTTTACTAACTCATTTTCGGTATTTGGAACTTAATTAAAGTCTAGTTAGTCACCAATTATTTAATACTCCTCTCCTCTGTCCCTCTATCTAAACACCATTTATATGTTAGTGTAATTAATATGTTTGTCTTGTGTGTTAGTATTACTAAATTCTATTTTATTTTTATATGGATTAAATTTGATTTTTCATATTTCAAAACAAGTTAGAAGTATTAATTAGGGGCATGTTTATGGAGAAAAAAAAATAATTGTATCTAGTAATTTGAAAAGAAGTTTATATTTAAAGGAAAAGGTTCAACACAAATCAAAAGGAAAAGGTTCAACACAACGTGACACGAACCTTCCAAACTCCGTAAACACCTAAACCACCCAAAAAGCACAAACAAGAGCTAGTGACGACGAACATGGACCCGTGTAACAGATCCTGCTTCTAAAGGAAATCACCCCAGCAAGCACACCCCGACCACAATTGAATAACCTCCAACACCACTGCATCACCACCACTTAGCAAAATCAAACCCTCGTTAAGGCTCCCGTTCACAATGTGTTTCGACACCAAATCCACGACCACCCATCCAAACCACACCAAGACAACCCCCACGTACACCCACACAAACCGAATCACCACCACCAATCAAACCCACCACCACCACAAAACGCCGCCGCCAAGCCTCCTCACCAAGAAACAGACGGCAACATAAACACAAATCTAGTGGAATATGATACCCAACAAAACCCAAGCAGCGACGCTGGTCTGAAGCGGAAACACAACCCAACCCAGATCATCAAAAGGTTTTCGTCAGTGACAAGAAGAAAGCGGTCGTCGTCGAAGTAAACAACACCCAAGCCAAAAAACATACCACCCCATCACCTCCAAATCAGACATCAACCTCCAAACCGCTCCATGCGGCACTACACTACAACACCTACTCTCCACAACAACACCCACCGAACAACCACCACGTCACCGCCATAACACCCTCGTCATTGCCAAACACGACCATGTTACTAAAGTTTCTGCTCAACAAAACACTACAATGTCGAACCCCACACATCTATATCACTGCCATACTTACCAAACTAATATTTGGGCAAACGGCTGGAAAAATGGCAGTTCATAATGATGAGCAAAGAGCAAGCGGCTACTGATGAATGATTGTATTAGAATCACATCAGGATTAAACCTAAGGACTATATAGAAAAAAGGAAAAAGGATATATACAAGAGGGACCAAACCAAAACCCTCAGAAAAAAGAAGAGATGAATAAAAAGAGAGAATAATGTAAAACTAAGGGAAACGATCTCTAAACTTTTTTGCTCTGATATCTCTCTAGACAAATACCGCAGCTTCTCCCTTCTTCCAAAACCAGCAACCCAGATGTAGACTCTAGGCTGCGGTGGTGCGACGAGATTTCATCTCTGCACCACCTTCTCCAGCCCTTGCTCTTCGTTCGCGGTTTCGAGTCGGATTCCCTTTTTATTTGGTAGTGTTTTTCATTTTTGTTCCAGATCTGACGCCTGACGACCCTCCAACGTTTCTCTCCTACATCTACTATTCCGACCTACACTACTTCAGACCTTCTATTCACAACTCCGTTAAAACAAGGGACCAAAATCGCTGATTAAAAATTGTTAAAATAAAGAGACCAAAACTACATATAAGTCAAAAATTAAAAAAAATAGTTTATCCCTTCTTTTGTTTCTTTAGCCATGTTTTCTAATTCGAGTCAAGGCGTTTTTCATTGTTTAATTTGGTCAACATGATGTTGAAATAACACAATTATTCATAACATGTGTACAATGTTACCATTTTTGCATATTATCAATCCAACTCCGTTGAAAAGTTGCTACTTACCCTATTTGATGTTTGTGACAAATCTACATCAGCTTTTAATTAATAATTTTTTAATAGAAAACAATCCTTTAAAAATACAAAAACCTAAAGTTAAATTCAAATTAAATTATTCAAACCATTTAAATTTCTAGATTTTTAGTTGTCAAACCTAGAAATATTAATATGGGTTTGGAGGGTTGTAGGGCTAACAAACAAAGAAATTAGATTTTTGCTCTCCCCCCAACACAAAACACTCGCGCCTGCAGTGTTATCGAAAATGCCTCTGCGTTAGTTAACTAACGCAAGTGTAAGAATATGTGTTAGTTAACTAATGTTGCGCTACTTAAGTAACACACGTATAAAGAATTGCGTGAGTTAACTCACGCAACCATTAGCACATGTGTGAGTTAACTCACGCCCAGTCTGTGCAAAAAACCAGAAGAGGCAGAAACCTCTATTTTCCCTAATTTTCCAATCATTCTTTCATACATTCATTCAAGCAAACATTCATTCAGTCAATTGCATACATTTTTCATCATTCATTCAAACATTCATTCAATCAAGCATTAAACTCATAATTATATTACGAAAAATAACGGAATAAAACAACGGAATAAAATAACAAATAATGTCATAAAAAACGCCAAAAAGCATAAATGTAATAGGATTACAACTAAATCCAACAAAATGTCATAAAAAAAACTACACAAGTCATACTGGTCCATCTCGTGGACTCCTACTCCTCCTCCGCGGAGCCGACATCTGCTCCAGCATGCTCCACTCGGACTGCATCCCCTGCATCAAGCGCATAACCTCCTCTAGATTACGAAACACATCAGGATGCCCCATTGCACCGTCCACTCTGGCTCTGATATTGTTGATGATCTGGTATGGGTCGAGAGGATGCCTGACCCACTGCTGCTCAACAATAACCTCCTCGTAAGGAGGGACAGGACGAGGAGGGGCATCAACTGCGTAGTCAGGAATGGCCGCAGGGGGGTTCACAATAGGATGTGATACTCTAACGAACCATCTCATGTACCCTTTAGTATTAGCCCATGACTGGTTATCCGGAACCGGATGACCCCTCTGCTGATGGCTGAGGACATGTAGAGCAAACTCCGTGAAGGCCTAGGCCACGTCATCTGTCGCAAGAGCCTCAATGTCTGTAGGAGGCCTGGGCCGTGTCTGGACATACCCGTACTGCCTAAGAACCCGCTCTTGCAAGTGACGGACCATCCTGTCGCTGCCAACCATGATCCATCCGGAGTACAAGCATATGTTCTGAAAGGGCGTGATGTGTCATCGTCTCTCGTACGACCTCCAGGTGACATGAGAATGGTCCAACGAATTAATGGCAGCTCGGTATTGTCCAGGATTAGAAAAGCCCCTAGGAGGTTTCCGTTGGCTGACAAGCAGGGAAACAGTAGGGTCGTAGTCCTCATCTTCAGTCCTCAGAATGATGTTCGTGAAGTGTGCCAAAGTCCATCCTTGCAAACACAAAGAAATGAATTTATATCAGCACAAGTATTATACAAACAACTATACATTTACGATCCAATAAGTAAAAAAGAAGAAAAACAAATATTACCACAAGCAAGGTCATGTAACCACCACAGGAGGCCATAGATGAGTCGGACTTAAGAGATAGCTGATCATATAGGAAAACAAGTCTCATCCCACCCCATGACCAGGTGTCCAACTCGTCCATATCTTGCAGCGCAAGCAGCCACGACATATTAATGTTTTTGTTGTTCTTGCCGGGAAAATGGTCTAGCCAAGCAAGAGCAACAGAAACGCCTTAATACAGGCCAACCTAACACGAGCTCGCTCGTCTTGCTCCTCCTGTGTGTCAATCTCAAGCAGTTGATTACACCTATTCAAGAGCTCCTCGTAGCGCCTCTTCAGTACACCAAAAATGACGTGAGCAGCACCCTGTTTTGTCATCTCCTTAGCGGCAGCCTCTGTTGTAAAAAGTAGGTCCACCTGCATCATCTCTAGCCCCTTCTCAAGGGTTAACTCTCTACCAGGAAGGAGCCTCCCAGTGATGGGGATGCCTAGAGACACGCCAAATCATCTAGTGTGATGGTTATCTCCCCAACGGGTAGATGGAAGTTATTGGTCTCCTCATGCCATCTCTCTGACATCGCACAAACGAACCCGTGAGAGATGTTCTCGTACCCACTAGTCAGGAGGGGAGTAAGACCGGACATATTCACTTCATCCCAAAACCATTGGTTTTGTTCACACGGCTGAGGGATTGTCAGGTTTTTAAGGCTCAGCTTCTTCCCGTGTGAGATACCTTTCACCCTATGTTTTTTTCGAAACCGAAATATAAAAACAGAAAACAACAAACAACACCGTTAAATAAATAATAAGTAAAATAAACATTAAATATATTCTAACATAAATTTTAATTCTAACATTAAATAAGTAAAGTAATAATTAGAATAAGTTATATAAATAGTAAAAGAAATAAAATAAACATTAAAATATACTTACATCAGCATCGACCCAAATCCGGCATGCCACATGTCCACCAAAGTGAGGTAAAAGCATGAGCTCATAAGGCCCCCTGCATAGGTGTTCAGTCCGGCCTCGTACACCACCCTCGACACCCCCTGAAAACGACCCCCACCATCATGCTGCTGAGGCTGCTCAATATCAGCCTGCTGCCGAGGCTCCTCAATATGAGGCTGCTCCTGCTCAATACGAGGTTGCTCATGATGATCCTCATACTGATGCTGCTGATACGCATCAAACTGATACTGGTGAGGCTGAGGCTCCTCAAAATGATACGCCTGATCCTGCGCCTGCTCATACACCTCATAATCCTGCTGATACTGTGTCGGATCCACCGTCTGGGATGGACCCGTCTGTGACGTTGATCCCCCAGCAGCATCAACTCTACCAAGTCTCATTCCCCCACCTCTCCCTCGACCAGCCATAGGAGGGTGTAATGCTTGTTTCTCCCTCCGTAAATTACTAGTAGGGGCAGACCTCCCTGCCCTAAATCTGTCACTCCTATCCTGAGGCGGCTCAGGAGGTCTCTGAGACATATTTGCACAACATTTCAAAAAGCAAAATATCAATGACACATTTTCACACGGACATTGTGTCATTTCTAACAATTCAACAACAACACTAATATTTCAACAGTGTCAATTCAATCCGTAAAATACCACATTGTAGTCAAACTAACTATAATCAACATTAACAAACATATTTCTAACCAATTTCATCATTAACATTGAAAAAATCAAAAGAAAATTCATTGAGACATTTTAAC
>Ga0315914_1003332_pt1 | contig 24432 bp, 14 predicted proteins | sample MpolenodulesMG_FD_203920 | JGI IMG/M metagenome (GOLD analysis project Ga0315914, IMG submission 203920) | Medicago polymorpha root nodule microbial communities from Los Angeles, California, United States - elongated nodules | ecosystem: Host-associated > Plants > Roots > Nodule | place: USA... | reverse complement strand
ATATATATTTGGTATTACTTGCTACAAAATATTAGAGTAACTTACTACAAAATAAAATATTAAAAGAATAACTAAAGGACATATATCCCGTACCTTTTCTTTGTGGGCCAACCTAGCTAACAACCTAGTATAGCCAAAGACAACATTACAGAAAAAACAAAAGTCCAAGATATTCTCATTCCTTCATTCTCATTTTTCAATGATGATGTTGTTAGGGAAGCAGCATTCTTTGGCCAACTCCATTGCAACCATTACTGCTCTATCATCACGCCATGTAGCACTAACTCTATCAACCCATAATCCTTCCACACGCAGGTTTCTATCACCATTGTTGTTATTAAGTTCGTGTTGTTCTTGTTTGTTGTTGTTATTGTTGTTGTTGTTCTTCTTCTTCTTGCTTGCTTGCTGTTGTTCTTATTTTTGTTGTTAGAGTTGGTGGTAGTGGTCTTGTTGTTGTTATTGTTTTTGTTTGCTGTTGAGGTTTCTTTGATTCGTAGCATTTTTGTTCACCATTGTTGTTCTTGTTTGTTGTTGTTCTTCTTCTTGTTCTTGTTGCTCTTATTATTGTTGTTTGTTGTTTCTGTTGGTGGTGTTGTTGTTGTTATTGTTCTTTTTGTTTTGGTTGAAGACGCTAAATTGTTGTTTTTGTTCTTGTTTGTTGCTACTATTGTTATCGTTGTTTCTCTGATTCATAGCATTTTCTTACAGATTAGGCACAGCAAGAAGTGTTGAAATCAACAACAAATTTCACAATCCATTTATCATTGGAGGACTCAAGAGAATTTGCTCTTTTGAAACTGTTCCTTACACGAAACGAACCCGTTTTATTTGTCTACCAACAACTTTTGAGAGGAATGAAACAAAGGGCTTTGAAGAATACAAACAAAGGTTTAAAGGGCGTAAAATGCCTCAAACCTATCAAGAAAGTGTAAGGCTCACAAAGATTCTCAATAATATTATTGATGCATTGCAGAGAGAAAGAAAGAAAATGAGCCCTGAATCTATGTCACATTTGGATGGATTAAATTGGGAGGTTTTGGTAGTTTTTGAACCTTATGCATCTGGCCAATGTTTTGCCAATGGGAAGATAGGTCTAAGCTGGAATTTGATTAGGCATTTTCCAAGTGATGCAGAGAAAGCAATTATAATTGCACATGAGGTATTTTATGATTTTGTTTTGTCTAACTCTTTGTTTTTATAGTAAACTACTACTTGTTTTTAATTACGTCCACGATTGCGGATTCACTGTGACTCTTGATATTACACTAAAATTCAGGTAAATGTAGTCAATTGCGGTTGGACGTTTTTGTAGAAAAATTTAATATATTGTGACCGCATCTGCAGTTGTGGACCGCAATTTAATTCAATGATTTAATATGTATAGGTCTACAGGCCCTAGAGCTTATAACTTATAACTAGCTAATTTCAGCTAATGATAATACTTAGTAGAGACTATTCAGTTTATGTTGGTTTTCGTGTTAATTAGGTTGCGCATGTTGTTGCTCGACACATTGCTGAAAAGATAACAAAGAGCTTCTGGTTTTATGCTATACATAGCATGCTTCAGATATTTGTCACCATTGATTTTGAAAAAAGAGTGTCACCACTTGTTGATCGACTACCTTTCAACCAGCGGTATGATTAATTCATTATCTTCCTTTTCTAAGCCCTTCATTTTCATTTCATTGATAGCGCTTTTAAGGCAGATGCGTTCACGTAAAAGAATAATTATTAAATAAGAGTGGGTTTGTTAGAGATATGCATTGGGATGATAATGATTTTGTTGGTGGTTTTGTTAGACACATCTTGTATAAATAAGAGGATACAATTGGTACTTGAACTGAATTTTCAGGTTTGTCGTTATTGAGAATAGAGAAGTGGACTCTGTTGTAGAAGAAATTCTTGGAGGAAAAATATTTCAAGAATTTATGAGCAATGACTCTGTTTATGCTACTTATTCTTCCTTATAGATAGGTTCATGATCAGTGGCCTTAACTTTTCTATTGATGCATCGATATCAACTTTGTAACATTCTATTATGACTATCTAACAATGATCAGGTATGACTTTTTTCTGTGCTGCATATCTGCTTGTTCTCAACCGAATTTATTCACAATTTGCAGGTTGGAATTTGAAGCTGATTACATCGGGCTTCTACTAATGGCAGCAGCTGGCTATGATCCTCGGGTGGCACCTAAAGTCTACGAGGAGCTGGGAAAGTTAAGCGGACATAACAATGATTTTATGTTTACAGGTTTTCTTAGTACCCATCCATCAGGAAGACAAAGAGCCAAAGCATTGGCTCAACCTAAGATAATGGAAGAAGCTCTTATTCTATATAATGATGTAAGAGCAAGGAGTGAGGTTAACTGATTTCATTCTTTAGGACTGCACATTCACCAGTTTTGGTATGGTTGTATTATGATCTTTACGGGACTTGATTGTTAGACTTGTGTTTTCAAATAAGCGACGCTTTATGTTAGAAAATCCGAGAAATATCTGATAATATGCAGTTGAATTATGATCTTTTCTGTGGTCTGATGTCAGTGATATATAAGAAATGCTAAGATATATTCTGATAATGTAGAGTTATACATGAGGGTTATATTCTGATAATGAAGAGTTGAACATGTCACATTTGATTGCTTTCATTTTGATTGATCAAAAAGAATATTCATCTTCAATCTTTATGCCCTTACATACATGGGTGCCAATTATAGCATAGAAATTACACAATTAGATAAAGATGCCCTACTAACTAACATTTGAAGAATCAAAGGTTGCATCTTAAGATTCAGATTCTTTGATTTTCATTCAAGGAGAAATGGAAAGATTGGTGGTGAGTTTGTTGAAATCACATTACTCACTGTGATTTTGGCAATATCTACACTTTGGAACTTCAACAAAACACGGTGCGACCCTGATTTTGTCAACCTAACCGTAATTCCAAACGTGCAAGAAGTCAATATTGAAACAAACATGATTTTGATGAAATATTGATTTTCATCCTCAAATCAGTAGTCATGATTATAAATGGTTTATTATAATGATATATATGTTGGACAGAAAGGGAAACACAATACATGGAGAGTGTAATGAATTGTATTGACATAAAATAAACACAGTGAAATAGTGATGGAAAATTGTACTAATAAATGTAACAGTACAATTGTTTGTAAGAAGATACTGATGTAATGGCTATTCCAATTGAAGGAAATGGAAAAGATGGAATCTAAGTAAAGTATTAGAAAAGCATAAGCTTCAGAGGGAGGAGAGAGCCATATTCTTTCACAAATAATTCCACACCAATCATTGTCAATCCTTGGTCTATTTAACATAGTTCTCCGAATATTTTCTGTTAGGCATTTTGGCTCTCAATCCTCGCCTCAGCTCCTGGATATGTGGATCCTTTGCCAGGTGTCCTTGCTGCACATGTGATTCAGTTGTAGTAATATTCTCTTTGTCCCCCTTCATAACAATACTCCCCCCATTAAAATTAATCTTGTCCTCAAGATTAAAGTTTGGAAAGCTCATCTTGAAATCCTCCATGCCTTCCCAAGTGGCCTCAGATGTTGGCAGATTCATCCATTTGACTAGTATTTGAGGTACTTCTTGATCCTGTTGCAGTACCACACGCTCCCCTACGACAGCCTCTGGTGTCGACACCGGTTCTGTATCAGTAGTAAGAAATGGCAGTGGAAAATACTGAGTGTTGTGATCCCCTTTGCATAATTTCAAGTTAACTACATGGAACACCGGATGAATTTTGGCAGTAGGAGGCAATAACACTTTGTAGGCCACAGCACCAATCTTATCAATGATGGGAAAAGGTCCAAAATAGCGGAGACCTAGTTTCTGATTGCGGTGCAAGGCCACCGGATTCTGTCTGTAAGGTTAAAGCTTTATCAGAACCATATCACCAAGTTTGAACTCAACATCTCTACGCTTCATATCAGCATTCTTTTTCATAACCTGTTGTGCTCGGTTCAAATTTGCTTTGAGTAACTGCAGAGTAGTGTCGCGTTCAGCCAACAATGTTTGCAAAGAAAGTGGACTAGCAGTTGCTGTGTCAAACTTAATCAAGATAGGAGGATCTCTTCCGTACACCACCTTGAAAGGAGTCATGCTAATACTGCAGTGAAAAGCAGAATTGTACCAGAATTCGGCCCAATCCAGTAATTTGGACCATTTGTGTGGAACATCCCCGGCAAAACAGCGTAAATAAAGCTCCAAACGCTTATTAACTGCTTCAGTTTGGCCTTCGGAATGAGGATGATAGGCGGAGCTCATCGCCAAAGTAGTCCCGCTGAGTTTGAACAGTTGCTTCCAGAAAGAGCTAGTAAATACTTTATCACGATCAGACACGAGACTTTTAGGGAATCCGTGTAAACGCACAACATTATGCAAAAAGGATTCAGCAACTTTAATACTATTGAAATCAGACTTCAACGGCGCAAAATGACTATATTTAGATAGTTGATCCACGACGACCATAATCACAGTGAAGCCGTTAGAGGGTGGCAGTCCTGTTATAAAGTCCATGGAGACATCCTCCCAAACTTGAGCCGGAATTGGCAGAGGTTGCAGAAGCCCTGCAGGTGCAGCAGTAGAAGCTTTGGCTCATTGACAAACTAAACAATTTGTCACAAATAAGCGGATATCCTTTGACATGGAAGGCCATGTGAATTGTGAAGCAATGCGGGCCTTTGTGCGTGCAATACCAGAGTGGCCTCCTAGCATGGAGGAATGGAATTCCTGAAGGATAGTTTGAATCAGGTTGGGACTAGGAGGAACAACTAAGCGTTGTCGCCAGTACAACATTTCATTCTTTACCTGATACAATGGTTCAGTGCAAGACCCTTGTAAACATTGTTGCTTAATGGCAGACAAGTGTGCATCCGCATTTACCGCGTCTGAGATGAGAGTCATTGGAGGATCAATTGCAGCATTCACATCAGTCAACTAACCAGAATGTTTAGCTCAGCAAATAAAGGAAACTTCTCTATGTTTTAGGAATTATCATATGTGATTGTGTAGAACCGTTGCACATTGCTTTTATATAAATTCCCATGACCTACTCCTGTAATAGCAGTGTTCACAATTCTAATAAAATATAGCATCCATCCCTTTCTCATTTTTCTTCTTTCTGTAGTTATGGCTGTTACATAATATATGAATTCTAAGATCAATGATTAAGGTTGTATTTTTGTAGTACTTGAAGTTTTCTTTACTAGCATGTTTCTGGCATTCTTTTAGACATACTAGATGAAAATGTTGATCTTGATACTGAGTTTGAGAAATATAAATAAATATGTATATTGAGGTGGTAGTCAAAACAAAAGCTTGCAGTTAGCGTATCGTGTAATTCATGTAGCATGTTTTGATGAAAATATTAGTAGTGAGATATAACACATTTAATTGAAGAATCTTTTAGTAGTGATAGAAATGTTAAAAGAAGTAGTTAACACTCCAATAGAACCAACAGAAGTAGGAGACATAAACTAGTCTTGGTTGTTGTGAATTCAATAACTCCAAATCTCACATCAATGAAATTTAGATGTGTGGAGCAAGTATCAATGACAAACAATAACCAAAATAACCACAAACAATAACAACATATCTAGATCCAATCTAGGAACCAAGTGTAAAACAAAACCACAATTGAAGCAAAGAATAAACAAGATAAAGAGAGTAGAGAAAATAGAACAACACCAAAGAATTGTTTACCCAGTTCGGTCCAACAATGACCTACTTTGTGGGAGAGATTGATCTCTCAAATCCACTAAGATTGAGTTTTTTACAAAGAGATACAAAATGATTACAAGAAATTAGCTTTAACAAGCTCTCCAAGAACAAACCTAATTTCTATCATTTTCTCAATCTCCTCGGATAAACTACCAAGCATTTAAAATGTTCTTTCTAGATGAGATTATATGATATTTAATATGTCAATCTAGTACACTAGCCTGCTACAATTTTTTCCTCACATAAATCTTGGTTTTAATTAAGAGTGGGGGATTTAGTGTATATATTAGTGTTCTTGTATCTTGCTTATATGAAAATTTGTATCCCTTCAGCAGAAAATGAGTAGCTTGGTTGAGAGGCTTCATTTAAGATCTGATAAGCAATCTTGTACTTTACATGAGTCAAGATCAATAGTTTCACCACCTTCAATTTCTTACTAAGGCAAGTAGTGAGTTAAGATCAATAGTAGTTTCTTTTGGAGGCAAGTCTTTTGAAGAATATTTTTCAATGTTAGAAGTGACTACATTAGTGCTCCCTTTATCAAATTCAAGTACCTTTAAAGTAATTTAGTCTGAACGAGGCAATGTTGTGATTTTTATGCATGAATGAATGGAAAACCTTTAAACTAGTGTATCCGTATTGAGTTTGAGAATTATTTCAAAGAAATGTGCATATTGATATATCCTTTAAAGTAAGTGTTTCACTTTAAATAATAATGGGAGGGATCCCAATTAGTGTTTTTTCTTTTCTTTTCTTAAAGCAAAGATATCTCAATTGTTGATAAAAATAAATAAAGTTGATATTATATGAAGTTGATCCAGCGCAATATATGTTGAATACAATGTGAGAACCATAATATACGTCTAAATAAAAAAAAGGAGAGATGGTTGGAATCTCCTCTGACAGGGATGGGAACATTGTTTGATTTATCTATCAATACCTTACTTATCATTGGGTTCTCCAGCTTAATTTTTATTTGATGAGTCACTTCAATTGGGTTCTCCGACTTCTTAACTTATATTACACTCTTCTTTCTTTGGCCCCTAATTTTTCATCCAACTAAGAACCAATGAGATAAAAAACAAACAGAAAATCAAACCACTCAATGGCATAAATTGGCTTAAAACTATATTATTGAAATTAGAAGAAAAAATCATCAGAGAGAGAGAGGAAACATACATACATACCAAAGAGAGAGGGGAATGATAGTGAGTGTGGCTTGGACGGAGACGAAAACCCTCGCTACCACAAAACACCATCAATATTTTCCTGAACGCATGAATCTTAGTTGTAGAGTTTATGAAGCAAGCCGTCGAAGAAGACAAACTCACAGTCACGAGGCTTTCGGCCAATCGAGTACCATTGGTCGATGTGAATATGCATGGTGTTGCATAGTGCAACGATGCCACTTTGGGTTGTGGAAAGTAGAGAGACTTTGAAATGGTTTTGAGGGCACAGCATAGTGATGTACAAGGAGGGGTTTCTCACAAGCTAGAATTAATGAAGGCGGAAGAAAGGAGATCAGTTCAAATTGAGAGAGAGAGGTTTCTCACAAACTCAAAGGAATGAAGATGGTAGAGAAGAGATTATATATATTTTCATCAATGTTTTAAATTTCATCCAACATTGCAATTTTATTTTTATCCAACAATGTTCCCAACTACATAGACTAAATTTAAACGCGAACAAAAAGTAATCCTATCTTGTAAAAATACAAAAGACTAAAATTTTATCATTCTCTACGAGTTCAAGTAGTGCATAAATACATTTTTGAAAGAAAAAACTTAACAAGAGAAAAAATATGTTATTTTATTAAAGTTTCCATTCAGCTTCTATGAGTATTGGTCCAAGTGATATATATTTAATTAGTGTTTTTCTTATATTGCGGTTTGACTTGGTTTTGTTCGGTTGGTAAAATCAAAACCGCAAACCGAACCAAACCATGTGATTGAGTAAAAAATCGATTCGAATACATATGAACCAAATGCGGTTTTTTACAATTTCGGTTTGAATTGGTTATGTTTGCAGTTTTCTATTGGATTGGTGAACACCCCTAACAACATGGATGCTTATAATTAATGTTTGTCTACAATAATATTACACATCGAGTACATTAAATCTATTATATTTCTCTCATATTTCTCTATTCTTGCTTTCTCTCACACCTCTTTCTCTCTCTTCCCAACTTCTCTCTTCGTCAAGTTTGATCCTAAATACCCATCTAGTACAATTACGGATTGAGCTTGAGGTGCTAAACTGACGGTAAGTGGTTAAATGTAAAAAAAAACATAAGGGTTAAACTGACGGTAAGTGCTAACATGCAAATTGGAACGATAAAATATGTGCCCTAAATCATGGGACTCAAGATACTTAAACCATCCACCTTACAGTTTGATTGCGTTCAACATCTAGCACTAAATTATACTAGTAGTACTATCTAAACTAGAAAACTAGTACATGAAGTAAAGTAGAAATTAAAGACTGCAAATAGGTTTCCAAGCTTCCAAGAAACAACATTACAACATAAATATCTAGGGTATGGAGGGTCCAACTGATAACCACCATACAACTCTCAACATCTGAATATAAACTAAAAACTAAAAACTAAAAACTTCAAACCACCACACTTGATATAATAATGTGAAAACGTCTATTCATTCAGGGGTTACTATGACGTGGATGTAAATTCGGGAACGATCAGCAGGATCAACCGACATCCTCACGCGGGTGCCAGGTTTAATATTATTCACCGTGCAGAATTCGTTCCATCTACCCATTATGAATAAGCCCTTCGACCATCTTAGACGGCATTCAAATACGTCTCCCTCGTTATCTTCTACTATAATATGAGTCTGATCTTCCTTGAAACCAGCCTGGTTGACAAACTCTTTTGGAAGATTCTACAGCAACAACAAAATTTAATGAAGAGAATATCTAGATGAAAGTACAAGGGCTGAAATACCAAAATAGGATATACGTTAATTAAAAAATGATATTTTTGGAAACATCACCATATTGTTGCGGGTTGCTTTGTAATGACTTAGTGTCACGTCACAACTGACAAAATTTGTGAAAGCAGCACGACCTGCATGGGGGAGGGCATTTGGGACTAGGCCTGCATTGGCAGGGGTATTAGAAACAACATCTGCAGCACAACCTGCGTGGGCAGCATCATTTCAAAAACCTTCTTGAATACTAAAGTTACACAGACTATCTAATTATCTAAATCTGTAGTGACTTCATGCACATCATTTCAAAAAGTGAAACCAAACTATATTAGTAGGCAGTAGTCCTTTTTTTTTCCTTTTAGAAAAGTTGAGACCTTAGAAACTTCTTGGACCAGTTTCAGCACAATAGATAAATCCAATAACTTTCACTCATTATAAAATGAAAATAAGACCCAAAATTTCATCCAGTATCAACCATTACTTAAGAGTGATCATGAACACGGAATTTCAATAAGAACAAGGTTATTTAAGAGTGCACAAAATGAGAACAGAAGAAGCACAAAGGTTATATAAGAAACCTCGATCATGTGAGGAGAATAGAAGAAGGAAACACAGAAATAATATAAGAAACCTCAACCAACAGAGCATGTGCTATTATAACAAATCTAAAGCATAAACAGAAACGCTGACAAGAAAATCAGATAAAGATGTGTACTTCGTAGTAGATGTGGGGCCAACAATGTGTGAAGCCTCGAAACTTGTTGCTCTTGATTGATATCCTTAAACTCTTCTAGGAACTCTTCTAAACTTCCAAACTACCAGAAGCAATTGAAAGTTCATAAGATACGTTGGACATTTATGGTTATATTAGATAACATAATAATCATACTTTTTTCATAATATAGGTCTCATACTAACCTTCCCAGCATCAAGGAAATGCGTAAGCATAAAGAGTTCATCCAGATTGTTCTGAATAATGCATCAAACATGTTGTCAAGTAGGTTCCAACTTCCAACATAAAACTCAACACATGCACCAGGATGTAAAAATCAATCTTTTTGCACAAGAAGGTGTAACATCTACTAGACAAAGTATCATATGTACTTTCCATAGGAAAAACAATCTAGCAATGCACCTTAGCTAAGAAAAGTTGCTATTTAGAACTAATACAAAATTCAAATGTTTTAAGTGACAAAGATTACTACGTTAGTTTAATAAACTTTTTGTTGTGTAATATATTTAAAGTAAAATCATTAAAAGATATTTATTTCAAAATTAGGACAGATTTGACATATTTGATTTTTGTGAGTGAGTATATAAATTTTAATTAGCCTTTGAATCCAATCTAATTGAGAATAATATGATATCTATTCTTTTTGACTCTTTTCATGTAAAAGCTAAAAAAAGTGGTAATACTAGGGTTCGAAAAAGGATGGATTAGGCACAATTTTGTTTGGATTATAATGCATGGATTAAAACATTCAGTTTATCCATTTATAAGCCACTAAACAATCAAATCCACCCATTTACAATTTATTTACTGATGGATATCAAATCCATCCATATATCATCTTAAATACGAATTTAAATACTATACAAAACAAAACACTGTTAGTTAACCAATTCCTTAAAAAGTCGAGACATCAACACACAATAAGTCCGGTATGACATAAATTTTAAATAAACCTGAAGAGGAGTTCCTGTCAAAAGCACACGATGTCTGCTAGAGTATTGCTTCAATGAAGAAAACAATTTTGAATCCTTGTTTTTCAGACGGTGACCTTCATCAACTATCTGCATGTATTGTGTATATACATATATTAAGATACTAGTATCAAATAATAACGCCCTGAATGTTAAGCTGTTAGCACAAAAAAGATGCAATTAGATGGTAAGTAAAATTATGAAAAATGGTGAGTAGAATTTTACCATGCACTCCCACTTTATATGCTTCAATGAAACGGTATCTTGATTTATAATCTCATATGATGTCAAAAGAACATCAAACTTAATGCTTTCCAACTTTCTTGTAGTAACTGTTTTTTCAGAATTCTTTTTCTTGTTCTTCTTCGGATTCTTTGGAAAGTAAAATTCATATTCTCTAATAGTGCTACGAGCTTGGGAAGATCCAACATACATAACCTACAGAAATTAACATACATTAAAAGCATATATACATAAATAAAAAATGAAACTAAGAAGTCAAGTATACATACAACATTCATTTGAGGTGCCCATCTTTCAAATTCGTGCTCCCAGTTTTGTAGTGTAGAAAGTGGAGCAACCACCAGATGTGGAGAAACATTCTCTTTGCAAAGGGATGCTAAGAAAGCAATACTTTGTATGGTTTTTCCTGAAGATGAAAAACCAAGCCATCAAGGTGACCCTTCAGCTAGAAACTTCAAATTAAGAATAATAGTAAAGGACACAAATATTAGGTTGATCATGAGCAAAACAGAAACTAAGTACCAAGTCCCATTTCATCAGCAAGTATAACATGAGTTTGCTTGGACCAAGAAAAACGTAGGAAGTTCAATCCCTCAAGTTGATATGGATGTAGTGTACCTTCATTTACATAAATATATGAAATCAGGATTATCCAAATCTAATAAAACAAAGACAAAAGGTGTGCTATTGCCAAAATAATATATCAGTTAAAACACATACCCCCTGAAAGAAATTCGGGGCTATGTTCATACTGTTGAAATTCATTCTGCTGCTTTATCAATTCAGCATCATCACTAACGCTGCTATTTTGCTTACTATAAGAAATCTTCCTAGACCTAGAACGAAATATATTGAATCTCTCTATTTCTGCTTGAAACAAAGAGATATCTGACTCAAGCTCCCAATGGCATTCATCATAAGGAAGCTCTTTCCACTTCACAAGATATTCCTTCTCAGCACCATTGCCCCTGTATTAAACAAAATATTCCATAACTTGGGAATTTTACACCATTTTCATAGAAAAGATGGAATAAAATTGCTCAAATAAAATTCTAAGCCATGCAACAACATACTTCAGTGTCGAAATTCTCTCACGAGTTAAATACAAAAAAATATAAAATCCTTTCAGAGGGGAAGGAGACTAAAATACATGATTCATCAAAACATAAGAAGGAGAAAACTAGATCAAAAACATGGTGATGAAGTGTGAAACAGACTCCTTTATGAAAATCTCAACAGCAACTTATAGAATGGTCTAAACCCCCCATCCCCAGCACTTGTTTTTGGCAATAAAAAACCCAAGCTTGCTTCCTAGGTCAATGATTAGTGAGCCTAAATTAAGAATTATAGTTTGAACTTAACAACCACTTTTCTACCAAAATTCCTGTTAACATCTAGGACAAATGAATTTTAACTCGATCCGAAGTTCAAAAACATTTAACGTAACCAGGAACATAATCATCTCATATTATTTTTCATATAAGCAAGGAGAGAGAAATATAGCGAATAGGTGAACCTGCAAGCAAGTATTCGATGAACCGTAGTCCATTCAGGTCGAATGGCAACAAAATCTTCATCCGGTTTTCTGACTTTTGCCATTTGACGATGAAAGTTGTTTACTTTGGTCTTAAAATGATGATTGAGCTTGAAAGCCTTCAGAAACTCTTCCTCTGGCACCCTGAAGAGAAAATTTATACAGCTGGTAAATGGACAATACCCACAGGCTGCAGCGATAAAAAAGACTCGGAAAATAAATTGGTTGAGATTCAATAAGTTTACCATCCGCAATGCATATACGATAGTCCTTTCCACTTCACAAGATATTGTTTCGTCAAACTTTGTTTGGACCCCAAATTTTCGGATCCACTTTCGCTGGCACCAGTGGGACGTATCTCACAATCTAATATCTTATCAATATCAATAAGTGGGCTAACCTGCACAGTCACACAAAGAGAATGCAAGTATTATAAAGACAATACCTAAGAAGAAAACTTGTTAAAAGTATTAGACTTACACATTCAGGGCACATCCAGTTGTCAAGATGGGAGCTTTTAAGTGGTGACAGTAAACACCCGGTGTGGAACGAATAAGTGCATCTTTTACAGCTCAGAAGACTTCCGCTCTTTCCACAAGCTTGACATGAATCCTTTCTCTATTGGAAAAGGATAGTAGAAAAGGATAGAAACATCATAACAAGGAGTGAGAGAGACAATAAATGACAACTTTACTTGCCAAAAGCTACAACCTCAAATAAGTGAATATGATACCCAAAATACATGAATGAATAAAAAATACTAAGTAGCTTCAAATGTGATTACTGAGAATGGGAATATTAAAAAGATAACGCAAAAATTTATCCATACTCCTCCGATAGCAAAGTAAATCACAAAATAGAGTATTCACCACAAAAATGATCCAAACTCTCGGGACAATTTCAGTATTCACCACAAAAAACAAAACCTTGGCACAACATATATCAAGTATTTGAACAGATAAAAATGAGGCTGCAAGGTCTTAGAATAAGATAAACATACACAAAAGAAATAGAAAATAAAGCCCCAGTATTATTTCACAGAAAGGTCTAATTAAATCAATGTCATAAATGTTCAGTATGCATTAGCTATTACAGATTCCATGCCAAATTAAACAGTAGGATCTAAAGAATAAGTTACGAAGTAAATTTCCACCAAGGCATGCCGAGTTTGACTGAAAAATCCGATATCGGTTTTGTGTAGTGCAACAATAAAAGCATCTACTATCAAAGCTGTGTACTAAACATTATACTACCAATGCTAACTAAATTTAGGGGAAGTGAGTACAACACTGGATAAAATGAACCCAACGGAAATGGTTAAAGCAAAAAGGAAGGATGTAACTTACTGCATCGCTTCTTACAATCCTCTCAAACTTTTCCCGAGTTCTCTGACTTTTTCTGGGCATTAAATCAGCATCATCATCTGACTCATCTTGAGTATTAAATTGCTTTCGATCAGATCTTACACGAAGTCTGTCAACCAAGCTACTCATTTTCTGCTGAAAGGATACAAATTTTCATGTAAGCAAGATACAAGAAATAAATCCCCCACTCTAAATAAAACAAAGATTTATCTAAGGAATTTTTATGTAGCAGGCTAGTACAAAAGATTGACATGTTAACAATGATATCACCTCATATCTGAAATAGAGGGATCAAAATCGAACACACCATTCAAGAAATAAATAAAAAATTTAATAATATATTTTTCACCAAAAGAACATTATAAATGCTTGGCAGATACAAGTACAAGTACATTCATTTAAATGAAAACATATATATCAAACACATGCACGAGATAAATACACAATCGGATGTGGTAGTACGTGCATGATATAAATGCACAAGTACGTGCTTTTGACAAAAATAAATTCATTTTGATTTGAAATCAACCTTAGAACGAATCTTAAAACAAAACAGACCATGACAATAGATAACCAAACTGCAATCATACCATTTACAAACATAAAAAGACAAAGCAAAAGCAAAAAAATACTAAACTCATTCAAACATATGATGTGAAACCCTAAGACAGCATTAAACACAACAAATCAGATAAAACTACATTAGTTTGAACAAACTTTTCAAAAGCACTTATAAAGAAAAATTGAAATGATAATGACTGAACTTTTAAATAACAGATTTCATTCACACAAATTAAAATCAACTTTTGAAGTTCAACTTTTTCAAAATCTTTATTATCTATCTTGTCAGTAGATACTTATAAACTAGGTTTGAGCAAGACCCAGCTGAACCCTAAGATGTGTTCTGTCTCTGTCCCATTTGACCCGCAAAGCAGCAGATTTGTTTTGAGTCTGAAAGCTAGGTAAATAGTTAAAAAAATTAATCTTTTACCTTTAACTTTTAGTCATAGTTGAATAATCAACTAAAAATTTTGTTTTAAATATCCTTTGTGCCGACCCGGACTCGTCTTAATAGATCTGGTCTTAATTTAAACCATAAATTGCAGGTCTACTCAGATCTAAGGACGGGTTCGGGTTTAAAGAACGACCTGATAGAAATTTAGGGTTAAGTTAGGGACAAGTACAACCAATCCCAACTTGTCCCTTGCCCACCCCAACTATAAACTACTGATCGTTTTTGTAAGTTACAAATCAAATTTGTTAATGAGTTAGAATCTCATCCGAAAAGCTACCTCAAAGGATGAGGTACACAAACACATTTATACATCTGACAACCCAAAAACCTGAGCAATGTCGAACTCCAATACAATTTCAATAAGAGAAATGATATTTTTACAACCATTTTTTAAAACTTTTGTGACAACTTTCTCTTTCATACTCACATTATATTTTTACTTTCTCTCTCTCTATTTTTCTATTGCTTTGGTTTTTGTACTCATACCTCATTTTCTTTGTAAATTAATGGTTGTCCCAAAAGTTGTCATTAAAATGGTTGTTCAAATAACACAACTCTTTCAATAAAACACTTAACAGAGTTGATAAGCACCACAAATAAAAAACTAATCCAAAGAGAGTATAGTATCATTCACAATCTTTATTGAATTTTCATTTCAACAAATTCCATTCTTCATTTCTAGAACCAAAATAAAACATTCCAAACCAAAATATTCGCACAAAACAACCAAAAACAAATGAATCCAAAATTATACATACAAACAATCCAACGTGAACAGAAACAGTCAGCTGATTCCACTATTCTTGTCCAGCAAGCAATGTACCTGAAAATCACAATTCCAACAGCCCATTTTTCAAAAATAAACACCAATAAACCTTAAACAATAACCAAACTCCACACACCACATTTTCAAATCATTTTTCATCAACTAAGTAGAAATCATAAACAAAACAAAAATAACAAAAGCAATGGTTTTTCACTTGTTCATAGCTAAGTTATCATAAAAAACTCATAACAAAATCAGAGAGAAACTCACCGCAGAGAGCAAGAATGCTCTCAAGTTTCCGACACGGGAAGTTCGGAGTTTCGCCGTAAAAAGAGAGAAAGTTGGAAACTTGAAACAAACCGTAGGAAATTTGCTACGGAAATACTGTGAAATAGTGTGTCAGTAAATATGAAGAAAATGGTGAATGAGAATCACACCTTTTTTATGTGTTTATATGACAAAGAATAAAATAATTTAATTATATTTTACCATAGTTAGAATATACTATGATATACCTTTTGACCAAAATTGATATATAATAATAAAATACTATATAAGATAATCTTATATTATTCTTATTGAATTTTGGATACATTGTACTAAACCGAAAAATGGGGGAAATACAAAGTAAACGGCTCTTTTTTATTTTTGTTCATTTTGGATTTAGAGGGAAAAAGTAAATTTTCCTAATATTAAAAAGTTTTAACCATAAATTTTTTAATTTTGAATTTTATTCCTCGGTATTGAAATATAATCTAAAACAGTCATACTCAATATAGATGGTTATTAAATGTATTTGATTTTATAGAAAAAATAATTATTTAATTATTTTGATATGATTGAAGGTTGAATCGATTCATAAAGACTTGAAAGTTCACCGCAATTCATTTCAATCTTCTTAAAAAATTTCTTCAACTTTTAGTTTTTCAAAAATTTTACATTATAACTTTTGGTGCATTGTCTTTTTTGTAAAGGATAGATTTTTATTTTTTTTTTGAGTTTGAAAGTATTCCAAAATTTGAAAGGTTAAAAAGTTCCAGCTTATCTAAAATATGTTTTGGTACATTGTATTTTTCAAATGATGGAAAAAAAAAATAGTTTAATTGCAGTTCAGATCCTCCTTGTTTTCAATAGAAAAACACTTCAAATGAAATTTTCTTTCAACTTTTAATTTACTAAAAGTTATCATGCCCTTTAAAATAACTTTTCATTTGAATTTTTTTCGTAGTCATCTTTATAATAATATTATAAAAATCTTTTTCTACAAAAATTAGAATTTTTTGGTACATTTTTTTGTCAAATACTCGAGTGGCTAGAAGTCACACATTTTATTTAAATGTGAAGAACTGGTTCAATATTTCTTTGTGAAATAAAATCGCACATTATAGTCCCTATAAAAAATTTCGCCAACATTTTTAGTCTTTGTGAAATTTTTCATCAGCATTTTTAGTCCCTGTAAAAATTTTATGTCACAAGAACTAAAAAGTGTGATTTTATTTTACAGGGACTAAAAACAAAATTATAAGTATTTATAGGGACCATTTACTTAATTAACCCTAAATATTAAATATAGTCAATTTTGTTTACAGACCTCATAAAAAAATTGACATGTTTTAGTCCCTATAAAAAATTTCAGCATAAATTTAAGCATGAAGTTTTAGTCCCGGTTAAATTAAAATTTGTTTAATTATGCTTAAAATTTTAATTTTTTTATTGATTTTTTGAAAGACTTCTTAACATGTCTCTAAAAAATCATTAAAAAATTTAAAAGTTTAAACATAATTATACAAATTTTAATTTACTAGGGACTAAAACTACGTGTTGAAAATTTATAGTGACCAAAGCTTGACCCTTTTTTTGACGAGGACTAAAAATGAAGTTCGTTATATTATGGACTGATAACTTATTTAACCCTAAAAAAATTTCACTCGAAGTTTTCTTTTTCTTCACCGAATCTGGAGAAAGGCAGACAGCTAGGTTGGAACTCTGAGAAACGACGTGAAGTTTAAATTTAATTAATTATCCTTAATTTCAAATTTATTTAATTATCCTTAAATTATAAATTTCAAAATGACTTTTTGCAGGTTTGTTTAGAACCTGATAAAAAGTATTTTTTACAAAAAAAATAGAATGTTTTGACATGAAATGAATTAAATATGAATTTATTTTGAACTTTCAAAAGTTCAAGAAAAAAATAGTAAAAATCTTGATCTAAAAATCTTATTTTGAGCTCATTTTTCACGCAGGAATTCTATATAATATTCTAAACATGTCTAGAAAAAAAAATCATTCAAAAATTTAAACATTTATGGATAATTAAACAAATTTGAATATGAGGAACTAAATCTCTATGCTGAAATCTTTTATAGGGCCTCCTTTTATAGGGACTCAAACATGCTTTTTAAATGAGAACTAAAAACAAAATTTGATATATTTATAGGGATTAAAAACTTATTTAATCTTATATTTAATTAAACCTTTCTATGAAATATTACGGCGGATTTCGTTTCTGTATGTTTATCTTATTCTAAAACCTTTCAATCTCATTTTTATCTGTTAAACTATTTGATATAAGGTGTGCAAAGGTTTTGGTATTCATGCTAAATGCTGAGATACACCCTAGAGTTTGGATCATTCTCTCTCGTATATTGGATTAAATCATTCTCGTTAATCACATTTGAAGCTAGTTACTATTTTTTTTATTCATTCATGAATTTTGGGTATTAGGTTGTAGGTCTCATATTCACTTATTTGATGTTGTAGCTTTAGACAAGTAGAGTGTCACCTCTTTTCTCTCCCACTCCTTGTGATGATGTTTTTATCTTGTGGAGAGAGTGAGAGCGTCTTTTAACAAAGTTTGGTGAAACAATATCTCTTAATAAGTGGAAGGGACTATCGTATATGTATTATTATAGATGGTGGTAAATTTATTGAAACTCATCCACTATTTTGTAACTTTAGGCTTCTAATGTTGTCTTGTGAATCTTGAATTTCCTAGTCTCAACCTATCTATTATTGCATCACTTCTGTTTTTAGTTTTGAGTATTTTAGTTTTTAGTTTTGATGATAATCACACACGTATTTGGCTTGCTTCCTAAAATATGTTTAAACATCAAAATTTGGTTAAGATGAACATGAAGATCAAAATTTGCGGGAATCTTACATGTGAAACTGGCATGTCTCTCATCAATTATTGTCAGTAGCAAGAGTAAGCTAAATTTGATCTTCAAGTTCATCTTAACTCACTAGCAAGATTTTAATATTCAGGTCCATCTAGAACTAGATTTTGAAACAATTTCAAGAAGAAATCAAAATCTCAAAAACAATATAGTGAACCCTATTTTTAATGTTGAAAATTCCAGGAAGCAATCAAAATCTAGAAAGTCCTTCTCTAACAAATTTAAACAAGCACATAATCATGAACAAAAACAAGATTTCGACCCTTAAAAAATAAGTTTTAAAACTCACAAACTTTGATGTTTAGGTCCATCTTGAACAATATTTTGATCTTGAACCAATTTTAGGAAGCAATAAAAATCTCTAAAACCCTCTCTATCCATGATGAAACATCCCATATTTTAACCCAAGATATTACTTAAAATAATTTTATTACAAGAATTTTGCATAAGTTTTATATACTAATGCAACAATAAATATTTTTCAAAAGCAATGTCGGTAAAATCAATTGCTTTGTATAGTCACATTTTTCCTAAGAAAATAAACATTTTTAAGTAATGCTTATATTAAAATCCGAATCATCACATAATCATGGAAAAAAACAAGATTTTAACACTAAAAAATACATTTCTTTTCACAATAACTATGAAAATACGATTTAAACATCCATTAACTACTAGTTTTTTTTTCATTGCAAGAGAATTTTACTTCATTACATACAAAAAATAAAAGAAACACCGTTAAACAATTTACTGCACATCAATAAACAAAAAAAAAAAAAAAACATAGAAACAATTGTAGATAAATACATGCTATCTTTTGTCCATGATCCCCAATCGTTCATGTTAGTGTATCAAATCGAATGCGTCCGGATGCATTAGAAAAATCAATCATTTTCCTTTCTTACTGATCGGTTAGGTAACGATCAATGAGTCTAAACGGTGGTTCATGTTGCTCCAGTAGGACGGAGGCCGGATCTTCACAGTGGAGGAGAAAGGTGTCTACAGGCACTCCGCTCAAGTAAGTATCTAAAAAGGTGGTTATTTGCGAAAAGTGGTAAAAGTGAAGTGTGACGCTGAGTTACTCTTCTATAGGAGTGAACAATGCTTTAACAGTCTTCGTGAGATACGACGCCATCTTAGGAGGCTGTTGGTGATGACCTTTGTAGTTGAGATGGGGTCAAGGCGTGCTCTTATGTGGTGATCCGCATAGGAGTTTGCATGCTCCATCATCTTGTTATTTCCAGCTTTCCTAGGCTTTGCATTAATGGGCCTTTTTTTGCGGGCGTTTATCCCGCCGGAACACTTACAAACTTTTTTGGGATAAAACACAACCAACTTTCCAAATCTAAATCTAATAGCTCATAAAATGCAGATTTTAATTTTTACTCAAATATTAAAAAATACCGAGTTGGATTTTGGGCCGTCTAATTTTGATCGAACGACTTCTGGTGTATGATTGTGACTTCATGTATCTACAGACTACACCAAATCAAGGTCCATTTAGTTGAGGTAAAAGATTAAAAGAGGCAAAGAGTAAATGTCCATAGTTCAAATTCTCAAAGATAAGAAAATATTAAGGTAATAATATACCGACATTTACGGTTAAAGAAATAAATAACTTACTACAAAATAAAATTTAAATATTTTATAAAAAATAGAGTTTTCGTGGGTGGAGGCGGGGGCGGGGCCAGATGACCCATTCCCATTGGGGGCAGGATTGGGTGGTCAATTTTTCCCACAATATGGTTTGGGGACGGGGGCAGATGCATGGAAGCGGGGACGAGAATGCTAAAACCTGCTTTGTTGCCATGCCTAGTTTTCAGCTTTTTTTCTCATGTAATGTAACAAAAAAAAAGCCCCTCTAGAATGAAATATAGTAGTAGATATCCAATTTTATAATTATTATTAATTTATTTATTTTAATTTAAAAAAATTAAAGTAGAGTACAATTACGAAAATAACCCTTATAGGACAACCGTTGTTTCTAATTTGAACATACATAATCCAAATCCAAATAAATTTAATTTTGTCCTTTATTCTCTTTTTCCGTACACATCATAAAAATTGTTGCATACACTCTTTTCTTCCTCACTCGATAAATACCTTCAACACACATTCCCATTTTCTCAACACAGAGCAAGTAAGTTCTCATCACTACCTTTCTTCAACATTTCTTATTTATCACTTCAAAATCTCATTTTTCATGCATTTTGCAGGTAACTTGTCAACCTTTCTGATTTTCTTTGCTCAAACAGTGAGTAACGTTTGTTAAGTTCTTTCATTTTACTCTTTTTCTTTATAGAATGAAAAATGGGTTTCTTTGTTGAACTTAAAGTTTTGATTTTTATGTGTTTAAATCAACTTTTATGAACTATTATTTTGTATTTGAAACTGTTGTGTTCTTTTACTTCATGTATGTATATGCAAGTTCTAACATTGGGAGTTTCTTTTGAACTTTTGAGAAATTGCTTGCTAACATGTGTGCGTGTATGTGTGTTGTCATTGTTTGGAATTTTAGTGTGTTAGTCTCTGACTCACCGGTGATTCTGATTGAAGGGATGTCTAATGCATGACACGTGTCTCACATTGAATTATGTAAAAAAAATCAAATTATTATCGTTGTCGATATGTCGGTGTCTATGTATGTATGTGTGTGATTACATTGTTGTGTGTGTATGTGTATTGTGCCATTATGATATTTTGCTATGTATACATTTTGGTTTTGACACAAGCTATTTTGTGTGTGTATGTGTATTGTGCCATTCCTGATCAACTTGTATTGAATTTGAGATATTCCTTGTTTATTTTAATCAAGGATCAAAACACACTTCTCAATGATGATGTTACGGAAGCACCATTGTTTGGCCAAATCCATTGCAACCATCACTGCATCACGCCACCATGTAGCACTCACTCCTATATCAACCCTGAATCCTTCTACACTCAGGTTTGTATCACCATTGTTGTTATTGTTCTTGTTTGTTGTTCTTATTATTGTTATTGTTGTTCTTCTTCTTATTTTTGTTGTTGTAGTTGGTGGTGGTGGTCTTGTTTTTATTGTTTTTGTTGTTGTTGAGGTTTCTTTGATTCGTACCATTTTTGTTCACCATTGTTGTTCTTGTTTGTTGTTGCTCTTCTTCTTGTTCTTGTTGCTCTTATTATTGTTGTTTGTTGTTGCTGTTATTGTTGTTTGTTGTTGCTGTTGTTGGTGATGGTGTTGTTGTTATTGTTCTTTTTTGTTTTGTTGAAGAAGCTATGTTGTTGTTTCACTGATTCGTAGCATTTTCTTACAGATTAGGCACAACAGGAAATGTTGAAATCAACAACAAATTTCACAATCCATTTATCATTGGAGGACCTAAGAGATTTTACTCTTTTGAAACTGTTCCTTACACGAAACGAACCCGTTTTATTTGTCTACCAACAACTTATGAGAGGAATGAAACACAGGGCTTTGAAGAATACAAACAAAGGTTTGAAGGGTGTATAATGCCTCCAACCGATCAAGAAAGTGTAAGGGTTACAAAGATTCTCCATAATATTATTGATGCATTGCAGAGAGAAAGAGAGAAAATGAGCCATGAATCTGAGTTACCGCCTTCTATGTCACATTTAGATGGATTAAATTGGGAGGTTTTGGTAGTTTTTTTACCTTATATGTCTGGCCGATGTTTTCCCAATGGGAAGATAGTTCTAAGCTGGGAATTGATTAGGCATTTTCCAAGTGATGCAGAGAAAGCAACTATAATTGCACATGAGGTATTTTATGACTTTGTTTTGTCTAACTCTTTGTTTTTATAGTAAATGTAAACTACTACCTGGTTCTAAATTACAGTTGCGATTGTGGCTTCATTGTGAATTTTGTTATTGTACTTAAATGCAGGCAAATGTAGCCAATGAGGCTGCAATTGCGGTTGTGACGTTTTTGTGGAAATTTCTAAGGTTTTATATTGTGACCGCAGTTGAAGTTGTAGACTGCAGTTTAGTTCTATGATTTAATATGTATAGGTCTCAGAGACCCTAGAGGTTTTACCTTCTGACTTGCTAATTTTAGCTAATGATAATAGAGACTTATTAGTTTATGTTGGTTTTCGTGTTACTTAGGTTGCGCATGCTGTTGCTCGACACATTGCTGAAAAGTTTACAAAGAGCCGGTGGTTTTATGCTATACATAGGATGCTTCAGATATTTGTCAACATTGATTTTGAAAAAAGAGTGTCACCACTTGTCGATCGATTACCTTTCAACCAGCGGTATGATTAATTCGTTATCTTTCTTTTCTAAACCATTCATTTTCATTTCATTGATAGAGCTTTTAAGGCAGATGCTTCAGAAACTATATAAATAAAGTTGGAACATGGAAGGTGTACACACAAAAGAATAATTATTAAGAAAAAGTGAGTTTGTTAGAGATATGCATGGGGATGATAATGATTTTGTTGGTGGTTTTGTTAGACACATCTTGTATAAAAAGAGGATACAATTCGTAGTTGAACTGAAATTTCAGATTTGTCATTATTGAGAGAATAGAGAAGTGGACTCTTGTATAAGAAATTCTTGGAGGAAAAATATTTTAAGAATTTATGAACAATGACTCTGTTTATGCTACTTATTCTTCCTTATAGATAGGTTCATGATCAGTGGCCTTAACTTTTCTATTGATGCATCGATATCAACTTTGTAACATTCTATTATAACTATCTAACAATGATCTGATATGGCTTTTTTCTGTGCTGCATCTGCTGTGATCTAATGGTCCTTTCTGTCATTCAATGTTGTCTTCTTCATTACATATATGCTTATGTTTGTTCTCAACCCAATTTATTCACAATTTGCAGGTTTGAATTTGAAGCTGATTACATCGGGCTTCTACTAATGGCAGCAGCTGGTTATGATCCTCGGGTGGCACCTAAAGTCTCAGAGAAGATGATAAAGTTAAACGGAACTGACAATGATTTTATGCGTAGAGGTATTCTTGGTACCCATCCATCACGAATACAAAGAGCCAAAGCGTTGGCTCGACCTAAGATAATGGAAGAAGCTCTAATTCTATATAATGATGCAAGAGCAAGGAGTGAGGTTAACTGATTTCATTCTTTAGGAATGCACATTCACCAGTTTTGGTATGGTTGTATTATGATATTTATGGGACTTGATTGTTAGACTTTTGTTTTCAAAATAAGCGACGCTTTATGGTAGGAAATCCGAGAAATATCTGATAATATGTAGTTGTATTATGATCTTTTCTGTGGTCTGATGGCATGGTCTGATGTCAGTGATATATAAGAAATGCTAAGATATGCTTTAAAATAACAATTGCTTCAATTTTCTTATTTTTTTTCCTTTAATGTTTTCATTTGGCACTTAATTATTTTATTAAAATTGAAGCATGAGGGTTATATTGTGATAATGAAGAGTTGAACATGTCACATTTGATTGCTTTCATTTTGATTGATCAAAAAGAATATTCATGTTCAATCTTTAAGCCCTTACATGGGTGCCAATTATAGCATAGAAATTACACAATTAGATTAGGATGCCCTACTAACTAACATTTGAAGATTCAAGGTTGCATCTTAAGATTCAGATTCTTTGATTTTCATTCAAGGAATATTATAACATGATTTTGATGAAATATTGATTTTCATCCTCAAATCAGTAGTCATGATTATAAATGGTTTATTATAATGACTCTGTAGTTATGGCTGTTACATAATCTATGAATTCTAAGATCAATGATTAAGGTTGTATTTTTGTAGTACTTAGAAGTTTTCTTTACTAGCATGTTTCTGTCATTCTTTTAGACGTACTAGATGAAAATGTTGATCTTGATACTGAGTTTGAGAAATATAAATAAATATGTATATTGAGGTGGTAGTCAAAACAAAAGCTTGCAGTTAGCGTATCGTGTAATTCATGTAGCATGTTTTGATG
>Ga0315914_1003330_pt1 | contig 24442 bp, 9 predicted proteins | sample MpolenodulesMG_FD_203920 | JGI IMG/M metagenome (GOLD analysis project Ga0315914, IMG submission 203920) | Medicago polymorpha root nodule microbial communities from Los Angeles, California, United States - elongated nodules | ecosystem: Host-associated > Plants > Roots > Nodule | place: USA... | reverse complement strand
CGAAAGACCTAAATTTGGTGAATATGGATTTCGAAACGGACTCAAAAGTGGTGGCAGAAAGTATCTATAAGGGGGATGGTGTCTCGGATTTCATGGCTATAATACACGATTGTAGACATCTATTAATGACTGATTTAGCGAACTCTGATGTGAAGTTCATTAGGAGACAAGCCAATAGTATTGCCCATAATCTAGCTAGGAAAGCACGAAATCATGCTAGTTTCCATTATCATCTTAACATTCCACATTGTATTCACAATTTGATTAATAATGAAAAGCTATAAGCTTCTTTCTCTCAAAAAAAATTATTGAGAACTTTCTTTAATTGATTTATCATATATCTAATAGTTAAGTTTTTGTGATTGCTTTATTTTTAGGTTTTAGTCTTGGTTTGATATTGTGTTAAGTTATGTAACTTGATTGAGGCTATCATTTCCCTGAACTTTCTTTTGACATTTTTAGTTGTCTCACCTTCTTTGCTCATGAATTACTAGAAACTATAGCATCTACTTAGCATCATCGCTGTTGGGGGTATTTATTATTGTAGTCTTTGCAAGTACACTAATTAGTTACTCTTATCTTCTTTTTTTTAAAGATTTTTTTTTTGTTGAAATTGTTTATTTAGTAATTTCAATGATTTTTTTTAATCCATACTTAGTTACTCTCTGCAAGTACAATTATTTCATTACTCATTTACTTTCTTAGCATCTATTTGTCAATTTATAAAATTTGAAAATATTATGTGATAATTTAAAAAAAATGTAATTGTTTTGTATGGATAAGAGTAATTTTGTTATTTAAATATGATATATAGTCTATTACTTCGTTATGAAATGTGTACTAAAAATAAAATATATGATAAAATAGTATTATCATGTTTGTTATCATGATCATCTGCAATATCCTAAATGATAAAAGATATAACAAATTTCAATTTTTTATTTTTAAAAGGATAACCAATATCCAAAATGTGGGCTACAATGCTGATATACCATCTAAGACTTAAATTTTGTCATGTGTGGGTTAATTTAACAAAAGAATAATATCGCAAAATAAAATGTCATTTTATATTAAATTATTTATTTTATCCCAATATATAATATTTAAATTAAAACTATGTATATAAACGCAAAAAAAAAAATTAAAATTATGTATATCACTAAAAAATTCATTATATATATTTTTTCACTGGTCTATTTATTTACTTAGATACTAAAATTTATTATATGTCTTTGTAACCATAACTTAATTGACATATGGTCATTATATTATATAAGTAAAATACGAGTTTGAATCTTGTATTCCCCATATATTCAACAAAAAATGGTAGAATTCTGAGCAATAGGATATATCTAAAAAAATCACTACAAAGCACTATGTTTTACAACTTTTTTTTATTTGTGTGCAATAATCTAAAATGACGTTCAATATGGGACAGATGTATTTCAACACAAATCTAGTGAAAACAGTCCTCTGAATTCCACACTGCATATACAATACGACAACAACTTATCTTTAGCTGTTGTCACCACAACACAAGTACACAGTGATATATCATACTTCAAAGTGTCACTTTGTGTTTAATTGATTGAAACTTGAAAACCCCATTTCCATTCCCACTTTGCTTACCCATAATTTAAAAGATCCAATTACATTAGTAGTGGACCACACAACGTGAAAAAGACCCTCATGCTTTCACACCAAGAAATAAATTGTTAGCCAGTTGTCCATAATATCGTCTAATTCAACTGACAATATCGATAATGTTTGTCTGAACATCTTTATCGGAAGTTCTCACTTGTATGTGCGAGTTTCAAGTAGTGTTTGCCACTTCAGTTTCAAATAGTGTTTGTCACTTCATTTACATAAAAAAAATCATTAGTCAGTAAGTTAATTCTTAAAAATCGTGGTAGAATCTTACATAGCCTCACAAAATCGACTCGTAAAGTGAAGATTGCCCCACTTATAAACACATGTTCATGTCATATTTTTTTCGATGTGAAACTCTTTAAATAAGAAGGAAATTCTTAGAAATCATGGTGGGGTCTTACATAACCTCACAAAACCGAATTGTAAAGTGAAAATTGTCCTACTTATAAACACATATTCATGTCATATTTTGTCTAATACCAGACTTTTTAATTGATAACCAAATTCCAACTCCTTTTCCCATTCTAAAGTGTCCCTTTTTTTACCCTTTTTCATTTCACTTTCTTTCAGTTTTCTTTCCCTATTGCAAGCAACACAACTATAAAAGGAGTATCATTCTCTTCAAATCTCTTCCATCTAATACTATTCAAAATCATCTAGCTCATAGAGAGACCAACATGGTTTTTCTAGGCTTCATGCAGTTCTCTGTTTTGTCACTATGTCTCTTAGTTTTAACAACTTTTCCTTATCAAGCTTCAAGCCGTGTCTCCTTTGGAAGAAATCAAAATGGTGTTAACCCTCATGTGGATGATGGCATTTGTGCTTCTGCTGTCATTGTTCATGGATACAAGTGCCAAGAACTTCAGGTAATAACATGAACTTGAATCCTACACAACCGTCTCATTAGTCCCGTCAAATCTTATACTCTGTGAAAATATTTTCTATTTTCATTTCTTAAAATTCGTGGTCATTTTATCTTAGTGATTGAATAAAGTTCCAACCTCTATCTAATGAATGAGGTTTGGCTGAACAGGTTGGACAACCTCCACATGTCCAATTGGTTCAGCCAAATCTTATTTAATAAGTGGGACGACTATTGTAGTCGTCCAATTTGTCCAGCTAAATTCTACTCATTGAATATAGTTTTCTCTTTCAATGATTAAGATTTAGTTGGATATGTTGGACAACTGCAAGGGATAAACACCTAATTTTACAATGTTGCACAACAAATTAGAATGTGATTTTGCAATGGTGTTGAACATGTGAATGATTTGTGTTGCAATCATAACTTTTTTCAGGTTACAACTAAAGATGGGTACATTTTGAGCCTGCAAAGGATCCCAGAAGGTAGAGGTGAAGTTAGAAACGGTGGGACTAGGAAACAACCAGTGATATTACAACATGGAGTATTGGTGGTAAGTTGGTAATTAAAATGCATGCAATGCATATCCAAAAATATAATAAAATGCATGCAATGCCCACATTCCACTGTTTTTGTAACTTTTTTTTCTTTCCTTTTTTCTTTTTCCTGTGGTAGCTTTTAGCATTAGAAGATGAAAAAAATTTCCTAATTTTTTTATGGATAAGAAGTTTATCTACTCAATTTTAATTATCCTACATACTCATGAAGAAAAGCTATAATTGGTATGAAAAAAATTCAAAACATTAGGTCTATTAGAAAATTGAAAAAATTATTACATATTGAAATTATTTATATTTCACTTTAACAAAATAAATAAAAAATATAAACTTCAATTTCAAGTATGAATGTATCATTACTAGTGATGATTAAGTGTGTGTGAACCACTAACCAAACTCCATATTTTAACATGGTGACAAAAAGTGCGGAATTCCGCGTCTGTTACATTATGCCACAAAAAGCTTTGTTTTTTAGTCAAGAAAGAAAAAAAAAGAAAGATTGTCCCCTTTCTCTAAAAATTGGTGTAAAAGAAATATTAAATTATAGAAAATTGAGAAATACAAAACAAAAAATGTACCTAGAAACTTAGGTATTATTTTCTTCGAGATCTTGCTAACAAATGCTCTTAGGACATTTATTAAAGATTCTAAAATAGAAATAATTGATAAATTTTATGTAAAAAAATTAATTTTTCAAGTTTCAATATTTTGAATACATCAATCTCAAAGATAAAATTTCTTCTTTTAACTTTATAACAAGTGCCCTAAGAAAATTTGTTAGCATTTCTTTTCTTCTTGTTTTTCATCCACAATATATAAGAGAAAAATGACATATGGCCTCATCTCATGATTCAATTTTTTTATCTTAACACTTTCATCCATTCTTTTAGAATTAGATTTTGATAATTTGAAGATCGTTAGGAAAATAAGTAAAACTTATTAATAGTTATTCTAGTCATCCGGTATTTATCAATGATTGAGAGTTAAATAACAATTTGAGTATGATAATTTGATGGACTCAATTTTTTTTCTATATCAATGCATATTTTTCCATTAAATCCTAACAATATATCTAAATCTTATCTTTATACATCATGTTCAGTAAGAAAAACTTATATATTATAGTAAATCATGTGGATTAAGTTTTTTTTTTGGTACATGTGGATTAAAGTTTTTAATTGATTTTAAATTTAAAATAATTTGTTGGTTCTTTCACAACCCACATAACCTTATATACTATTTTACCGGACACATATATCCTACTTTATAATTATATTTTTAAATTCACGGTCAATGTGTTACACTACCTGAATTTTGTCCAACAAATACTCAAGTAAATTCTTTAAAAAGAACAGTACTATCACGCTTCATTAATTATGACTTTTAAAGCAACTTTCATATTTTTGTGTTACTTTTCGACAAACATTAATCATGGTGTCAAATTGATGATGATTCTATTTCTACCATCAGAATTTTTAATCTACTAAAAAAATTTCCAATAAATAGGAATCTTATTATTTAGTGATATAACCCTTGATTTATTGGAGGTGAAATCTGTCCTTTTCTCACATTAATAACTGCACAGTTCAACTCGTAAGGATACAATGTCTTGTTTGTGGGATGTGGCATGGAGAATTTCACCCAATATAAAGCACCAACATGTTAAATGTATTGGTGGTTTGGTGTACTTTCAATGTTGATGCTCATCTAGCACCACCAGAATAAAACGTGTAGCTTCGTTTTGAAGATGACTTGTTTAACGATAAAAATGATTTGTTTTTGAAATGTTAACGAGTGTTATCAAACATTTTTTTAAGGGTTTTCGATGATAATTTTTCATGAAAATTTGTGTATTCAATGTACTGATAATTGAAATATTTAAACTTTTTAAAGAATAGTTTTCTAACTTCAGATGTTAAAAAAGAGTGCTTTAGAAACATTCGTTAACATGACCCTTGATAAAAATTGAGTAAACATTTGTGACTTGTGCTCTAATTCAAAATTCAACAACTTAATTATAAATTCTTAATAAATTGACGGTTCTCTATAACCTTACATAAAAGTGTGCATATCTACCCCGGACATCTCACTTATTCACGTTAAAAAATGTGAATTTTACCAACCAGACTATTTGAAGAAAAAAAAAGTGTGTGTTTCCTAATTAATTAATCAAAGTTTTTCAATAAAAAAAATCAAATAAATCATGTTGGGAAATTTAGAGGAGCACCAGAAGCAACGTGTTAATGCTCTATACACCCTCCGATCATAAATATAAGCAAAAAATTATATTTTACATTCATTCAATAAATGGTGAATGTTATTTAAAATAAAGATCACATACATCATTTATTGAATGAATCTAAAATATGAATTTTTACTTATATTTGTGACCCGAGGGTGTGCATATGAGTATTTTTTTATGTATTCAACATTTTAATTAATCATTCGTATGCAATGTGAAACTGGCCACTAAAACCTTGTACTTAGAAATCACCGATTACGGTCTTCATTATTACGTGGTCAGACATGGAGTAGTCATAGTGTCCCAAATATACAGACCTAGATTATGATGAAGCCCTGCAACAATAGTAGGCAAGTTTTGTTGTTTCTTCCAAAAACAAAGGAATGTATGTATATATGGGTCCTCTAATTAATGTAATAGTAATAGTATAGGAGTATGTGTTTTTGTGCATGTAATAGTATTATCTGAACATAATACAACGTGGGTGCAGGATGGTATGACATGGCTTATGAACCCTCCAGAACAAGACTTGCCTTTAATTCTAGCAGATCGTGGTTTTGATGTTTGGATCGCTAACACCAGAGGAACTAGACATAGTCGCCGACATGTCTCATTGGACCCCTCTAACCCAGTATGTTTTTATGGTTTTTTTAATTGAATGAATTTAAAAGGTCAAATATAATATATTTTATGTTTTGTTTGTTTGTCCTTATTTTGAAGGAAATTGGAGCTAAATATTTAAATGGTCTCCAACAAAAAAACATGAGGTTATGAAAAAATGAAAATATTAATTTGACCTAAAATACAAGTCAAACTAATTTTTTTTTAAAATATCTCTAGTTGGTAATACAGATTTTGAAATTTAATTGAAATTCATTATATTTTAATCCAACTACTTATTTAAATTTGCTTCTGATTGAAATTAACATAAGAAATGACAAAGTTTGTCAATACTTGAAATTGTTAATGATCCAAATGATATTTATTATTGAGAGACCAGTTTAAGTATTTGAGAATAATTTTATTGTTTTTTGTAGGAAGACCAATTTTATTGTTAGCTTGTTACAAATTAAAACTGTTAGAAATAAAGTAGACTGGAAAATGTTTTTTTAAGTACTAAATTTATTTGATTATTTGATGCCAAAAAAACCCTATAATGCAATAAATCCTTAATGAGATTAGTGTATCTTCTAGCTTTACATGAGAGTGTACCTTCTCTAATACATAAATTTTCTCTGTCAAAAAAGAAAAAGAAAACCATTTATTAATTGACACTTTATGTGTAAATATGACAGGCCTTTTGGAATTGGTCTTGGGACGAACTTGTTACTTATGATCTACCTGCTGTTTTTGATTATGTGTTCGGCCAAACAGGGCAGAAGATTAATTACGTTGGTCATTCTCTGGTACTCCATTACTTACTTTTTTACATAAAAGTTACTTTGACATTACAAATGTACTAACTATGATATTTGAACCCTTTTTTTACTATTCTATTTGTCTAAAACTTGAAGGCTGTGTTTGGCAGGGTACTTTGATAGCTTTAGCTTCCTTCTCTGAAGGAAAATTGATTAACCAGCTGAAATCAGCAGCTTTATTGAGCCCTATTGCTTATCTAAGCCACATGAACACTGCACTTGGTGTTATTGCAGCCAAATCCTTTATTGGTGAGGTACATAAAAATACTACTTTATTACTCTTTAATTTAATTTATTCATCTATAGTACACCAAGTGAAAGACGAACATTATTTTTCTCGAACACTAATATGTGTCGGACACTCAAACGCGTCTTCAATAAGATGTTTTTGTGCTATAATTTTATACACAAAAAAGGTCTTAGCTAATTTATATTTTTTTTTTCTTTGCCAAACAGATCACTACACTATTTGGTCTAGCAGAATTTAATCCTAAAGGGTAAGGTCCAATGTAACATAAAAAATTGTCCCTTAAATTTAAAATTTCCCAATTAATATTTTATATATTATTAAATGTTTTTTTTTGCTTGAATAGTATACCTGTTGATGCCTTTCTCAAGTCTCTCTGTGCTGATCCTAGAATTGATTGCTACGACTTGATGACTGCATTAACTGGTCTAACACTTTGCCCAAATATTTATTTTGACCAATAAATATTTATACTATATTAATTTTCTGACTTTATACGTAAATGCAACCAATTCAGGTAAAAATTGTTGTCTCAATTCTTCAACTGTTGAACGATTCTTGATGAATGAACCTCAATCAACATCAACAAAGAACATGGTGCACTTGGCCCAAAGTAAGATTTTCACCTCTACTTATTTAACTCATGATTATTGTGTTATTTTGGTTTCTTAATCTTTATTTGCACAAATTTGTCAAAAAAAAAGTTTATTTATAACAAATTGAGTTTTTTTAAATACAAGATCAATTTATATGCACCATCATGCAAAAACTGATAAAAATAAAACATTATTAATTGTTTAAGGATTATATAATTGATCAATAGTGTAAAAAGATTTTACATTTGTACGTAATAACTCTTCATACTTACTTTGTATATAGATTAAATCTTTTAAATATTCCAATTATAATTGGATATCTTTATATGTTGGTGTTTTTTCTTTCAATCGGTTGAAACGGACCATTATGCCCTAACTCCCTTCTCAAATTTCAACCGATTAAAAGGAAAAACATCGAACAAGGTATTGATGGTACTAACATTTGAGATATTTGGATTTTCAATTCAAGCAACTAGAGTATAAGATCAAAAGTTCATAGTAATAGTAATAGTTAAGACTCAGATTCTATTATTGGTATTACTAACTAAGGAAGCTTGTATTGTGATTTTTTTTTAACTATGCAGTTGTTAGACGAGGGGTTCTAGCAAAATTCAATTATGTAAGACCAGATTATAACATAATGCACTATGGAGAAATATTCCCACCAATATATAACCTATCCAACATTCCACATGATCTACCTCTCTTCATTAGCTATGGAGGACAAGATGCACTTTCTGATGTTCGTGACGTTGAAAATTTACTTGATAGGCTTAAGTTCCATGATGTTGATAAGAGAAGTATTCAATTTGTGAAAGATTATGCTCATGCTGACTACATTATGGGGTTCAATGCAAAGGACATAGTGTATAATTCTGTTCTTTCATTTTTCAATCAACTCAATACTTGAGATCTTACCAAGAGTATCAAGTTCTATCAAACAAATTTAATGTTATGTACTAGGTTGTCACTGGAGTAATATTTATGTAGTAAAGATTAACTTATGCAATAGCAATTACACAAAATGAAGTAGCTTACTTTATTTATGAGTAAATTACACTCACCTCCTTTCAAAGATGCTTGAAATATACTCTTCTCCCTTCTTATGTTAAAATATACATTCTCCTTCCTTTTTATTCAAAACATATCAGAAAACTTTTCACTACCCTCCCCTAAGAGAAGCTTCAATTGCATTCATCTCCCCTTTTATGTTAAAATCTACACTTTACTCCCTCAATATTTTTTTTTATTTCTAATAATCTTGAAAAAAATAATAATCAAACACACTTCGGAAAAAAAAAATAGTATTGCTGATTTATTTTAATATAATCAAAATTTGAATACATATTTTACGCTATCTTTTATTCACAATTTCATTAACATGTAGTTTTAAACCCTATTATAAAATATGAAACAACCCAAAATAAAATTAAAATATGTGAAAAATTACTAAAGACAATAAAACATGGTTATTTAAAAGTTAATTTTATACTCTAAATTATAGACTCAATAGCAAAGTATTTAAATTTAATTATCATTGACATTTAAATTATAAAGAAATGAATTTATTTTTCTTAAATGGTGGTTCGAAATTAGTATATATCATAAAAATATTTATGTTAAAATAGATTTAAGTGTAGTGCATATTTAATTATTAAGGGATGGGGTTGTAATTCAACCATCTTATAGGGGAGGTATAAATTTTACTTTTTAAGGGAGAGAAGTGTATATTCAAGCTTCTCTTAAGAGACGAGAGTGTAATTTACTCTTTATTTATTTCGTGTTTTTTTAGGTGTTGATACTTATGTTTAGGTGTTGTTATTTCGTGTTTTTAATGTTAACTAGTGTAATTCCCCGAGACGTTGCAGGGGTTATATATATATATATATTGTTGTGCGAAGTAATTTCCAAAAAATGTATATATTTCAAAAATAATTACTATTGATTTTTTTAAGAAGAAGAACTACTACGAAAAAAGACCTATAAAAATGTTAGTATATTGTTGGAATCATTGAAAAAGGAAGGCTTTAGTTTCTTCTTAAAGTCACCCTTCGTGGTCCTTGCAAATATTTTTCTTCTTTTGAAGTTAATGAATGTTGACGTTTAAGAACGGGGTCGACTTACGAGGTTTGATTTCTTCGACCTCTCCATTATAGCCTAAATGTTTAAGAACGATGTCGAATTAGGAAGTTTGATTTCTTTGACCTATCCATTATAGCCTAACCTTTAAGAACGGGATCGACTTAGAAGGTTTGATTTATTTCGTCACTCCATTATAACCTAACAGTTTAGAAACAGGGTCAAGTTAAGAGGGAGTCTTTATTTCCTCCATATGAACTCGGGCAGATGGCTCCAACTAGGAGTTTCATTGTCTTGCGAATAAGAAATTTTTATTTGTACCCGTAAGATGTTATGTACAATACATTAAAAATAGATAAGATGTTGTTTTCCCTTTTCACAAGTTACAACTTTTTTTAAACTTAGTCTCGTCTTTGGGACTTGTCATTGATTTCTGGATGAATATTAGGAGAATAGGTTTCTAGGATAATGGTTGAGGTTTAAATCGGCTCGCCGCTCCTCTTTACGGATTCTGTCTTTAAAATGAATGAAAACTCAATTTAAAACTTTATTTTAATCAAGTTACTTGTTCATTATGTTTATAATCATGCTTATTTGACCATGACACTAATCAAATAAACTATAATATTAGAAGTTAACTATGATTGGATAAACCTTTGGTCAATAAAGGTTTATCATTTATTATTTTAAAAAAAGTTTATCATTTTTTCTAATTAAATAAAAACTCAATTTAAAACATTATTTTAATCAAATTATTTGTTGATTATGATCATCAAATTATTTTGAGTATTACAGCAATCAATTGAACCATAGTAACAACATTTTGAGAACTATTCAAACTAATTAAAGTTAGACAATCATTTATCATTTCTTCTAATCGGATGAAAAAAGTAAGTTTAAAATTTATTTTAATAAATTTACTTAGAATGTTGTTTATAGCAGCCACACCCATTATTACTCTGCTTACATCCATAAATGACAAAAACACCCTTAACTAAAATTTAATTCCCAATTCACCCAAAATCTTTGAAATTGTTCTCTCCTCTCCCAACTGAAAACCCTTCCTTCATTCCAAAACAGTTCTTCTCGAAGCATTTCAATTCATGCCATTGTTGTGTGTTTCAATTTCTACATCAAGCGTGAACTAATCTCACGTAGAACACGTGAACATCAGTTTTAACTTTTTAAGTTAATTTGGGGTGTGGTTAGAATTACACGGGGGTGTGACTAGAAAAATTCTCTTCTTCTCTCGCCTCTTGTCAGGTAAGTTAATCAATTTGTTTTCCTTGATATTTTAGGCACACCAATATGTAATGTCTAACAATTGGACAGATGTTGAAACGGATGAGCAATAACAGTGGGTGGTCATTCATTGTGAGGCAGAGGCACTACTCTAGAGTTCGTCCCCCGAGGCCCGTTTCAGTTGATAAAGTAATCAGAGTTTCTAACAACATTGCTCGCTTGGATGTGCCCAAAGATGCTCCCAAACCTAGACAACTACTATCGTTGCCTCCTTTTCCTTCTCACCGTGATCGTGTTACTGCTGTCAACTGGATTAAGTATTACTTTAAGGGCGCACCCGGTTCTGTCATTGAGTCACATTTCAGGGAGGGTCTAGTAAGTAGCTACTGTTTCTGAGTCGAAACTCGTTAACCACTAGTGTAAGTTCATTACCTGATGATTTCCTATTCTAGGTGCAAATGGAAGACCTGATTGCTGATGACTCTTTGATTCAGAATAAAGAGCTGATGAAACCTATGCGGAAGGTATTTCATGTTTACATCTATCGCCATTTCGTCTCTGTATGTGTTTTAGGTTTAATAATACTATAACTATGCAGCTTAACTACAGATTAGACCCAATGACGTGATGAAACCTGGGTCCAGAGTTCATGTCCCAGTATCAATTGCTGAAACTAGGATTTCCAGAAGATATGATGCTATACCAAGTGGAACCCTATATCCAAATGCCGATGAAATTAAGTATCTACAGAGGCTTGTCATGTACAAGGTATGTCTTTCATCTTACACCGCATTTTTAATAAGCTTTTGTTACTCTTCTTATTATTCAGTTCATTTCAATATCTTGTATTCATTGCCTATTCAGGACTTTGCGATTATTATTCTGAATAAACCTCCGAAATTGCCGGTTAAGGTCTGAATGTCTTTTTCACATTTCTAGAAATTCACTTAGTTTGAGTTTGCTCTGGGATTTTGATTTCCTGCTGATGATCTTGTTAGGGGAATCTTCCAGTTCATAATAGCATGGATGCATTGGCAGCTGCAGCACTGTCCTATGATTATGACGAGGGTCCTAAACTGGTAAACTAATCTTTTATACATCATTGACATTGCTATTATATGCAAAAAATTTGGTTTACATTTGCAGCTAAATGAATCATCATGCGCCATATGAATATTTGCTCGTATAGCTATGCTGACACTTCCATTTTAACTAAATGATAAAAGATTAAAATCTGCTGAATTATGTGAATGTCTAGGAGAGAGAGATATTACTCGGCTCTCCAATTTGTTTAATATAACTTGGCTCTCCAATTTGTTTAATAAAACGACCAGGTCTGAGAAAATGCTAGATGAGTGGAGTAGAAAAACATTCATTATTTATAAGAATATGAACTTGGGATATACAAGAAATGTGATGACTACATATGGCATCAACTCACGAGTCATACTTCAGTAAAAGAGTAATTGTCCGGAGATCAATGTAGCCAAACATAAAGGCACCATTTGATTTGTGAAGGTTACCCTACTTACTAGGAAAAGTCTTTGGTTCTTATGGTAAATTACCCTTGTGCATAAATTGATCTCTATAAAAAAATTCTTGAAATTTATAAAAATTAACATATTGGAAGAGTAATTTGATTATTAGTTGTATTGTTTGTGGGCTTGGGCATGCACCTTGTTTGGATAGAGGTATCTGTGTTTTATTTCATTTTTCACTAATAATTACAAAAAAGGACAATTGGTTTTATTTGGTTTCCTTTGTTCAATCTGCCTCTCAATTCTATTTTGGACTCTGAAAGTGCTATAGAAATGGTTGGTGGTTACTGCTTATTTACAAGACTAAACATGATAGGGGCATAGGGCCATTAAACGGGTCTGTAGTAGGAGATGAGTTTGGTCATTAACTATCAGATAGGGGCATGGTTGCCATCTCAGTCTTTAACTATCAGATACAAAAGTTCTTGGTCATTAAGATCAGTCTGGGTCCTATCAAATCAATTCTTATGTTGGTTTTTTCAGGTTCACCGTCTTGACAGAGAGACCAGTGGCATCCTTTTAATGGGGAGAACAAAAGATAGTGTATCTCACCTTCAATGGTTATTCAGTAACACAAACAATGCAAAATCTTCTTGTAAGGTGCCTTTTCTACACGAAGTATTTAACTGCTGTTTTCATACACATCATTTAGCTTGTGAATGCAGTATCCAGTCTTTCAACAACAATTTTATTTTTCCATTTGAACTTTAACTCTCCCTGGCCTATTTTAGGCTTGGAATGATGCATGTGAAGCTACATATCAAAGATATTGGGCATTGGTCATAGGGACTCCCAAGGAGAAGGAAGGCATAATCCATGCTCCTCTTTCTAAGGTTTGTGCACTTTCTCTTGTTTTTTTTTTTTTTTTTTTTTTGTGTTTACATCCAATGATAGTTTGTAACATGCTTGATATCATCGCTATCTTCCAATGTGTTATTGATTGTGTTTATATATGCGATCTTATTTCAGGTGCTTATGAATGATGGGAAGACAGAGAGGGTAATGCTAGCTCACCATTCGAGTATAGAGCCTCACCAAGAGGCTGTAACTGAGTATCGGGTACTTGGTCCAAAGATAAATGGATGCTCATGGATTGAGCTGCGTCCACTAACTTACCGGAAGCATCAGGTATTTTGGATGCTGCTATAAATTCTCTATTCAATTGAACTGTACTGGTAATAAAAAAATGGAATTAGGCATAGGCATACTTTTCATACCTGTTTGAATATAGTTAGGACTTAAACATATCATAGGTTATCATTAGAATATGCTGTGGAATCACTAAAAGGGGTGCCTCACCGAGTCAACCTTCTGCATCGACAGAGCCTGGACTTGGGTTCTATTCTAGGAAACCTGTTGTTAGGTAATATGTAATGCAATCCTCATCCCACTATAAATTCTCACCGAGGTTGGTGTCTTTCCTAGCCTTGCTTTGAGGCAAGACTTACCCTAATCTAAATTTCAATCTGCCTAAAAACTCTGTTGATGTAACGTATACCATCCTATCAATTATGCTTTTTGTTTTTACCTTCATCCGTCATTTTTCCGTTCTTGGCATTTATGTTCCTTCCTAGCTATAAGGGGGCGTTTATGTGAACTTAAATTTAAGTGCTTATCCTATACAAACTTATCTGTATGTGGATTCTATAGTTGAAGGGGTAGAGGTAAGCTCTGCATACATTATGTAAAAGTCATTTATATAAGTTATTTTGGGGAGTTTAATGAATAAGTTGAAAAAAATTCTATGACACATCATAAGCTATTGTTATTAAAAAAAAAAATCTAACACTTACACAAATGCTTACGTTATAAGCCTAAATGAGCTCTTACAAATGCTCCCTAATCCTTTAACTCTTGACAGTGTCTAAAAGATGTCTCCTTTATCCCTTTCTTGCTTTGTATATCAGTGTCATGTGTCTGCTGCTTCATCCTCACCAGACGGAGTTTCATTAACTACAGGGGCGTTGCCCAACAACTAGAAAAACTGGTACATGTTGGTTTTGAGCTAGTTATATGGCTAGCAATAATCTCACATGCCAGCAGCAGCAGCTCAAGCTACTTTAGTTTTTCTTTTCTAAAGCTATGCTACTTGTTTTAGGCTTTTAAGGAAAAATATTCGGTCCAACTTCTCCTTGAAAGTAGAAGAGAAGCCCAAAAAATAGTTGGCCAAACACTAATAGTCTCTTCTAATTTTAGCTTCTTGCAAAGTTAAAATAAACTTCTGCATCTAAACATTTTTAGAATTTCTTTTCTCTCATTTACTTCTCCATAGCCATTTATAAACTTATAAGAGCTTTTTTGGAAGTTCAAATCAAGTACTATATATCTGAATTGAGAAGCTTTCATAAGCCTTCAGTTATCAAAATTGCCCTTTTTCACGAGGCCATGACTGTTGGGTCTTCTATTTAAAGTTTTATGTAAAATTATCATATCTACTTGTACTATACATCTTTTAGTATTATTAAGATGCCCTGGTTAATTGAAATTCTATTCCCTTTCTAATTTACTAAAGGGGAAAATTCCAAAGTTGTTTATTATTGGGAAGAAAGTATTGGCTTGATTCAGGATTGTCTTGTCCTTGGTAAAAAAATAAAAATAAAATCGCCACTCTCAAGTGGCTCTTGAGATTAGCGGTGAGTTTGGCAGAATAACAATGTGCCATCGTGATTTTGACATAAGCTACACCCAGGAGCTTCAACAAAATCACACAGACCATTTTTTTGTAGTAGCTTTTCACACCGTAAAAATTGTTAAGTGACAGTTATACTATATTTGTAGTAGAGAAGTAGGAACAGTACTATAGGCACTATAACTAAGTTTTCTCCTTAATATATATAGTGATTTTGCTGAGTTAAAGCAACCTGTTCCCAACTTAATTTGATTTCTGCTCCTTTTTTACCAGCTACGTGTCCATTGCGCTGAAGCACTTGGAACACCGATAGTCGGTGACTATAAATATGGCTGGTTGGTGCACAGCCGATGGAAACAAATGGCGCGAGCCGATATTGAGCCAACAACTGGAAAACCATACAAGTTGCGGAGACCAGAAGGCTTAGATGTTCAGAAGGGAAGTGTTTTATCTAAGGTGCCTCTGTTGCATCTTCACTGCAGAGAACTGGCACTCCCCAACATTGCTAAGTTTCTTCATGTTTTAGGAAAGAGTTCAGAAGAACTTCACCCTTCACTTAGCCTGCAGCCTGATATTCTTCGCTTTGTCGCAACAATGCCTAATCATATGAGAATTAGTTGGAATCTTATGTCGTCATATTTAGTTTGAGTAAAAACTATTAACTTGTGGAGAAAGACATATATGTCAATTAATATTATTAAGATGATGGCAGTAATATAAATGGAAGGAAATCATTGCAATGTGATATGATGAAATAATCTGAACAAAATTAACAATAATCTGAGATTAGTAATTCAATGAAAGGTTTGTGGAGATGTAAAATCATAGGATGAAAAGAAGCACTTTTTTATTACTATTATTTTTTTATGAATAGAAGAAGAATAGCTGAGAGTGTTTTGTGTTCTAATTAGAAGATAACAAATCAACCAAAAGTTATGTCTCCTTTTATATGTAGAAGATATAGATATAAATTCTTTTTTATTTGCTCATTCGTGGGACTAATTTGTTTGTAGGACTTATTTTCAAAATTGTTTGACCCATTTGAATTTAAATGGCATTTGAGCACAGAAAAAACATGGATTTAAAGGTTTTGACAAGTATAAATCGTCATTATAAAATTGTACCAAAAAAAATGATATGATCTGGAACTTTATCGCTAGAATAATACATTATAATTTAAAATCAAACGCAATATAAAATAAAATTCATCTCTTCTTCCTTAGTCAATTTTTTTTAATCTCTTCTCCCTCGTCTCATCCCCGTCTTTTGAACCAAATAAATTTTGGGTTAGATTTGCTTTTTTCTCTCTTTCTTTTGTGTTATCAAATCCTTAAAAAAAATATTGAGCGACATATTTCTTTAAAGGTGTCCTTGTTCGTCTGGCGTCTCTTGCGGGACCGTGTTCCCACCAAAGATAATCTGTTTAAATGTCACATAATTTCTGTTGATTATTAGATGTGTGTTTCAGGTTGTGGCCAGTTGGAAACGGTTGGTCACCTCTTCTTGTATTGTTCCTTTTTTGGAGCCCTTTGGATTGATGTTTACCGCTAGTTAGGAATTATTACATTTTGTCCCCTTGATTTGTCAAATCATTTACAATAGTTTGCTCATATTGTTGGTATTTCCAAATCTCACCGTGTTTGGCTTGTAATGATTTGGTGCGCTTGCATTTAGATTATTCGGAAGGACATAAATATCATAATTTTTTCAGATAAATCGGCCTCTACTCTTCAGCTTATTGATAGTGTTAAGCTTATCTTATTTTGGTGGTTAAAGGCAAAGATTCCTAACTTGTGCTTTGATTACCATTGGTGGTGGTGTAGCCCTTTATTGTGTATGAACATAGGTTAACTCTGATGTTTCTTTTTCCTTTTACACTATTTATTTTGTTGTTGTTATACTTTTGTGACCGTTTGGTTTTCCTTTAGCACTCCTTGTGCTTGGGAAGTTTAATATAATTCAATTTTGTTTCTTCAAAAAAAAAAAGGGTTATGTTTTTGATCTCTACAAAATTTGAAACTTCTAAGTTTAATCCTTACTTAATTTTAATAGGTTTTTTAGTCCCTATAAAAATAATTTACATGTAGTTTTAGTCACTGTTAAAACAAAGTTTCTCTGATTATCCTTAAACTCTTAAATTTTTGAATGATTTTTTTGAGACAAGTTTAAAATATTACAAAAGGTTCGTTTATCAAAATTTAGAATTTTTTAACATGGAATGAATTAAATATGAATTTTTTAAAAGACCATCGTTCAAGATAAAAGTAACAAAAATCTGAACGTAAATAAAATTTTCAGATAATTTTTTGCAAACAAACATAAATGCTAATAAAGTCCTAGTGTTATCACATATTATCTTTGTAAAACCTAATTGAGGTTTGTTAAGAACATTGTCTTCGTGCACATAGTCCGTGTTATCACATATTAACTTTGTAAAACCTAATTGAGGTTTGTTAAGAACATTGTCTTCGTGCACATAGCATTTCTTCACAGTTTCCTTCGACTTCTCCTCCATTGTTAATTGATTGCTTGAACTAAGGAAAAGATTTTGACAAAGAGGAATGTGGCTTAGGCTTTGGAGCTAGGGCGTGATTTCAAGAAGTTTGATTGTGTGATTTTGATTTTAGGAAGATACACACACGGGTTTGAGGTGTGTTAGTTGATAGTGTTCGAGGGATATAGAGAAATGATAGCATAAAACCTGTTCGAGCTTACTTCTTTTATTGTTGTTGCCCCTTTCATTGATAGTCTTTGAATATAAAAATGGTGTAAATTTTAGATTTGTTTTGTCACCTTGAGTTTTAGGTGTTGTTTGGTAAAAATTAGCAGATAAGTTTATAGCTGATATTGATAGTGAATTGCTTATAACTATAGTGGATTGCTTATAGCTATAATAGATAATTAGTAGTGGAAAATCGCCAAACAAGTTTTAACTATATAAGAATGGATAGTTAACTATGATTTTGTAAGGTTTTAGCTAAATTAACTATAATTTTATTAAATCCATGATTTTCTCAATGTTTTTTATAATAAAAATCATGATTAATTTAGTTAAGAACCATATGAATAGCACGTAAACAAAAACACCTAAGGCTTTTTCCTTTTAGGGGCCGTTTGGTGCATAGGATAGAAAGACAGGATATGATAAGACTATCATATCTTGTTTCAATCTGTTGTTTGGTGCACCCATAGGAAAGGATAATTTAAATCTGTTTTTAATCCTATCCTATTCCTCCTTTGTTATTTTTATCCTTAGTTTTTGGCGGGTTAGCAACCTGATAGCATAAACTATCAAACGCATATCATCTATTTTCACAATACATCCTTCGACTCCCAGTGCCTCTACCTTTCTTCATGTTTTTTCATTTTTTTTACCGATTTTCTTCCCAATTGATTTCAACTCCAACGTGATTTGTTGTTGCTTTCAACCTGATTTTCTTCTTCTCATCAATTCGTGATCTTCTTCTCTTCAATTCGTTATCTTCTTCTTTTATCCAATTCAATTTTCTGCTGATGATTTAAACTATTTTTATCCTTAGTTTTCATTTCGTGATCTTCTTCTTCTCTTCAATTCAATTTTTTTTATTTCAATTCAATTCCTTATAATGATTTTCACATGCAGTATGTTGAGTTTTTTTTTATTTCAATATCAATTCTTTCTTCAAGCAGCTGAATAAGGGATTTATTATCGATTTAAATTAATATCAATTCAATTTCGATTCAATTCCCAAAATATTCAATAAATTAGTTCAATTCCTCATAAGTTTAATTAAACAATATGAATTTTTGTTCCCAATCATCTTTCTTATCATGTGTGCACCAAACACATGATAGGATAAGTGTCTATCATGTCACTATCCTATCATATCCTTATCCATTTTCTAGTCCAATCATGTCTCTATCATATCATGTGCACCAAACAGACCCTTATTAACTCAACTATTTTAGGATACAATTTTAAAGGTTGATACATCAAAACTCGTGATTTGAACGAAATATGAAAATAGCCATGTAAAAATATACAGAATTCACCCATTTAATTTTAGATTCTTCATATTTTAACCATTTGTAGAGGCCAATTTTAGACTTTCAAATATATATTTTTTAAAACAAGACTTTCAAATATTTTATTAACAGTGTGGATGTTAAAATATGTAAAATCCAAAATTACAAGGTATAATATATATTTTTATTACTTTTTTTGTTTTATGGTGGCTATTTGAGGGATTAAGGTATTAACTCAATTTTAAGAATCTAAATTATTGGGTTGTCAAGATCAAAATTTAAACTAACCCACTAAAATTAACATTGAAAAAATCGAATCGCAGACTAACTCAAATAGGTTAAGAAAATAATAAAGATATTGTGACACTAATGGAAAATAATTATAATCTTTCCTCAATGCTGGTTTAAGGACGTGGGTCATACCAACATCCACCAAGAGGAACCACTAATGGAAATTATTTTTTTTTGAAAGAACTAATGGAAAATAATTAAGAATATAGAATTCGGAAGAATAAATATTTTTTATAAGATGCTTATAAGGGATAAGGTCTAGTTTGATGAGTAAGACTGTTTTAGTATTTATAGCATGCCAAATGTCTAATAGCAAAAGTCACAATTAAAGTATGATATTGATAAGAGATAAAAGATCATGATAACCATAATTTCTTTTGTGTGATATATATTAGTTCACACCTTTTTTAAGGGTAAATAGAGAGAGGAAAAAAAAACCACTTGTTATTGATAAGCATAAGAAGTACATTGGGTTTAACAACAACAAAATCATAGGATGTACATGTTTTGTTAATACTCATAACACATACATTTTCCTGCATTTTTTCTTTTTCTTTGACATTAACATAAGTAACTTAAAGAATGGGGAAATGTATCCGTAAGAGAAAAATATAGTTTAAATATATTTTTGTCAAATATTTTAATTTTAGTTTTAGTTTCTTTAAAATATTGCTTCGACTTTTAGTCCTCTACGAAATTTTCATTATCATATTGATCTCTGATTTTCTGTCAACTCATGTGTATCATTTTAAATTTTGAATGAGTTTTTACAAAAATATTTTTAATAATTTAAGAATTTTTTGAGAGATTCTTACAATATTCTAAATATTTATGGCAAAACTCATCCAAAAATTTAAAAAATACACATAATTTAATTTAAAGGTAGTGACAAAAAATGTGGACTAAAAACTTTTAGAGGACTAAATCGAAGAAAAATTTAAACGGAAAAAGTTAAAAGATTTAGAGAAATAAAGAAAAAAACATATTTAACCAAAAAAAGAACGTATGTGTGTCAAAAGAGAAGAACTGGGTAATGTAATGAGACATTATTTTAGTAGATAAAGAGTTATTATGGGGAGATGTTATTTTAAAAGAAACATATATCTTTCAACAAACAAAATTCAATTTGAAAAAAGAAACAGAATTCCAAAATTATAAATTATATTTGACTGTTTTATAAATAAATAGATCTCTTAAAAATAAAAATAAAAACTAGGTATTTTGGTTACAAAAATTATAAATAACTAGATAAAATGTATGGGTTAGTTTTTGCTTCAAAAAAAAAAGTATGGGTTAATTTTAAAACGTTTATCATAAACTATTATAAAAGATTAAAAATATTTTGCATTTTATTTTGTATTTCTATTTAGACAACCATTTATAAAATTGAATTCATGGCATCAGTCTCAAATGTTTTAATTCAGTAGTAGACAAATACTTATATATATCATTGTTATATTAAACATAGTTTTAAAACTCGGCTCGATTGTCGACTCGGTAAGGGTACTGGGTCACTGGGTTATTGGTCGAACCATTGAGTCACTGGTCGAACCGTATGATGGAACTGGGTTAAACCGAATGACTCGGTTAGATAACTCGGTCTCTATATTAGATTTGTATTGGTATTAAACCGGATTGAATCGGATGACTCGATGACTAAAATTCCAAATTTCCCAAATTCCTTACAAATTTACAATTTTTTAAGATATATTTTTCCCAATTCGTTTCATTATATTTTTTCCCTAAATAAATGTCAAAAACAATGTTAGGCATGACATATTTTTTTTTAAGGGAACGCATGGTAAAAAAAAAAAATTGAGAGAAGGAACGCATGGTATATTTATTGATATAAATATAAATAAATAAAATATAAATATGTAAAAGGACAAAGTTGGGCTACCACAAGTTTATCTCAGGTTAAGTGAAAAAGAAAAACAAGGGCCCAGACCAATTGTTCCCTTTATTCATAACCCTAATTGAAAATTATCATCTCTCAAATGGGGAGTGTTTGTTGCCGCCACTGCTATCTTACTGTCTCTCTATTCTTCTTTTCTTCAACTCACCTTCTCTCTAGTTCTCCAACAAATCCAAGAAACATGTGAAAAAACATGTGAAACTGGCTTTTAGTTTTTGGGAAGAAAGCTAATGCCTGAGAGAGGACTGCCTTCATACATCCTTATGATTTTTTTATTTTTTTTACTATTCAATGCATTGAACCGGTCCGGTTCACCAAATCGACCGAGTCGCCGGTTTTTATCGGTTTTGTCCGAGCCACATCGGTTTTCACCGGTTCAAGTGCACATCCGATCCATTAAGCTGCTCGAACCGGACATACCACCGGTTCCCGGCCTGACCAGTCCAACCGGCCGGTCCAGTTTTTAAAACTATGATATTAAATGTTAGCAAAAATTGAAATGAATAATGTATTTGATTAAATAAAGAAACGTAACATAAATTCTAAATGATATAGGTTAAATTAAACAATATAAGCGATGAAAGACTTGTTTTTATCAAGTGATTACACTTCAATCATAATTTAATGAAGTGATTATGGTTATCATGGTTTGGTTTTGAATACGTGCACCAAATTGTCAAAATTAACTTTTTTTAAATTTGGAGTGGATTTGATTCATGGTTGTAACCCGCTTCATTTCTTCATTTCATAAATAGAAAAGAAAAATGATAATTTACTTGAAAAGATATAACCAAGAGTTTAAACATTTTCTTCCAAATGGAAAGACTTTAAAGTTTTAGCATGAAACTTGTATAAAATAATTATAATTACTTAAAAGAGGATATTTAGAGGTGAGATCTACATTACCCTCTATTATTTAGAGGGTAATTACCCTCTCATGATATCAACCAATCAAAATGTAATATACATAGGCAACATTAAATGTCAAACTAGACTCTTGACCCGTGCGATAGAAGAAGTTAAACGAATAAGTCGCAACAATGTAAACATATATAGTTGATAGAAGCTTTAACAACATTTAAAAATATGTTCCCTTATACGGCAACAATAGAAACAAAATGAAATGGTAGCATACAAAAAAAAAAGGTTTGAACTTTAATCATCAAGATACATTACGAAAGACTTCGTGATAAACAACATTTGAGGTCGTATCAGTATTCTCTCCATCTCCATCAGCGATTAGTATTTTCAATCCTTGTTTTGAAGTGACTCTTGAGATTGCAACGTACAACTGACCATGCGAGAACATAGGACCCGACAAATAAATTTCAATACTTTTAAGTGGTTGCCCTTGACTCTTGTTGATTATCATGGCAAATGAAACAAATATTGAAAATTGTCTTCTTTGAAATTTGAAAGGAATTTTAACATCAGATGGTGAAAGAGATAACCTGGGTATGAAAACTTTTTCACCAATGTTACTTCCAGATATAACATTTCCTTCAAGTACAAATTTCCCCATTATGGTTATGATTAACCTTGTTCTATTGCAATTTTGGTGCGTTTGTTTGGTGGCTCCATTTTACAAACTTAACATCAACCCGATTTGCTCAATTGTTTTCACATCTACTGACTGAAAACTAAATTAATAATCAATTTGTGTGTTCATCAGATGCAAGATGTTATATCGAGAAAATATCTACAGTTAATATCACTATTAGTGGTGTATGAGATTTGAAAGCTAAACTAAAACTTAAGATGATAGAGATGCATGATTTCTGCTTAAAATAAATAAATTTCAATTCCCACTATATCATAAATGTTGGTGCCCCTAGCATGCTAAAAAATGGGTTGTTATGAGTTTTGAAAGATAGACTAAAACTTAAGACTATAGAGATGCATGATTTCAGCCATAGATCAATAGTCTTTCAATTCCCTCTATATCGTAAATGTTGGTGCACCATCCATGCCTAAAAATGGACTGTTATGAGATTTGAAAGCTAAACAAAAATTCAAGACTATAGAGATGCATGATTTCAGCCATAAATCAAAACAGACTTTCAATTCCCTCTATGTCATAAATGTTGGTGCACCTGACATGCCTAAAAATGGGCTGTCAATAATGATCGAGTAAACACATAAAAGGCAAGTCAACCTGTATGCATTTAAGGAAAACTAACCAATAATATCATTTAATTATCTTTTATCTGCTTTTAATAGCGTTTAATCATATCAAAAAAATATGATTAAATGATGTTATTGGCAATTTAATACAGCTGGGATGAAAGGAAAATGAGATTATGAGATCTACGGCTGAGATGTAGGGAGTGATTGACTGAGTTAATTAACCATTAATTACGTGTTAGAGAGGAAAAATGAGGATGGATTAGGGCTAACATGCCAGCTTGGCAAGTGTAGCTTTTATAATAAAGGATAAATGAGTCACTTTTTTCTAAAAATAAAAGAGTTAATCTTAATTATAAGATAACTTTTAATACTTTGAATTTTATTTAATTATATTAAGGTGTTCAATCTTAATTAATTTACACTACAAGACTTATAACAAATAAAATTTTACATCAAATTTCTTTCATCTGAATGTCCTTAAATTCATCACTTACATTCATAAAATTTCTTCCATTCTAGAACCCCGAACGTGAGAACAAAAACATCTCCTTCATTCAAATTTCTTCTTCTTTATTCTTCCCTATTGATCAATTCTTGTTTCTTTTTCATTCTTCTTCCCATTTTGATTGTTCATTTTTGTCGTTCCAAGCTGCAGCAGTTTCCAATTATAGTGAAAATTGTTGTTGTTTCTAGAACCGCGTCAGACATCGTGACTTATTTTTTTTTATTTAAGCAGCCAACCTAATAAAATCTGTTAACACGCATAGACCTGCCTCACTATCAGCCAAAGCCTTTAAGTCCAAACAAAAGAACAAAAGCCTCATGACATAACCATTTCAGCAACAACTGAAAAAAATTCTAGCAAACTCCCACAACATCACAACGGCAACACTTGCTAGCAGTCCTCAAAGTACAACGGATGACTTACTCAATTGTTATAATTAACTACCTCACAACCAAGAAAAATCAAATCAAAAAGAAAAATCAAGTCACCATACCTGACGTGGTTCTGGAAATAACGACAATTCTCACGATATTTGGAAT
>Ga0315914_1003329_pt1 | contig 24442 bp, 8 predicted proteins | sample MpolenodulesMG_FD_203920 | JGI IMG/M metagenome (GOLD analysis project Ga0315914, IMG submission 203920) | Medicago polymorpha root nodule microbial communities from Los Angeles, California, United States - elongated nodules | ecosystem: Host-associated > Plants > Roots > Nodule | place: USA... | reverse complement strand
CCCAAACTTAAAAATTTATATTTTTTTTTTATGCTTGACTCAAAATGCCCCCGTTCACGAATCTTCCCTCCAATTTTGTAGAATTTGATGCACATATTTACTTGTAGAAAAAATAAATATTGTTATTCACTTTTAGTTTTACTTGAACACTTTTATTCACATCACTAAAAGGATGGAAATCTTTTCTATGTGGTGATTGTTGTGATCATGGAACACAAATACACCAACGCATTGTGCAGGTAAAAATTTCTCATACATGTCCAACCATATAATATGTTTGTGGTTCTGCATAGTGGTTGAATTCTTTTTTGCCCATTAATCAAAATTTGGCTTCTGTCCATTGATTCTATGTACATATATAGAGAGCATGTATGAAGCCTAAAGTGAACAAACTTGCAGCAAGTTTGGATATTGCATTGAAAAAGAATTCTGAAAATCTATGTAGCAAAGAAGTATGTAAATCAGACAAAAGTCAATGAACATTGGTTCATTGATCATGTATATATATAACCACAACTCTACCATCAATGATTTTTGGTTTCAATATTATTTTCATATTGATTACTAAAGCTCGGGGGTATTTTGCACATAAGTGTAAAACTTCAGGGGGATATTTGCAAAACATCTTGTTGACTAACAGAAGAATTTGACGGAGGGGGTAAATTGATTAACGTTGTGCAAATTCAGGGGGTAATTGAAGTTTTGTTAATATCAGGGGGGTAATTGACGAAACTTACAATTTTGGGGGGTAATTGCTTATTTACTCAACTCATATATTTCCATGCAAGGTCCATAGCACTTGCTGGTTTGCTATATATAGAGCCACACAACACATTCCCTTGGCATCCAAACAAACGGCCGTATCACAAAACTGTTTTAGTTTTTTATTACGAGCCTCCTCATATATTAAGTATGTAACACAGCTATTTTAATTTTTCAGTTCTTCTTTTTGATCTATCTGTTTAATTTCAATAAGAAAGTAAATATTTCATGACACAACAAAAAGGTTGTCTTCCCCTTCTTCTATTCAGTTTATGTGAAAATAGTGTATAATTTTTTGAGTATATATAACACAAATTATTGCTGCTATGTTCTTGGAGCCGTCCTCTAACAACTTTGTTAAACTTCCTGTTGTCAGCCATTGATCACATGTGACCTTAATTTTTCTAAAAACTTTGTTGAACTTCACGTTGTCATCCTATGTTAGTTTTTCTAAATACTGCCATGAGACTTATAAGATGCTTCATGGAAGTTTACAAAATAATATTATTTTCCTAATATATGCCAACCTCTTCCACCTGAGACTATGTTATACAGGATTATGAGGATTTGCTTTCATAAATTAACAAAAACATAATTTTTAATTCTCTGTTTGTTTCAGTTATATAGAATACATTAACTTCCAAAGTGATTGACCTATACAAAGGAATAAGAGATATATGTAGTGTCTTTGGCAAGGTAGTCAATATAGACTATGATATCTCCATATAACCTCTCCTCTAAGCAACTTCAAGACCACTTGATATTTTTTAATTAGTTGTTGCTCACGTTATGTTATAACCATAAACGCATATGTAATTGAACATATAGTTGAAAGAAACAATTAAAAGAGCGTGAAAAAAATAGAAGAAAGAAGAAACTAATTGATCTTACACTTGAGAATTTGGAGTAAGTTATATTGAATTTTGTAGTATATCATATATTAATTAACACATTATAAATAAAGAGTTTTGCTAGAAGTCACCCATAAAGGTGTCTTTTAGCAATCCACACCTCAAGGTGTGATTTCCACTTTTTAGTTATAACTTTGCTAAAAGACACCTTCGTAAAAATTAGTTGGTGTCTTTTAGCAAATGCTCATAGAATAACCTCTTATTACTAGCATTACGTGGAGGAATCTTATGTCACAAGCCTTGTATCAAATATCAATTATGTTGACTCTTCAATTCAAAGGTGACAATAATTTTGGTGTGACATTAAAGGTAAATGACACATTGATATTTAATACATTTGTTCTATGTCAAGTGTTTAATGAGTTTAATGCAACGAAATTGGAGAAGAAAAATGTGTGTGAAGCTTTTAATGAGGAAAACAGCAAGATGCGGCCGGTTGAACACGAGTATCAGGAGAAAGTATCGAACGATCATGAAATAGTTAGGTTGGAACTGGAAGCTCGGAGGAATGATTCATATGCCATGTCTTCAAGTGGAGGAATAGTTTCATTATTCAACATGGTGACATTTGATGCATTGTCTGAATTTTTGCCACCTCCATCAGCTGCAACATACCTTGTGTTTAACCCTGTAGACAATAACATTGTTGGGATCGGAAGGGAAGACGCGGAGATTAGTATTTTTAAGCACAATGAGCTTATAATGAATCTAAAGGGTCACCACAAGTACATCACTGGTATAGTTTTTTCGCCTCGACTGAATAAGCACAATCAGCTTTTCTCTTGGTGCATGAGCAAATGGATTAAGAAGAATTCAGTGTCAATCCAAATGCTGGTGGAAATGCACCAGTAGGTGAGACTAAAGTTCAATTTCACAAAGATCAAGTGAAATTGTTGGTCTGCCATGACACACAGCTAGCAATATATGATGCTTCGAAAGTGGAATTGATTTACTGATGGATGCCACAAGATCAATTGTCTGGTGCCATATCCTCTGCAACATATTCCTGCAATGGTCAAGTAATTTATGCTACTACATTTCTTCAATGGCATAAAGGCAACCGCTATAATACATGATATATCAATCATTTTAAAATCTAACAAAAAATAATACACAATACATTATATATCTAATGAAGAAGTAGTGCTTATAAATTGTTTTTTATACGAAGATAAAAAAAGTACAAAATACATAATAAAATAAATAAATATCGAGTAGAAAACATTTAAACTTTTATTAGTCATTCTTTAAATCATGTCATCAAGAAAAATCCTACAAGAGAAATCCTAAAAATTAAATTGAATGACCTCATCAAAATAAAATCAACAAGTTCAAAATAAATTATAATACAATTAGAGACAGTTTGTGTGTATCATCTTACCAGTATTTAATCAAAGAAATCACACTCGTCGAAGATTTATGTTGAGCAATTGCCAACAAAATTGATACAGCAAAGCACAACAAAGAAGATGAACAAATATAAAACAAAATTAATGGTCTCTGTTTGATTAGGTATCGAATCACGACCCATGAGTAAGTTTTTTGCTTCTATCTTGAATCTGATGGACACAAAACAACACAAGATTAAAAAGGAGAAGTGATCCAAACTACGGCAATTACAATAAATAACAAAGTAAGATCCGTCACCTAAAATTTTACATGTAAACAGTATTTACTTGAGTATTTACTTGAGTAGAGTAAAATTCAATAGATCTACCCTCTCAAAAATATCATCATATTAAATTCAATCAAACAACTAAACAAGCGCGAACATCGAAATACAAGATTACCATGAAGGGGAAAGATGATCCTGAAAGATCTGACTTATTGATTAGTACAAATACAAGATTATGATGAAGGTGATAGAAAAATTGAAGATTGTCATCTGGGAGAGCGCCGTCGGGATATTGTGAAAGAGAACTCATGTACGTATTTATAAAGATTTCACTAGGGTAGGGTTTCGTGATGGATCAAGAATTTATTTCTATTTTTTACCCCTTAAGTTTCACAACTGTGCAATTTTGGTTCCCCAAATTTAAAATGAGCGATTTGGTTCCCTCAATTTCTCCATTTTGCAGTAAATTGTCCCTATGCATATTTTGACCGATTTTAACCAAAAATGAAATTTAAAAAAAAATCAGAAAATAAATAGAGGAAATCACTTCACAATTCCAGCCAATCCTCCTCCTTCCAATTAGACATCAAACATCCATTCTTTTTCACTCTCACACTCTCATCAGTGTAAGGTGTTGTTTTAGGTTAATATTTCACATGATCTATTGAAAAAAATATAATATTTTCAATAAAAAAATTCACATGAAACTTTTTATTTAATTGTTATACGGCCTCGGGACATCTGACTATGTAAAACTGATGATGTGATGCGTTGAGTTGTATTTTTTTAGTTATTATAGTTTTGTTTAACTATTAGTTAATTGTGAGGATATTTTATGTGGAACCCCAAATTCGTACTCAGGTTACCACATTTTCCCCTTTGTGTTTATTTGAGTGTGTGTTGGCCATTAGACAAATAACAAAATAAAAAATATCTCAATTAGCAGATATTTTATAGAAGTAATTTAATAAATTATCAAATTTTTCATCCAAATCTTCATCACTCCAAACCATATCTTCATCCAAATTCAGAAAAATTGAGATATACAACAAAAGAAAAAACTTTCATTTTCATCTTTTAAACTCATACACTCAGTTCTAAAGCATCACCGACAACTCCTTTGGGACATACCTTATGATATCAACCAAGTCTTATTAAGCATGATAATAATTGAAAGTTACCTTCACAAACTTTCAAAATATTTGGGACTGTGAGTAGGGATGTTCAAAACTAAACCAACCCAACAGAAAACAACAAACCAAACCAACCTAATAAAAATTGCAAAAAAAAAAAAAAAACTATTTTCATTTGGATGTGGTTTAGTCAGTTTTTTACTCAACCGGACGATTTAGTTATGTTTTCCGTTTTTGTTTTGTCACCTGGTGTCTCCCAAAACACTATGAGTAATTAAGGGTGAAAAGACCAAGTGCAAGTATACACTGTCTAAGTTATAGTATAAAACAATATCGAACTCACATGGACTTGAGAGCTTTAGCTTCCTATAGCTTTCCAGTAGAAAACTTGTTTGCAAGAAAATAAAATGAATCATTTGTCACAACAATAAAATAAAGATAAGGTTTGGGAAAAACAGTTAAAAATACTTTGTAAATTAACTCCTCTCGTAGTACAGTCACATAATCTTAACACCACATATGATATTAAGTTAATAAACAAATTAACTCCAGATAATATTGTATATAGGTGAAACATCGATAAACCATTTCAAGCAAAAAAAAAAATGCATTCAGAACACATTGTAAATTGTACAAACTTACCGCAAAGGCAAACAAGAACTTGAAGATACAAAAATTCAGAAAACATTAAGAATTGTACAAGTTTACCACTAGGGCAAACTAGAACATGGGGATTCATGACAGGTATTCAAAACATCACATGGTTATGCATAAATTTCCACCTAATAAATAGGATCCAACCATCCAATTACTGGAATTGATCGCTATGGATCAGAACCCAGACTTATAACAGTCATTAGCACACAAAGAAGTTTAAGGTCGTGGCTGATACAACCAATTCGTTTGTGCTTAAACCTCTTTCCAATAATCAAGTGCCTTTTTCGTGATTTCCTCCATTATCTGGTTAGTACGAGTTACACCGAGCTCAACTCTGATAGCAGGGAAGACCTGAGAAGTAGACACATAAAATAAGGGTCATATGTGTGGCACATAAAAGGGAATACGTAAGACATGGCACGTAAAAAGTATGTCGTGTATGTGTGTCAGTGTGTGTGTGTGAAATATTTTATTTTAAAAGCCAAGAATGTGTGTATGAAATTAGTATCCCTATAAGTTATAAATATAGAAAGACAGTTGTTTTAAAGGAAAAAAAATATACATAGATCCCTGCTCCTCCTCCTGAATAATTTCAGATATCTATTGGCAAACCCAAATACCAGCATCATTTCTGTCAAAAAATTTAAAAATTAAATCAAAGACTATTACGATATAAATTAAATGAAAAGTATGAAAAAAGCCAAAATTTACGATGTTGGCTATGCATCGCCTACTCCTCTGGGTTCAACGATGTTGAACCTAGATATAATCCACAGGTACGGCATCATACTTATTCAAAGGAAGTTCATGGAATGGTGGATGGATAAGCATTTCTTCAAGCACCATTGCCTTTAGGAGAGATTAAGCTTTAGGGATTGGTTTGTTTTAAAATGATTAACCATTAAGGAAAATAGAGTTTAACTTAGCTATACCACTTTTAAAACAGCTCATACCCTATGCATGTGATCGTCTTTCTATGTGACTGATTAAAATCAACAATCATCAAAAACTTATGATTGTCGATGTCCAACAACGGAATAAAAATTTGTAAAAATACAATCCACATTTGTTAAAACGAAGCCAAGACTCTCATCAACTAGTGTAAATACATAATTAGTAATGTATACAACAACCTTCATTATTTCGTACAATTTTGTCATATATTGCTCTTCGAATAATTTTCGAATTTCATCAGGACTATGTTTATAGTCCATGGCAAATTCCTAAAATCAAATAATAAGAATGATCGGAATGGTATTTTATTAAACAGTGCACTTCATAATAGATATTGTTGTAACTTAAGGTATGAACCCCAAATTTGATTGGAAGTATTCAAGGCATCCTAAATTGAAAATCCTTTTTTTTTTTTCAGCTTTCACAGTAACTTTAACCACCTGATAATCATCAGTCAACAAAGTCAGCAAACGATAAATAAACGGATAAAAATAGATTTTTCAATAACTATTTAACAAACACTATAAGTTATAAAAATTATTTATTAAGTTAGAAACCATCCAAAACACGTTGAACATTTTGGAATTTTGGAAGTTAGAAACCATCCTACTTGTAAAATGGTGATAGATGATGGTCGAAAGTGAAAATATTGGCAAGTGCACCAAATTGTAGCAAGTAATAAGTTAGTAAGTTATTGTCTCCACAAGGATTGTCCTTCAACTCGATAATTAGAGAAACTTATTTAAAAACCAAATAAAGGAAAAGATTTAAAAGAGGGTTGCAGAGTTTACTTGCCCTGCCCAATATGAGATTATATTGGTGTAATTCAGATGCGTAACGGCGATTAGGGAATCCTTGAATCACCCTTCCGTCTTTGCATGCGAGCACTCATGTGTATTACATATAAAAAATTTAGGGCACTTACTTCACATTTTGCACAGGTCACTCAAAATTGCAGTGACGACCTTGCTAATGCAAAAGGTGGGATATCCATAACTTTTTCAAATTCAAAGGGTAGGAAAGAAAATCCAAGAGCCATTCACCGGTACGACGGACATTGCCAAACAACATCCATCTCACGTTTGGATTGTTTTCTTCTATGTATTGTAGGCCTGGATCAGTTAAGCCGCCATCAATTTTGACATACATTTATTAGGGGTATTTAGAGTATATATTTGAGCTTTCTATGTATTGTACTCAAATATATACTCAAATATATTGAAACAATTCACGTGGAGACAAATTTATTTTATTACTTTGATGTATTTTTAGTACATCAAGTTTTTGGCGCCGTTGCTGGGGATTGTTGATTAATTTCGACAAGATAATTTATTTTAGTTAGGATTTATTTTAGGCTAAACTGCACTTTTCGCCACCTAAGTTTCAAAATATTGCGATTTTAGCCCCTATTAAAAAAATGGCAAAAGTGACCCCCCATGTTTAGGGAAGTATGCTCTTTTGACCCTATAAAATAAGGGAAATACGATCTTTTGCCCCTTATCTTCTCAAAAAGTTGCGATTATGGCCCTTGTTTTGGGACATGTGGCGTCTTCTCAGCAATTTTAAGGCGAAAGGGACCAAAATTGCCATTTTTTCAAATAGGGAGCCAAAATCGCAACATTTTAAAACTTAGGGGACGAAAAGTACAATTTAACCTTTATTTTATTTTATTTTCTGTTATAAAAAGAAAAATTAAAAAAAAAACATTGTGCTCTTTAAGTCTTTATCATTGTGCTTTGCTACTAAAATGTTTGTCTGAGTTTTGTAGCAATGTGGAGTAGAAGACTATTGGTAGATACTGAAGAGATCATTACCCTTCTTTATGAAAACTTTAAGTTATCTCTCCGTATAAAAGATTTGGATATAAGATTGAAGGTGAGATGTAGTTTTTGTGGTAAGAATGTTCATGGTGACCATTGTAAGGAGCATTGTATAGAGAAAGAACAATGGATCAATATTGATTATAACTCTGAACTTGACAATTTTTTATATGAATTCTTAATGTCCAACCGAGTTTTATTTGATAAATTTGAGGTTCAGTGTGGTGATCTTGTTGAGAAAACATATGAGTGTGAAAAGATGTTGGTTGAGGTTGAGATGATGCGACATACAATCATGGTGCAAGCAGATAATTTGAAAAATAAAAGTAACAAAATAGAAGAAAAGCAACGAGTGAGGCGCGTCGATTTGTACCTTACAATGGAGACTCAATCAATGGTGATGAAAGAAAACATTCATTTGCAAAAAGAGACTCATTCTTCTCTAAGGTGGGAAGTCACAATTTGCAGAAGTCTATTGGTGGGAGCATGAGAACATCTACTTCTTTGTACTAAATTCATGAAATTCCTACCAAACAAGATGTACTAAATTCATGAAATTCCTACCAAACAAGAGGAAGAAGAAGGATGATGTGTTCTTTCTGACATTCAGGCCACCCTAACAGTGGTTGAGGCGTCAAGCTTATGAAGTTAAAGAAGCGCTTGATGGGAGGCAACCCATCATTTTTCTAAAATTTTTTTCTTTGCAGGTATTTATATTCAGTAAAAAAAAAAGCAAAAATAAATAAAGAAAGGAAAAAAATGGAAAGATGGACGAAAAAAAATAATCAAAGCCCTCATTAGTTCTTTTTCAATAAATCGTCTTTGTCAGATGTTAGTCATGTCAGTTTGATTCTTTTTTTCAAAAGATTCTACCTGGATTCTTTTGAATGAATGATCATTTAATTTGGTCCCCAATAGTTTAGAAAATTATCCAATCAAATAAATAAAATAGGGTTATTTACCACATTATATAAATGGTTAATCCATATAGTTAACTCGTAAACTTAATATGATATACCCAATTGTATCCCCAATAGCCATTTATTATGATATATCCAATTGTATTGAATCCCTTATTATCAATGAAATGCTATAAGCAAATTTCTCTCAAAAAACTCGTAAACTTAATAAACTATGAAAACAAAACATAAGCCATCGCCGAAAAAACATAAGACATTAAAAGTTGATTTGTTCCTCCAAATTGCTACAAAACTCAACAAACATTTTAGTAGCAAAGCACAATCAAATAACAAAGCACTAATAGAAAATAATCGACTTATAAAGCTAATCTACATCAGCAGAAATTTTGTCTTCAGGAGAAAGATCCACTTCATTGTGTGCAATATCCCTATAATATAAGTCCTACTTGCTTTGTTCCTTGCTAGTGACTTCTTCTTTTGAAACATGCATAGTTCAATATTAATAAGTAAGTGAGAAAATGACACCCTAAGCAAAGCAAATTTGCAAAAATAATAGTTTTATCAGCTTGGGTCATAAGTCAACCTTTACAATGACCATTCATTAAAGATGACTCAGATCTATTTAAGATATTGATCCATCACAATATAGTTTTTTCTATTGGCATATACCATATTAATTAAAAGGTTAGAGAACCAAGCATATGTACCACAACATTTTATAGTCAGTCGTACGAAAACATATCCTTTAATGAAATTTAAATTTACATTATTCTTGTGTTCCAATTCACATTACAAGAAACAAACACTAACAATAATTGATTGTATTTATATATGGAACCTTCATCAGAAGAAGCTTTGTCTATAAGAGAAGGATTCAATTGATTGTGTGCAAGATCATTGGATGGTAAGTTCTTCTTTCTTTTTTTCTTACTCGTGAATTCTTCTTTTACAACATGCATACAATGATATTAATCATTAAATAAGTGAGAAATAACATTATGAGAGGAAAAAAAATTGGTAAAAATAATAGTTTTATTAGCTTGGATCTTAAGACAACTTTTACATAGACTAATCATCTGAGATGATTGAGACCTATTTAAGAGATTGATGCATCCAAAATTTGTATTTCTATATGCATAAACCACAATCAAATCTTTAACTAAATGGTTCAAGAGCCAAACATTTGTGACATACCATGTTATAGTAAATCGTATGAAAACATGTATGTTAATGAAATTTATGTTTACATTATTTTTGTGTTCAAATTCACATTATAAGAAACAAAACACTAACAAAATTAATCGACATATAAAGTTAACCTTCATCAGCATAAACTTTGTCTTTAAGAGAAAGATCTACTTTATTGTGTGCAATATCACTATGCAAGATGTCCTTCTTGCATTGTTCCTTGCTATTGACTTCTTATAAAAAATGCATACAACAATATTAATCAATAAATATGTCAGAAAATGACGCTTTGAGCAAATCAAATTGACATAAATAATTCCAGGTGAACTTTCTGAAGGATGTCGTGTTGTTTGGAAAGCATTTGGAGAACTTCTCCAAGCATCCGAACATAACTCCAGGTGCTGACACACATGAGTACATGAACTCAAGTCTCAACCGGTTCAATCACAATGTTGCAAAAAACTACCGGTATTGTTGCTCGCCAACAAAGATCATCCACATGTCTACCCTCCCAGAACACATTATTGAAGTGGACATTGCAAGTCTTCTGCAGGAGCATGGACTCATTGTCAACTACAAAGTATTTGAGATGAAGGGGAAAAAGTAGGCTCTGGTTCAATTCGAGTCTGAGGAGGAGGTAATTGAAGCCCTAGTTTGCAGGCATGCAAATTCACTATCTGGCTTCGTGATCCGCATCTCCTTTTATTACTAGTGAATTCTTCTCCTTCTGCAACATGGATACAAAAATACTAATCATTAAATAATAAGTGAGAAAATAATATTCGGAGAAAACAAATTGGTAAATATAATAGTTTTATCAACAGTCATGTTCAATGCATTAACATACCTTCACTCTTTTGTTTAATCAAGGAAATCACACTCGTTAGATATTTATATTGAGCATTGCCAACGAGATTGATACAGCAAAGCACAATAAAGAAGATGAATAAATATAAGAAAAACTTAATGGTCCTCGTCTAATCAGGTATAGTATGATGACCCATGAGTTAGTTTTTTGCTTCTCTCGCGGATCTGATGGACACAAAACAACACAGATTAAACAAGAAAAGTGATCCCAACTACGACAATTACAATAAATAACAAAGTAAGATCAATCACCTAAAACTTTACATGTAAATAATATTTAATTGAGTAGAATAAAATTCCAATAGATCTACCCTGTCGACAAATATCATCATATTCAATTCAATCAAAAAATTAAACAGGCACAAACATGGAAATACAAGACTACCATGAAGGAGAAGGGTGATCCTGAAAGATCTCACTTACTGCTTCGTGCAAATACAAGATTACGATGAAGGTGATAGAAACTTGAGGATTGTCGTTTGGGAGAGTGTCGTCGGCATATTGTGAAAGTGAACTCATGTATGTATTTATACGGATTTTACTAGGGTAGGGTTTTGTGATAGATTAAAAATTTAATTGCATTTTTAACCCCTTAAGTTTCACAATTATGCAATATTGGTTCCTCAACTTTAAAATGAGGGATTTGGACCCCTCAACTTCCCCATTTTGCACTAAGTAGTCCCACATACATATTTTGACCGATTTTAACCAAAATTAACATTTTTTAAAATAAAATATATATAAATAGAGAAAAACACTTAACAACTCTACCCAATTCTGCTCCTTCTTCTTCCTCCTTCCACCTAGACATCAAACATTCATTATTTTTTACTTTAACACTCTCATCAAGGTAGGGTTTTGTTTTAGGTTAATAATATAATATTATCAATAAAAAATTCATATGAAATTTTTTATTTAATTGATATATGGGTTGAAGGTGTTTTTTGTCCCTGCCATATGGGCGAGTTCTTATTTTAGTTGTTGTAAAAAATTGAGATTCCACTGTTGTAATATAAGATTCGCCTGGTTTTAGTCTCTTAGAACATCCGACTATGTAGAACAAATGATGTCACACATTGAGTTTTCTTTTTCTTTTTTTTATTATAGCTTTGTTTAACTATGAGTTAGTTGTGAAGGTATTTTACGTGGAATCCCAATTCGAAACTGGGTCACCATATTTCCCCCCGTGTATTTATATGAGTGTGTGTTGGCCACTAGACCAATAACAAAATAAACAACTATCTTAGTTAGCAATTGCTTTATAAAAATAATTAAATAAATTTAATAAATTACCAATTTCTTCATCCAAATCCTCATCACTCCAATCCAAATCCAGAAATAAAAGATTGAGATATACCAAAAAAAAAAACACTTTCATCTTCATCTTTTAAACTCATACACCCAGATCTAAAGCACCACCATCACCGATAACTCCTTTGAGTCATACCTTATGATATCATCCAACTCTTACAAAGCATGATAATAATTGAAAGTTACCATCAAATCAAACATTCAAAATTACTATAACCATGAGTAGGGATGTTGAATACTGAACCAACCCAACAAAAAAAAAATGAACCAATCTAATGAAAATTGCAAAAAAAAAAAAAAAAAATATATGTTTCATTTGGATGTGGTCGGGTCAATTTTTCACTCAACCGGACAGTTTAGTTTTATTTGCCGTTTTGTTTAGTAAACCAAACCAAGTCGAAATACACATTCACTTAATTAAGGATATTAAATTAGTAACTCAGTACAAATTTTAAAGTTCTTTAAGAACTATATAACAACTCTTTATAATATTAGATTATTGTGTTCAATTCTTCTAGGATGCATTGAATTCTCAAGGAATTCATAAAGAATAAAATTAAATTTTTATGTTCATGGGGAACATTATACAATAGATCTAAACAATAAAATCAATTTTTTAAGTAATCCTTCAATGATGAATCACTTTTGAATTCTTCTAGAATTCATAGAGAATACAATTGCTTTTTAAGTTCTTTAGAGAATAAATTTGAATTCATCCGAAATTCATGGAGAAAGAAATAAACACTAAGAATATGATTTGAACAGTGGAGTATCTATAAGACTTTGATTACAATTAACGAAATTATAATAGTATTGTTAATAATCATTAACACATATTAAAAATGAGTAAGAATCATCTTCATTTATCAAAAGAGAGAGAAAAGAAGAGAGATTATATTGTATTATAATCTTCAATAATGTGATTTATGTTACAATCGAAGACATATTTATATTATAGGATAATACAATGAGCTATAACATGTGTCAATGACCGGAGATCCTAATATTATTAACATAAATAAAAATTTTAACTTTTAAAATTATTTAAAATATGTTTCGATTACATTTTCTTAATTTTTCAAATCTATTGATTTAAATCCATAAAACATTAGGGATTAAAATCGCAAAAATAAGGTATAAGTTAAATCAGCAAAGGAAGAACGAGCGATTTCATCAAACCAAACCAAATTTGATAAACATAAACTTGTCTCATACACGGATAGAGGAATACAATTAACTAGAGTTCAAAGCTATGAACTTCCTTAAAAACTCTAAAAAAATACTCAGTTTTATTGCCTTAAAATCTATATCTATATATATATAAACAAGAAGTCAAAATCAAAATATAGAAGCTGAACATAATCTACAGAATAAAGATGAGATGGGAAAATGGGTAACAAAGAATCATTTTGATTTGGATGAGCACTTGGAATGTATATAACTACCATTCAAGGGACGAAACTTGAGGTAACAATTCAAATGACAAGAATATTTAACAGAACGAAAAGGACCTATCCTCCACCTAGTCCTAGCAGCACCCTTGAAATCAAAACCAATCTCATTTCTTTTCCAAGACTCATCAATTTCATCAATTTGGTCAGGAGTTAACGGAATCGACGATGACCGAACAACATATCTAAGATCATTTGAACTGTTTTTCGGCACGTCAAATGAATCAGCAACAAGCATAGCTATACCTTGACCTTGAAAGCTAAGACTAAATGTTATCTTAGAAAATGTTGCATGAGCCTTTGCATTTCCATTATAAGCAGTTACAACAATGCTTAACTGAGTTTGTAGTAGACCAGCATGATCATTTCTTAGAAGATCTAAATGAGCATTGGTGACACTGATTATAGGTGCTCTTGGATGGATCACTATGTAACCAATGAACACTACAATGCCAGTAATAGTCACAGCTATGGCAAAAATTGTGCAGATGATAGCTGCTAGCCAAACAAATGGTTTGGTGTGGCCAACAGAAGCCACTTCCAATTTTCTTTTGAATACAGTCATATTGTGTACAAACAGTAGTGATTGTGAAAATAAAGAAATGACATTGAACTTAAGGGACTAACTAAAACATATACTTGCTTATTTTCTGTTCAATTTTATGTTGTTGGAAAAGGGTACTAAGTTTTCCTTTGAGAATCTTGCAGAGAATTTGACCTCTTTTGATTCTAATTGATCTGAAGGTTTGGTATCATGCTTTCCTCACTTGTAAAGCATTTGATTTATGCATATATGTTTTGTTGCACGTACGGTACAAGCTTCTCAACTAAGAATCTTGGAGTGTTTTACTAACAAAAAGTAAAATACCAAACTTGCACACTAAGGGTATAAATTCAACATAATATCAGATCACAATCAGTCCTATAAACTTTTTTTTAAAATAAAAAAAATTAATTGAATAACATACTTTGCATGTATACTAGTACAACAAATTTAATATCAAAGTTTACTAGACCAATTTTTGTAGTATGAACTTCTAAAATTGCTTAAGTGCTTACATTTAATAAATTTACAGTGCCAAATCAATACAATGATCATGTATAATTACAATCCCCTGAGAAAATTATGAGGCTTCTGCTATTTGAATTTCCTCACAGCTAATGACAAAGCAAAAATCAGAAAGTGGCCTAAATAAATGAAGTGCCAAATAGAAGAATCCTGCTTTTAATCACAAGTTGTCGTGTAAACTCATCACTCAAGACACTTTACTCTTGTAAAATATTATGCAAATTTTAAAACAAATTGATTAAAGTTGGAATAAACTAAGATTCCTGTGCAAAAACCAAAAAACAAAACAGCTTTTGTTGAGTTTAGTTTTCGTAAATAGCAGATCCAAAGCCCCAAACTTTAGGTAGCAACTGTCCAAAATTTCAGAGAATTGTTTGGAGCTTAAAATCAAAGTTTGCTGGGGATTCGTATCAAGGAAAATATAATTTACGTAATCTGCAAATGTAAAGAGGTTTATTGCACATATTCTTAGTACTACACAAGAGCGAATGTTGCTGCAGATGGACATGCGTTGCTGAAAAGCAAAATCAGAAAGTGATTGAGACAAACCAAAAACTGAGACAGACATTGAAAACCTGCCAATTTGCTGAAAGTAAATCAGTCCATCTGAGCGGAGATTATACTTGAAACCTAATTGACTAAGGTATAGTACAATCTCTTTCTAAACTCTCTTTTAAATAAAAACTGAATACAGCAGAATTGCCCAACATAAGACATAAGGATAATTGACTCACAGCATGATATCATCACAAAACATTCTTAATATGTAACTGAAAACTGAATCAAACAAACTATAATAATAAAAATAATAAAATAAAATAAGTCACACATTTGTCTAATTTGAAACATTCCAAATTAACTATTGTAGTTTTGAACATTTACAATGCATACCAAACAAGAACACCCTGGGATTCGGCGGAAATCTAAGAATTATGCCTTCTGCTCCTTACTGCAACAGTTAACCATCTCAAGTGGTTGGTCAATTGAGCAAACAAGCTATTTCTATCTACAAGCTAATATAAATAGGTTCTGATGAATGTAAAATAACATTTTGATACAAAGACTAATGAGTAAAAATAATCTGCAGCAAAAATAAGTGGTTGGCCTATTGTTTCTAATGAGAACTGCAGTCTGCAGACCCTTCATCTTTCAAATACAATCATGTAGACAACTTTCACAGAAATTTTAAGGTTACAGAGAGAAAAATAAGTTATACGAAAACGAAATAAACACAAAAATGTCTCTATGCAGTGTGCTCTGAAATTAGACTTAAAACTTGTTTTTACTGCATTATCTTTTGTCATGCCTCCTAATTTAATATTTTTCCTTGGTCTGGTTCATTTTTTTCGTAAACAGAATTAGTAACCACCGACAACCAACCGTCCAATACATCCACCACCACAAGCAGGAGAATGTGAAATCAGTGTCCTGTGCAGGGTGTGATACTATTACTAATCAAATAAAACAAAGAGTGAGTGTATTAATTAGTTTGTGATATATAACAACAAAATCTTTGTAACTCCTTTGATAAATACACACATCAGGAACTCTCCCTTAAAAGCTAGTTGTCCAAGGGGAAAACCAAGCCCCTTAAGTATTCTCTTGAGCATCTTATACGACTTTATGTTAGACTTAGGCACCTATAAAACCCAAATTCCTTCAAAGGCAGACGTCGCAGGAGCTAGTAGCTACACTATATGACACAATGATGTTTTACTGGTAGTGGTAGCTACCATTAGTTGGTTTAGCCGGTAAGTACCAAAGCACTTTGCTTGATATGCTTAGGTGTGATTCCTGCTAACAGCAATCCTCATTGGTAGGCTGTATATGATTACTACCATGGCTCCAACCAAAGGCTTATCCAAGACTGTGAGTTCAGTAGCTTTTAAAGCTTACACTAAACTGTTCCCAACCAAAACAGACTCGTAAATGGGCTCTGTATGGGAAAAGGATGAGTTGCTGATCAGTTATCAACCAGAAAGATCTAGAAAGCTAGAAAAGCTCAATTTGTAGCACATTCTATGCCCAGATGTACAAAAGTATAATGTGTGATGTATCACATGAAACGTTTGTTTATATCAAATGAAAAATATTGATAACTACAAACCATAATCCTAAACTACAAACGTATTTGATCCATGTCAGAGAGATTCGATTAAGTTTTACGTTGGTTGTCAACTGCCTAACACAACCCTCTCTTTTGATCTGGGCTTGGGACCGGCTATGCATAGCAAGGCCAACATATCCTAAACTACGAACCCTTCTCAAAAAAGAGTAAACTTCAACCAAGTTAAAAATCCTCCATAAACAACATATGGCGAATGGCGTAACGGCCTAGCTAGAAGCATGGCAGGAAAATTAAAAAACTTTATACATACACAACAAAGAAAAAAACAAAAATAAATAAAACACCAAAAGACTTTCAATATATGTCAAGAACCATAGACTTAATTGATAGAAAATATCATTTGTCAAATTTTAAAACAAAATTATAAAGAAAATAAAAAAAATAAACAATTTAAACCCTTGGTAAGACTAACATCCTTTAAAAAACAGAATTTAAAATGAAAACAGAAAAAGAAGTTAAAAAGCATAAACACAAGAAGAAATAAACAGAGCAAGAACAAAAACAGAAAAATAAATTTAAAAAAGTGAAGCAAGTAAACTAAATAGATGAATCAGAATATGTATAAGTGGAGCAAAAAAATGTGGTAATATATAAATAAGAAATCAAACATATATATAAAAACATAGAGTACGAAATGGAAAAAGAAATAGAGTAGAAAGTACAGAAAGAAACAGAGCAAATAAATAATTATATAGAAAATAATAATAATTCAGAAAATGAAAAACAAATAGAGAAACAATATAAGAAATAGAAGAAGAATGAAAAACAGAGAGCAGCAGAGAGAAGAGAACACACCACTCAAAGAGGCGAGAACACAGGAAGAGGGAACTTAGAGCTGGGTGGCAGTCGCAGATGGGCAGTCTTCGCAGTTGGAGGGTGGTCGCACAGTCACACGCAGCAAAGAAGGAAAAGAACAGAGAGTAGAGAGCAGAGAGAAAAGAGGCTAAAGTAGTCGTTTTTAGGGTTTTAACTTATTTGGGTCGACGTTACACAATCTAGTACAAGTTTTTCAGTTTTATTACATTTTCTGCTGTGCAGCCATGGCCGTTGTGACCTTCTTGGGGCCACCATGGCTCTGCCAAATGAAATCCGCCACGCAACCACCATTGTATGGCGGTCCATTGAATATCCGCCTTGGCCGATATTCAACAAGTTGTAAATTTAAAACATTGATACAAATGCAAATTTAAAACCCACAACATGCCTGCAAACTCCAGCTCAAATAGTATGACAGATTTTTTAGATTGGGTACACATCCTTACAAAACATGCTTGTAATTTACAAGTTGTAAGGTGAAGGATGTCCTTCTTTATAAACTGTATTCAAGCCTTATCTCTTTTCAATATGAGAATCGAGTTCCCTTCAAGCCCAACACTATTGGGCTATAGTTGGTGGCCTAACGAAAAAAATAAATAAAAAATTGTGGATTGATCACTTCAAATGAGGTGTTGGTCTGTAAGTTATCCATGAGGAGCTAGCCACATGAGAGTCTTGCAAATGAACACAGAAAATACGAGAAATAACTTGGCTTACAAAGGCTTATCTCTTCATTCATAGTTTATTGGAACTGTCATTCTAAATGTGCAAAACTGACAAAAATATATAGTCTAACAGAAATATACCTTTTTTGAGAAAAGAGACATGTTGAAAGATTTCTCCATTCATAATGAACCCTAAAAGAAAACCCGTCACTGACTGATCTTTATCATTTAACTCTTCATTTTTATGATTCTGGCGGCCATCAAATTATGGACTCATCCACACCAACACATTGACATCCATGATAGAAGTATAAAACATGATAGAGCAATAGCATGATGAACTTGCATTCAAGCCTTTATCTATACCAATATATAAATGGGATACACCTTTTTGGATTGGACTTTTCCTTTCCAATTTTATTATTCATCTAACTTATCATTTTTATTTAAATTATCAATTAAAAAATTAGTTAAATCGCATTAAAATAAAACAATCCACAACAATAAGAGGAATAATCCACAATAATAGGACAAATATTGTGACACTATGTAAAAGCTTTTTTGACCTTATATAAAAGCTTATTTTTCTTCCAATTTTACCCTTCGCTTAATTATTTTTACAATTTTATTGTTCGTTGCAATAAAAGCGAAAAGATAGTCATGTTAGTGCCCGTCTATACACTAGTGAGTGATAATAAAATTTTCAAGTAGGAGCATGGAACAAGCAAACCCAAGTTGCAGCTTTGTTGTTGTACTAACTTCTATGAGAAGGCCAAGAAAAGAACTACTAGTACGACAAAATGTGAACCAAAAATCAGTGCAGGAACAACCGATAATCATAAACAAATGCAGGTATTTGCATAAACAACAACAACAATTAAGCTTTATGTGGGGTCGGCTACATGAATCAAACGACGCCATAGTGTTCTATCAAAAACAGTATCTTTCTCGAACTCATATATCTCTAGATCATTTCTAATAGTTTCTTTTATAGTTTTTCTAGGTCTACCCCTACCTCTAGTGATTTGAATCCCCTCGATCTGATCTACCCACAAGTCTAGTTTCTACCATCTTTTCTACTATAGATGCTACTCGAACTATCTCTCTAATGTCGTCATTTCTAATTTTATCCCGTCTATTCTCACCACACATCCAACGCAACATCCTCATCTCTACTATGCTAATTGTTTTATAATATGGCGACACTTAACTCTAAAAATATTCATGCAATGAGCTACAATTCATGAATCACACGTTCATATCAAGTAGCAGAGTGTGACAAACCTCGAATATCAAAATAATTTGTTATGAAGAGAAAGCAATGAATTGTCCAAAATAGAAACCCAATGCGACAAAAGTTTGTCAAGGAAAGGCTACCATGGAGTTGGAATGATAAAATTTGTTGAATACTGTTTTCAGAAGTCAAGAGTCAGGTCAAGGACAAACAAAAGCAGAGCATCTCTGACACAAGAGGTATCAATGATGAAGTGTAAAACTATTGTAAAACACAAAAGAAAGAAAACATTTTCTAGATTACAACTTGACTTGAGCTTTCCATCTCCTGTAAATAGCATCAAATTTGTCTCTTGCACTTGTACTTCTACTGTCTTTATAGAATGCTTCCTTCAACTTGCTCATTGTAGAATCATATATGGTGATCCTTTTATCAAGCATTTCTTCAGCAAACCTTCTAACCTCTGACAGTCTTTTCAATTTGCAAAGACCAATAAGCACCATGTTTGCACTCACATCAAGCACCCTAACGCGAGTTTCAACCATGTAACTCCAAATCTCAAGTGCCGCATCAGGGTCGTCACAATCAAACAACATTTCAATGGCTACAGCACAATTAGAAGCCGTGGGCAACCACTCATTCTTGATCATCTCAGCAAAGAACCTCTCCGTTTCACGAACTTTTTTGTTCTTCACTAAGCACTCAAAAACCATGTTATAAGTCAAAGAGTCGGGAAAAGCGCCATGTAGAACCATCTCATCGAGCAGGCGAAACGCATGATCAATCTCGTCATTGTTGCAAAGCAACCCAATCATGGCATTATACATGATCAAGTTAGGCAATAATCCACTAACAACCATGACATCCCACAAAGGGATGGCATGAGCAGCATCGTTACGCTTAACAAGCACATCAAGAGCATTGGTAAAGAATTTCAAACCTGGAAAGCAGTCATGGTCCTTCATAACTTTAAGAAACCCCACAACCTCATCAAACTGCAAAGCCCGAAGTAAAGTCATCAAAAACGCATCGTAAGCTGCTATATTATCTTGACTCCAACCAACACGGATCACCATCTCACCAAAAGTAGTTTTAGCTTTAGCAGCATTCCCTTCCTTCTCCCACCCTTCAAGCAATATGGCATAACTATCCCCATCCAACTCAATCTTCCCTTCACCCTTTCCCCCTTCACCCTTTCCCTTAACCTTTTTCTCTAAAAACTCCACACCCACCGAAGTCTGATTCTCTTCTCTACAAATCGCGCTAAGCAAAGAATTAACGGCGACAACATTCTTCTCAATATCATACCTATCCATCACATCAAAACTCATAACAGCCTCATCAACCCTACCAGCCATACAATAACTTTGAAAAACCGAAACAAAGGTGGGCAATGACAGCACACCTTCCTGTTTCATAGTCCTAACAGCATCCCACATAGGTTCAAAAAGCTGGTTCCGGCCCAGCAGATCAACCATCAAGTTCCAGGCATGTGCAGAGTGTTTTCTCAAACGCCCAGCCCACCTAAAGAACTTGATGGCCGACGACGGATAGTTATAAGAAAGTTTCAAAACCTCATGAACACATTCTTCAGAAGGATGAACCCCGGATGAGGATAACGCATTATCGATATCCTGAGGTGATGTTCGGGTGAGGAGATTGCAAAGGGTTCTAGCTGTTGAAGATACGTTTGGGGTGTCAAGATGAGATGGGAATTCATTGGGTTTGGAATTTGGGGTAGAATTTTTGTTAGGGTTTTTAGATTTTGATGAGTATCTTGAAGATTTTGTTGTTCTAGGGTTTTTTGAAACTGGTTCCATGTTGAGATTGATGAATATAAGAGAAAATTAATGGAAACAACATTAAAGGAATTACAGTACCTTAGAGTTGCGGCAGTTTTGGTTGATGAAGTTCAGTCGAGTGATGGGCACCGGAGGAAATTGAGAGATTGGAAATTGAGGGTAGAGAGAATCTAGAGATTGAATTGATGCGTTTCAATCTTAGAGATGGGAGTTTTGTTCTGGGATTATTTGGCCCAAAATATTAGTTTGATCATTTCCATAACCTTTCAAAATTGCGTATGGATTAAAACTTTTTTTTGCTTAAATATATATTTTGTTCTCTAGAAAAATATATATTTTGTTTTCATGTTATAACAAAAAAAAAATATTGTTTTCTTAGAGAGTATGAAATTATGATTTTTTTTTCTTTAAATACTTACGGTTTTGGTTCCTCTATTTTCATTCATTTAAAATATTCGATTTTGGTCTCTTCATTAGATTTTTATACTTAAAAAAATGGTAAAACTAAAGTTTTGAATAATTTTTTTAAAAATTTTATAAGTGTTGATCACTTCACATCATTGGATCGTATGTTACGTCATTTAAAATGTATTAAATCATCATTTTTTTTTTAATACAAAAATCTTATTGATGACCAAAATGGTTGATTTTAAATAGAGGGGTCAATTTTGCGACTGGGTAAAAATAGCGGGATCAAAATTATAATTAAGTCTTTTTCATTCTTATTTTATGATGCAAGCAAATTTAAGACATTTCATTAATCCATATATAATAGGGATACATGATCATAGCTCAAATGTCATGGACATTGCATTATATATAGAGGGTTGGGGTTTGAACCATGAATTTCTCACTTATTCAGCTTATAAGAGTTAAATTCTAGTCTCTAAACTACTTAACCAAACAAAAAAAAAGATAAGATACATGATTTTGAGCTACATTTTTTACTTCCATTTGTATCCTTCATTTATCCATTTTACTTTGTTAATTAAATTATTAATTAAAAAATTGTTAAATCCCTCCCATTAAAATAGAAACGTCACTACAATAGAAATTTAAATTACTAATAAACAATTGTTAAATCTTATTAAAAAGGAACAACATCATTACAGTAGTATTAATATTTGAAACCTTTTTACAAAAAGTATTTGATGATAATATATGCAAAAAATGATATATCTTTCTATATACGATTAAGTGTGCTAGAAAAACATATACAACTAAGAACGCATGACTGAGTTGAGTTTTATATTGATTATGGTAATTAGTAAATGAGATTGATTTCATTTATCATAATACACAATCATTAAATGTGAGGTGGTGTTGGGCTTGATACCTTTGAGAGTACTCCTTTTAAGATCTTAGGTTTAATTTTATCTGGTGTCAATTTTGATTGGTTAATTTAACTTCTTAAAAAAATGGAAGTTTTTTACCCATGTGCAATTAATGTAAATTTCCTTTTATATAAACCAAATAGTTAGACTCAAGTGGTTAATAAGTTCCACCAGAGAACGAATCATTTTGGAACCTAGAGATAGATTCTTTGGTGGAACAATTCCTCATCAAACTCTACTTACATAACGATTGAACTCTGAATTAACAAGGCTACCCTCCATTGGAAACCAGAGAGCTAAAACAAAACAAAAATTGAGGTAATAGTCATTTTGGTCACTGAATGGATAACAGGTAGCCACAATAGTAATTCAATGTATCGAAATTTTAAAATAATTCCTGATTATGCACTATGTTAGTCAAAATAGTCTTTTATATTAAAATGTTTCGCTAATATTGTCATATTAGTCTCTCAATATTTTTACTTATTGTCACATCAATCCATACAAGCATTTACTTACTATCATATCGGTTCCTATATGAAATGAGTTAATGTCACCTTTGAGAGACTATTTTAACTTAAAAGACTATTTTGACTAATGAAGTGTACAATCAATGACTATTTTAAATTTTTGATAAATTGAGTGAATATTGTGACTATCTATTACACATTTAGAGACCATAATGATTATTACCCCAATAAAAATTCCTTTCACATCAAATGCATGACTCAATTTGATATGGATTATGACAAAAAAGTTTGAAAAACGGAGTAAAAGTCATTTTGGTCTCTGAATGTAATGAGTAGTCATGATAATCGTTCATTGTATGAAAATTTAAATAAAAAAAAACGGATTATGCACTGTTTGTTAAAATAGTCTCTTAGGTTAAAAGCTTTCTTAATATTGTCATATTAGTCTCTCAATAAACTTGTTTATTGTCATATCAGTTCATATAAGTACTTATTTACAATGATAACAATCCATATATGAAAAGAGTTAATGTCAACATTGAGAGACTAACATTAGAGATTATTTTAACTAACAAATAGCACAATTAAAGACTATTTTAAAATTTTAATACATTGAAGGACTGTTATAGCTACTCGTTACACATTCAATGACCTAAATCACTAACACTCCTTTGAAAAATTGTTAATTAAAGACTATTTTAAAATTTTAATACATTGAAGGACTGTTGTAGCTACTCGTTACACATTCAATGACCTAAATCACTAACACTCCTTTCAAATATTGTTGAAAAAATGGCATAAACTGTCTGTCAAATTTGCTAAGCAAAATTTTGATGGCTAAACGAATTTCGCAAAACGTGCAAATTATTTTTATGTCAAACTTGTTCATGAATCCATTGTGCCCTGATAACGTTTAAACCATGTTTTGATTTTATTTTTTTCTATAGAAATTTTGTTGAAGACAAACACAATTCTAAGATTAGAAATATCAAATAAGTGTCAAATTTACATACAGTAGAAACTCTTTAAATTAATACTCGGTAAATTAATAAATTATCTAAAATAATAAATTTGTCCGGTCCAGACTAGGGCCAATATAAAAAATTGAAAAACTCGATAAAATAATAAGATAATAATTTTTCGGGAGATCCCTTTATAATTTTCGGTCCCAAGAAAATCATAAATTAATAATTCATAGAAACTGAAAAAAAAAATATATATATTACACTCTATTGAAATATGATTCAATAGTTGTCTGTTTTCCTTTAAAGTTCAAGTCTGTTTGGAGCTTATCTCTAACTTTTCTTATTGCATCCAATAGCTCATGTGTTGTAT
>Ga0315914_1003328_pt1 | contig 24442 bp, 10 predicted proteins | sample MpolenodulesMG_FD_203920 | JGI IMG/M metagenome (GOLD analysis project Ga0315914, IMG submission 203920) | Medicago polymorpha root nodule microbial communities from Los Angeles, California, United States - elongated nodules | ecosystem: Host-associated > Plants > Roots > Nodule | place: USA... | reverse complement strand
ATATACCGGGCTACCGATCAAACAAAATCAACGGGTAATATTTAGTATAAAAAAAAAAAAAAAAACTCGATGTTTAATGTTAAAGTATCTTGACTCATAATATCATACAATTTTCATAATTATCATTTCTCTCTTTTTGTCTTTAAACAGGGAAACAACTATTTTGAACATCCCGATGTGTGAGATATTGTCACTTTAGTCTTTATAGTTATCAAAATTGCAAACACATCTCTAATGTCTATTTTGTGAATAGTTTTATGGCAAAATTAAACAAAAAAAAACACATTTGAGGATTAAATAAATTTTCTTGTTGCCGTGCACAATAAATGTCGAACAAGTCTTATTTTTATATATTATTATAATTATTAAGTAAGATTCAAAAGTCTCAACCCCTGCATCACGCCACAGAGGCCCTTGGCACATCAGATAATGTTTTGATGATGTCGTACTTCCTTAGGTCCAAGGAAATATCAACAGTAATCATTGTTTTTCAAACAAGACCTGTTTGCAAAACATACTCAAGAAACGACACTTCATCTGGAAATCCATGAAATCCTTCAAATTGAATAAAGGTCAGGTGGGATACGAGACAATTAGGAACACGTGGTTTCGGAGCCCATCCAAGTAAAGACAACTGTTCTTGCAGGCAGCTGACAATGAGATGCAATTTATAATTTTTGTAATTTATGACATAAAATTGGTAATTTTTACATCAGTTATATAGACCAAATTAATAAGCTTCTATTGAACAAACCTTGTCGTTGTGAATTATGAGAACTTGAAGTATAGGAAATTTTTGGAGCAAGTTCAGGTAGAGAATTAGAGTTGAACCAACCAAGAGTGAGTTCTAGGTGATGCAAATAGTTAAGTTCTTGAAAAGATAGATTTCACCAAGCAGCCACTGTTTGTACACGACATTAAGTAGTAATTAATTAGTACACAACTATATACTCCCTCCGTTTTAAAATATGTACAAGTCAACCACTTCACATATATGTCAATGCATAATTTTGACCGTTAATATCTTTAATTATCTAAAGAAAAAAATTATAAAAATTTAATATTTTGAAAATATTTGTCAAGACAAATCAAACAACATCTTACATACTAATATTTGTATTTATACATTAGTTAAAAAGTATGGTCAAAGTAAGTCAAGTGAATAGTGCACATTGTAAAAATTAGATATGTATTTTTAAATGGAGGGAATATATGACATCCTTACCCGGTTTGTTAGATGGGGGGAGTTGAATCCATAACCTCCTTATATCTATAATCCCTATGCTTCTCCCCTAAACAACCTTATAACTCCCAAGTCTCAATATAAACTATGATTATTAGAGGATATAGTTAGTAGTTAATTAATATTTTGTTATAATTAGTTTGAACGTACTCTCTATATAAGTAAAATAACCTTTGATGCAAATATAAAATATATAAAATAAAATTTAAACCTTGGTTGTTGAACGACCCAACACTAGATGTTTACTCATGGAGAGTGCCAAGGAGGTTGTTTAAAGGGACGATGGAACCAAACGAGTGAGGAAAGACATCAAGATGTGCTTATGAAACTCTAGAATATTACTTTAAACTATAGTCATAAAAACTGAAATCAGTGAAATGATTTTAATTTCAGGAAAATAAGTGTGTTGCCTTTGTTCAGGTAGAACAAATCTGCACAGTTATCATTTTTTTTAAAGAATGAAATGTTTAAAGCCCCCGCCAGAATAAAGAAAACAAAGTTAGTGATGAATGATGGAAAGATAAAAATAAACACTTACAGGAAGTAAGTATATTTACATCCGGTAAAAAAAACTTTTTCGAAAATGGGATTATTGAATTACTACACTATCTTAGGAAGTAATAAAAAAGCTTAATTGCAGTTTTAGCCCCCTAACTTTCCCAAAGTTGCGATTTTGGCTCCCGAAAAAAAAAAACTACAATAATCGTAGTAAAGTAACCACAGTTTCTTCAATTCAATATACTCTTTTAATTTACTTTAGATCAGGGAATTGCAACCCCAACACCTGGAGGGAATTGCAGCAAAATAAACCACCCTCAAGACCAGCTACAAAAAATTTCTCAAACTAATTTAAGATCTTTTAGTAACTGTCTTTCTTATAGACAATGTTTCTGACTATAAAAATTACCATTCACAACCACGTTCGGCCTCAGATAAAACCTACAAAATATTGCAATCTCTACCTTAAGTTTATAGTATCAATTTAGGACTAACTGAGTGCACATATAGTATGAAGAAATATATTAAAAAGTGAAAGAATGTCAGCCCATCATCGAATTAGTCCTATAATTAGATTATACCCATTGAAATTTTAGAATATTGCAATCTATTTGCCTTCTATATTTCCAAAACTTCACCATTTTTCTAGTGCCCATTCCTCACCAAACATGAACACTAAATATAATCAACATATCTTATTAGAATTCCAACTTCAATATTGATAACAGAAACTTTAGCATGTAAAAAACAGCTTGTTTGAAAAAGAGGATACAAATTCTAGTATATACGATTGTAATCTGTATCTTCAACAATTCATGATATATACCAAAAACATATATGAAACTTGATCTAATATTTTTAAAGTAAGTAGTCACTCTTTTTAAATAAGTACTGGCAATTAAGGCTTAGCTTGTGCTACAATTATTTGCTGACTGCCGTGAAATATTAGCAATAAGGTACCTGCTTAAATATTGAGCAATACGAAAATTGGGGCAGGCATCATTTAGAAGTTGTGATTCAAGTCATCATTTAGAAGTGAAAATATGAAGGAAGATCCTGTGAAGAGCAGAAGCAACACTCTGCATACAATTATAGGAAAAATCTTCTATTAAATAAGCAAGATTTTAATCATATCATAACAGCATTTGTTGAATTTTATACATTGTATTTCTTGACATTAGACCACTTATACATTGTATTTCTTGACATTAGACCACTTTCCACCACATGATCCCAGAAGTTCTGGGCCAGAACATCTGTGACACTTTGTTTTCACTAGCATCAGGAGCACTGAAGCATCTATTGATTTTGGCAGTGATCGCCAACCTTCTCCTAGCCATCTCTTCGAGCATACTTGAGGCAGCATTTGTGTTCCCTGATTTCCAGTAAGCATAAGCAATCCTGGTGTAGATAACACCATCACCTTAAAAACCCTCCCCTTCCATGTGATATAACAGCATTTCAGCAAATTCAATCATTTCTATCTTGTTGCGGTGGGGAATAACCAACAGACAATAAATAGGCATTGAAAGTCCCAAGGGTGTGCAAAGAAGGTAGCAAATACACCTCAACGAAGGCGGAAAGAACAAAAAGAAATGGAAACGACCACGATTAGGATTTACCCATAAATAAGACCCTAAAATCGGGAGCTCGTGATACCATGTAAAATAAAATTATGATATATTTCAAAGTTGTGATGAAAGTGCATGCACTAATTCTTTTAAATAGACTATTCTAAATCTAATGGGCCTGGTTAATAGACCAATTACAATTACAACTAATAATTACAAATCAAATTATGTGCACAAAACAGGCGTGCGCTGATTAGCCAATGGACAACATCATAGCTGGGGCCATAGTTTGTCACTTCTTGAATTTGAGAAATCTTCCCCCAATCTTCACCATTAGGTTTCTTACATTGCTCTTCGAGCCGCAAACAATCCCTAATTTGTAGCTTTGAAATGGATTTGGGCAAACCCTCCACTGGTAAGCATTGGACATTGGGGCAGTCGACAAGATGCAATTCTTCAAGAGAGGAGTGGCAGAGACCATTATAGTCCAGATTTTTAAGATTGAGACAACTAAAGATATACAGATGAGTAAGAGAGAGGGGAAGAAACCCTTGATCGGGAAAGGACTCCAAATCCACTTTTCCTATAAATAGACATTCTAAAGAAGTGTTGATCCCCAAAGCCCATTGCAGTGACCCCATAAAAAGTGCAGAGCATCCACAGAGATGGAGGATTTTTAGGGTTGATGGCAAACCTCCATCAGAAAACATCTCTAGTTGTGGACAATTTTTTATAATTACCTCTGTAAGAAATGGAAAGTTAGTGTGCATGCATTCAGGCAATGATTTTAAATTATCCAATTCGGAAATCTTAAAATAGTCCAGGCCGGGTGCAGAGAATCCTCCCTTTGGAAATGATATGAATTTAGGGCACTCACAAATTTCCAGTCTTATAAGGTTATTGTGAAATCATTTCAAGATTACTACACTTCCCCAATTTGAGAGTCTTGAGTTTTGGGAAAAAATCTAGTGGAAAGATCCTTAAAGATTCACAACTACTGGTAATGTTCAATGATATGAGGAAATTGTAGCAAAAACATAGGGGAATATTCATTGTTGGGCAATCAAAAATTTCCAGTGATTTGAGACGGATATGAAATAAGGTGTGCTCAATCCATTCAAGAAACAATCCTTCCATGTATCGTCCCCCAATCTTGAGAACTGTCAAAGTAGATGGTTGATAGTCAAAATGCACATTCCCACAATCAATTAGATTTAATTCTTGAATGGTTGGAGCCAATGAAACAGAAGCAACAAGTTGTTTGCAAAGAGAAATTTCAAGTGTCTTTAAACGAAGAAGTTGTTTAGGAAGACACCCTTTTAGATTGGGACAATTTTTTATAGAAAGCTTTTGGAGACACGGAAAAGCACCCGTCACAATTATACAATCCCATTCTACCCAACCCTTCATATTATCAAATATTAAAGTTTTCAAGGATGGAAATGGAATAATAACAGAAGAGATACTCCCATTCCCATAAAACTCGCTACCAATTACCACTATCCCAGATAGTCCTGTGATCCATAGTTCCTTGAGAGATGTTAAAATTCCAAGTGAAGGCAACAAAACACAATTTTCACAATCACTCAACTTTAAGGACACCACATTTGATAACGAATGATCTCCAAACCAATCTGGAAGTCGTGTACCGTTATAGCCCCAGATTGACAACTCTTTCAAGTGTTTGGAAGGTTGCAGCTTCTCCAACACTTCCCTTTCTTTCTCTGAATTATCACTCTTTGCATTCCATTCTAACTCTAGCTTCACAAGGTGAATTTTAGATTTCAAATTTGCTGCCAATGCATGGGAGGGATTGAGAGCGTTTTGAAGCTCTAAAATTGATAGTGTTCCATGAAGGTTGAATTCTCCTAATTCTTGAATATTGGCCTCGCTACCTTTCCCCACATAAAATGAACTCAGTACTTGGAGATTCTTTAGTTTTCCCATGTCCATTGGCATTTTTCTCACTTTAGTTCCACTAAAATCAAGATAATGCAAATTAGTGAGTTTATGTAAATTCAAGGGCAACTCTTCCAAAAACCGACAATTCCTCAACTTCAGTATTTCCAAGTTAATGAGAGAACAAACTGAATCAGGTAGCTTATCTATGTTTGTTTCAGAAAGATCTAGAAAACGAAGATGCTTGAGATTGCCTATGGTGTCAGGTAACTCCATCACAAAGACACAACCAGACAACGACAAGACACGAAAGAACTTCAACTTTGAGAAAAACTCCTGCAGGAATGTGCTAGACATCCAGTGACAGGAATATAGAATATTACCGTATGTCATGCCTAATGGTAGGAATGTGCGTAATCTTTTTGCACTGTATAAGGTTTCAAGTCTTAAAGGAGATTCATTTGCATCTTCTAAAAATGAGAAATGGCGAGTGATTTTCAGTAAATTATTTGATTCCTGGTCTTTGAATGTGAAGCAAAAATCCCCGCATACGTATTTTGCCAAATCACTGAGAAGGTCATGCATGACAAAACAATTTGTATATACCATTGATTGCTGAAAAAATGACCTCGAAAATAGATCATTGAAGTACTGTTCTCCAACTTGTTTCATACTCATACTCTGTCGAGAGCATGGCAGAAAATTTTCAGCCATCCAAAATAAAACTAATTGTTCCTTCTCAAACACATAATTTTTCGGGAATAAGGCACAATAAGCAAAACATCTCCTGAGATGAGAAGGAAGGAGGTGATAGCTCAACATTAAAGCAGGGATGATATTGTTATCCTCTTCTGGTAAGTCCCAAATCTCGCTTTCCAATATACTTTCCCATTCCACCAAAGATGACTTTGTGTACAACAGACTACCAACTGTTTTTAAGGCTAGTGGCAATCCTTGACATTTTCTAAGTATCTTTTTAGAAATCTCCTTAAAATTAGGATTTACTTGAGGATTTTCATCTTGGAATGCATGTTTAGCAAACAACTTCCAACAATGTTTTTCTGGTAATTGATTTAGCTGATGTATTCTAGTTGACCGTGTGGCTGAGGCAACTTTTAGACTACGTGTAGTGACAATAACTTTGCTTCCCTGAGCCCCATAATTGAAAGGAGTTTGCAAAGTCATCCATTGGTCACACTTTTCGTTCCAAAGGTCATCCAACACAAGAAGAAATTTCTTCCCATTCAGTTTTTCCTTCAACCTCACCTGAAGCATATCTAGGTCTCTACTGTCATTAGTAGATCCAGTGATACCCTCAAGAATAGCTCTTGTTACTTTGAAAACATCAAATTCTTGTGAAACGCAGACCCAAGCTTTGACATCAAATTTACCGTCCATCTTTGGGTCATTGTATAAGTGTTGGGCAAGCGTGGTCTTGCCCATCCCACCCATACCAACTATAGAAATTATTGATAGTTGGTCATTATTATTCTCAGCATCTGATGTGAGCCAATCAGAGATAATCTCCTTGTCAACTTCTCTGCCATAGATAACATTATCAATAGGCAAAGATGTTGATGGCAATTTCTTTGACACTTGGCTACTTGATCCAACACCAAAACCACTAGAAGTTGCTTTCAAATCTAGTATGTCTTTTTTGCTGGCAAGATATTCTAGGTTGTCAAGGACTTCTTGCATCTTTGATTCAATTTCTTTGTCAAATGAACTGGAAGAAGCATTGAAGAAGTTCCATACCTTGCTAGTACTGGATTTAGATTCAGCTTCCAGCTTGGATTTGGAAACTTCAAAGTCAATTTCTTCCAAGAGATCCTCTGCATCTAACACAGCATCTTTGACAGCATCAAGCCATGCTCGCACGTTTGGATTTCTGATCTGCTTCAGTTCTGCATCATCAACCACAGCATTGATGGAGAGAAGTGTGATGTTGAGCCTCTTCAGAAGCTTCTCGTTGTGTTTTCTTCCTCGAAAGTAGTCTTCAATTCCAGCAGAAGCAAGCTTTTCGAATGTGACCTGAAGGAAAGCAGAAAGAAGAGCACCACCAACCAATGCACCCGCCATGGCTCGAAATGAAATGAAAGGGAGAAACCAAACAGAAATCAAAGAAAAGATTGCAAATGCAAAGTGCAGCTGACTCAATGCAATACTGATGAGCTATTTTGTGAATGATAGGAATTACTTTGTGTTTGTTGTTATGTTGTTAAGCATCTTTTACTTTTTATTTTATTATTTTGATGGCTGGTCATCCCATATTGTTGAGTCTTCCAAAGTTTTGACAAAAACGCATTTCGGTTATCGAAGTTTGTCACGTGGTGAGCATGGATCTCATATGCTAGTGAAGGTGCATGAATTAATTCAATAAGGATAAGGATATTTAGAATGAATAAAATTTATGCAAGTGGATTATATTCTACTTACGAGTATCATCAGTGTTCTGTTGTTTTGATTAAATCCAATAATTTTGATTTGTAAGCAAGGCATAAAGCAAAGTTTAATATATGAAGTCTTCTTAGTCTACATAAAATGTCTTTATGTTTAGAAAATCTAATGATTTGTTGGATGACCTAAATTTAATATATGAGGTGTTTAGTTTTCTTCCTAATGCAAATTTTTCTTAATTTAGAGAACTCGTAAAAATAAAAGTACTTTAATTATAAATATTCTTTTATTATTGACTAAAAAAACACTTAATTTTTTAAAAGATTTCTCTATAATCTCATCCTTCTTAAGCCATTCTATTCAAACTTTCAAACACAGACTAAATAAATAAACCCGAGGAGGGAATGCTTTCAAGAATCTTCTACCAAGAAACTTCACGTGACTTCTTCTTCTACCAAGAAGCTTCACGTGACTTCTTCTGCCGATGAATAATTTTAGGAACCATAGGAGAGTTCGTGGGAGTTGGTATATAGAATTAAAATATGTATTTGTTTTCGACACTATGCAGCAGTTGCAAATTGCAATGATAATATGATTCAATAATATAGAATTAAAATATGAATCATGAGCATGCAACCAGCAACCATTCAAAACATGAAGCATACAACAGACAATCTTTGACCCTTAAAAAAAAACCAACAATCTTTGAAAAAAAAGTGTGAAGCATACAACAAGCAACCATACACAAAAAATTGAGATGAGATCAACAAACTAACCTTGGTTGTTGGTTCTGCCAGTTAGTGTCCTGCCCACACCCTAAACATCCATCTCATTCAGCAATTGTTCTGCCCTCTCCACATCCTCAGTTTCAAAAAAGAATTCGAATAAAAAATAGCTTGACAGGTTAACCCACTGGCAGCCCATTTTATGGATTCTACAGGGGTTGATTGAGACAGATTGAAAATCTCAATCTGCAGCAAAAAGGGTGGATTAAACCGGTCAACCTAATAGCATCAACCCATTTCACCACTCCTATACGAAATATGATATAGATGACTGAAAGGAGTATGTATACAATAGTATATATCAATATACGTAGTTAGAATAAATGCCTAGTTGAATTTTTTTTGATGTGTGTATATAATAAAATTCAGATTAATCCTTGCAGATGGGGAGCCATAACACATTAGTTATAGTCTGAGCAGAGCTATGTATACATCTCCCTGGGCTTGGCCCCTGCCACTTTTATAATAAACTTTCTCCTTTAACATGCACTAGATATATATGCCGCTCTCAAATTTACTGTGTTTTGTTGGTTTAACATTTTGAAAAGTACAATCTTTCAGAATTTGTAATATTAGCTGAACTATTCTATAGAAACAGTGACTTTAGTTTTGAATAGTAATAACTATAGTTGCATTGTATGCCTCCGCCCTTGATAATGGCCTCATATAACATAGAAATTTCACATGGATATTAAAACAACCTATGAGGTTGATCAGAGTATGCTATTAACAGAGATAAATATGTAGATCAGCAAGGCTTAGAAGAGACAGAAACAAACTCAACCTGTATCATTGCTATTGCACACAGCTGGTTTATGTTGACTTCCACAGAAGGGATCCAATATAACCTTGCAAGACCCCACACATTCTCATCACAATCATTTGAAAATCAATCCAAATAAGCAAAACCTACCAGATAAAATATCCAAGTTCTAATCAAATGATTTAAAACAAGCATGGAGAAAGCATTAGCTAAAAAATTACATGTAATTATTTTGAAAATGAAGTTCACAATGTCCAATGAGAGAACTAAGAAATAACTGTTTTAGCAACATTTTATAACAGAAAATAGTGGGATTGATTTTGTTTGGATATACCTATCTAAACATTATGTTACCACATAAACAGACCATCAATTTTTCGGAAAACAAAAAGCAGCTATATATTCCATCACATCCCAACTGCCAAGCATTTGTTCCATTTTAGCAGAGATTTATAACAAAGCAGAAAGCAACTTTGTTTAATTTTTTGAGAGAGCCACAGATAGTCTATCCCTACTTTTACATGAATAAATATAATGAGTTTGGAAATTTGTAAGCCCAGATAGTCTTCCAATCTTCCCCATTTGGTTTTCCAAAAAAAGGGTGTTTAAGCAATGGACAGTTGCCTCAAATAATGCATGAACAGGTTTCGAAATAATATGGTTTATGATAGCTAACATACAAGGTTAGAAAAGTTTCCCTACATGACAAGTGAAAACATGAAGGAATACCCTCTGGTAACCAGAAGAAATAAATTGCCAACAATTACAGGAAAAAGCTACTTTTGAATAAGCAAAATCATCATCATCATCATATCACATCAGCATTTGCTGTATTTTATACATTGCATTTCTTGACATCAGACCCCTTTCCACCACATGATCCCAGAACATCTGTGACACTTTGTTTTGACTAGCATCAGGAGCACTAAAGCATCTATATATTTTGACAGTGATCATCAACCTTCTCCTAGCCATCTCTTCTAACATATCTGAGGCAGCATTTGTGTTCCCTGATTTCCAGTAAGAAAAAGCGAGACTAGTGTAGATAACACTATCACCTGAAATACCCTTCCCTTCCATATGATATAATAACTTTTCAGCACATTCAATCCTTTCTATCTTACATAACCTTCTTATCAATGCCCTGTAGACTGAAATATTAAGACAAATACCTTTACTCAAAAACTCATCTGGCAGTGCTAGAACTGCATCAGTATTGTCTTTTTTGCAATAGCTATCTACAATCCACGAATAAGTTCGATAATTTGGAGAAAATCCGGCATCGAGCATTCCAAACAATAGTTCCTTGGCACTTTCGAGCTCGCTCGTTTTGCAGAACCCATGAATCAGTGCTTTATATGTAAAGGAGTTGGGCGTTAGTCCAGCTTCTAACATCTTAGTTTTAAATTTCAAAGCAGAATTTAAATCTCCTATCTTGCAATAAGCATTAATCAGTGTGTTACATGTGACACTGTCAGCTTGAATTTTTCTTTCACTCATTTCGTTCAAGAGTTTGTTTGCATCCCTTATTCTGCCATCTGAACACAGCTTGCGCAAAATCGAATTATAAGTAACAACACCAGGGTACAATCCCTTAGCCTCCATCGTCTCACGCAATCTCAGAGCTTCCTTCATTTCATTCGTTTTACAATATCCATCAATCAATGTAGTATATGTGACATGATTCGGAATGGCGTCTTTGATTTCGCCAAACATCCTCATAGCTTCCCTCATTTTCCCTTCTTTGCAAAATCCATAAATAAGAGAATTGTAACTAACAATATCAAGATTTATTCCCTCTCTTGTCATTTTATCCTGGACCGATAATGCCTCGTAATGCATACCCTTTTTGCAATACAAAGCAATCAAAGTATTGTACGTAAAAATATCAGGAACCACACCCTTGACTTCCATCTCATTCAATATAAACTCTGCTCTCTCCACATCTCTCGATATCGAACAAGCATGAATTAAACAATTATAAATATAAATATTCGGAACAACCCCATCTTGAATCATTCTCTTATAAACCTTCCACACCATACTAGTAACACCATCTTTCAACAAAGAGTTCATAAGCACAGTACAAGCATGCAAATGAGGCTTTAAATTACACAAACTCATTTGCTCAAAAACCTGAACCGCATCATGGGTCATCTTCGATTTCGCATAATGTATCACAATCCAGCTCAAAACATGTGAATTAACTTCCGGGTCATCATGAATCCGCACCAAAGAAGTCAAAACGGAAGGCGAGGAAAGAATTTCCCTTTGCGCCATTTTATCGAGCACCTGCTGTGCAGTTTTGAAATGACGGTGCTTAGTGAGGATGTGAACCATGGACCATGAAGAATGTAAGGAATGAGTGTAGTGTGGAATGGATTGAGCCCATTTGAAGAAATGGAAGATGAAAAAGGGTTCGTAACGGTGTTGCGTGAGGTGCAAGATAACTTGGTGAATGGTGGTGGAAGTGAGTGTAGAAGCTGTTTTGGGTTTTAAGAGATTGTTCCAATTACCCTTTACGATAATTGCACATACACTTTCGATTAAGTGCTTATTGTGAGTTTCAATCGAAATCATGTTTTTCATTGTGATTTGATAGCTTTCTGCATGTGGATGGTGGTGTCGTTTGCGTATAAAAGAGATTATTCTGAAATGAATGTTTTGATTCTTAATTTCATCGCTCACAATTTATCTCGAGACCAATTTGTTTTTGATAGAAGAAAATAATAATACATAAATTAGTTCAAGATAAAAAAATAGAGAAGTGTTATTTGAATAACCATTTTATATGACAATAGGACGACTAAAATATATCAAGAAAGGTAGATCTTGGCACAAAAATCAAAAACAACGTATAGAGAGAGAGAGAGAAAATGAGAACATAACGTGAGCATGAGAGAAAAAATTGTCATAAAAATTGTCACAAAATGGTTGTTCAAATATCATTTCTTTAACAAAATACTCTATATATATTCAAACTAGTCTTTCACATTTTCATAGGAAAGAGGAAAGTCTTTTGTTAATGGGTGGGTAGAACTTGAGGTGTCAATTTCATGTAACATTGACGAACCACAATATCATAAGTGTAAAAAAACCAGTTTGATTCATATTTAAGCGTTTGTTAAAGTTCTATGGTGACATGTCATCGTCTTTTGTTTTTTTTAAATAGTTTAGTGTTTAGAAATCCATTATTAAGTTTTGTCACAAAAAAAATCCACCATTAAATTAAATAAGTGTGAAATTTGGGGTTTGAATCTCAATCCGTGTACATATAATGTAATGTCAGGATATACGTCATCACTTTACACGACGACAATGAATTAGTCAAATATGAATCATAATTAATAAATATACTAATTTGTCTTTAATATAAAAATGACAATGAATGTTTTGATTTTATTTTTTGTTAGGGGATGAATTTGGCTGGAAACAAATTGTCAAACATTGTCCCGTGAGCATAGCTTAGTTGGTAGGACAATGCATTATTATATATAGGGGCCGGGCTTCGAACCCCGGACACCCCACTTATTCACCTTATAAGGTGAATTCTAGTCATTAGGTTACCTGACCAAAAAAAAAAAAATTGTCAAACACTAATTAGGTTTTTATTTTATTTTCATTTCCAAAAGTTTTTGTTTGTTTTATTTGTTAACAGAGATCAAATTTAATTTTTAACTATGTGTTGATGGATGTGGACTTGTACAAAAGGAGTTAATGGTGTTCTTTTCAGGTGTGTGATAATAGTCGGGACCCTCGAAGTAATGGGAGAAGTTCACGTGAGTCAATGTTGATCCCACGACGACATTGACCATATGATGAAATAGTTTATTTATATTTTGAAATATTATTTACAAAATTATCTCTCAAGTTATGGTTAATAGGATTGAGCATTTTCAAACGATATCATTTCTCCGTACCAATAGAGTTTTATATCGGATTGTAGCATCCATCATAATATCATTGTGGCTCAAGAAATGGTACATTCCATGTCTAAAATGAAAGGTGAGAAAACATTTATGTCTATCAAGATCAATCTGGAGAAAGCATATCAGCTTAACTCAAAATTCAATGAAAATTGTCTAGAGGACTGTAAGTTCCCACCAAAGCTTATTTGAATGATTCATCATTGTATTTCATTCACTACCTATAAAATATTGTGGAATGGTGAGAAAACATAAATTTCTATTCCTTTTAAAGGTATAAGACAAGGAGATCATATGAATATCTCTCATTTATTTGTCATTTGTACGAAAAGGCTTTCGCATATTATGTTGACCAGAGGTTGAGGTGGAGTACTATAAACCATTGTTTCCTCCTAGGTATGGTGCCAAAATATCTCACCTTATTTTTGTTGATGATCTACTCATTTTTACAGATGCCTCTTTAGAGTGAGTTCAATGTGTTGTGCACTAGTCGGATATTTTCTACCAAGCTTCTAGCCAAAAGAATAATAGTCGGAAAACACGAATCTTCTTTTTCAGAAAAGTTGATAATCATCTTCGTGGAGATATTTTATAATACACTAATTTCTCTCAAGTTACAAGTATATGTAGGTACATGGGAGCAAATATAGCAACTAGAAGATTTATAGGAGGTAATTTTAATCACATTACCCTGAAAATTCAGAAGAGGCTAGCTAAGTGGAAGCAATAATTTTTAGTATGGTAGAAATAATTACTCTGTCTAAGTCAGTTATTATATATGTTTCTTATTACCACATGCAATATGCAGAGATTCCTAAAACCATTTGTGATGAGACAGAGAAAATTCAATGTGGGTTTCTTTAGGGAGATACTGAGCAGAAGCGCGGAAAGCGCCCACCTGGTGAACTGGGATGTTTGTTGCCAACCAAAGACAAAAATAGGTATGGGTTTTAAGAGACCGTGTCGGATGAATGAGGATTTCTTATGACGATGTAGTGGAAACTTATCAAAAACCAAGTTGATATATGGTGTAGAGTGCTTCTCGATAAGTACGGTAGACATATTGATATATTGTTCTCTTTTGATTCTCAAACTTATGATTCTCCTATGTGGAAAGCCTTAGGTGTGGAGCGAGTTCAAACATTATGTGGTGTGATAAATTTGTGATGGTAGAAGTACAAATTTCAGGTTTGATAAGTGGGTCCCTAATAATGGTACTTTTCTCATCAGCATTCCAAAGTTACATTCACACCACACTTTCTATGTGTAATGTCTTGAATAAAGATGGGGAATTGGAATCTGAGCTTCTTATGTAACAATTTACTGGTAATTGTTGTAAATTGAGTGCTTTCCTTACCATTCTCATCTAATGTGGACGGGGCTGACACTTTGGGCTAGGAAGGTACCAATACTCACTAGTTTTCCATTCAAAAGGCTTATGTACAAGAAGAATAAATAGTAGCTCTAATCATTTCCTTCATTGTACTATTCAACCCAAGAGATGGTCTAATTGGTAGGAGGAGGCCACATGACAGCTGAATAAAGCTCAATAGTGATGGTGCTTGCAAGGGAGATGAAGAACTTGCAGGATGTGGAAGCTTGTTATGTAACTCTGAAGGGAGACAAATCAAAGGTTACAATTAGAAAATTGGATCTTGTGCCGCCCTTCATGCTGAAATGTGGGACTGTAACTTGGATTGGATATGGCTTAGAAGAAAAGCATTTTTCGTTGTAGCTTGGATTGGATATACTTAAGTAAGGCACGTTCAAAATCTTTTGGCTTTGAGTTTGGGTGTCAAATTTTATTATACTTGAAAAGGGAAAGAAGTCGATTTCCTAATTGACTAATTAATTTTATTTTCTACTTTGGACTTCAGCTATCTTTTGTAATTTTAAAAAAATACAGAATCAATCTTTAGAGAATAAAAATCAAAGCAAAATATTTTACAAAGAAAAAAAAAACTTATTTTACATGAGTTGAAACAAAATTTGTGCTTAGAAAAATTATTATTATTGTCAAGTTAATAATAATAATAACAATAATAATAATAATAATAATGAATTGGGTCAAGTGGTAAGGGACTTGAGTCCCTTAAATATGTGGTCATGAGTTCGATTCCTGACTATGCGTATGAAAAAAATCTTATCAGAAGGAGAGAACCCACGTTTCGTGCCCCACATGTTACCTGATATAGATTAATCACTGTTAAACGACGGTGAAAAATTCATACCAATATCATGGTAACTCAAAAGAAAAGTCTAATATCAACAATAAATTGATACATATGTCTTTTAAAAAAAAAATTGATACATGTGGCCAGAGATTTGATATATATCTCTCTTGTATGGAGAAAATTCAGTTGAGAAAAGCAAATCCATTTTATGTGTCCATCATATTCTTTGATTAGTAAAGTAATCACCGAAAGATAGTGAAATATATGCTAAAAAATTAATAAAGTTCCATTTATAAGCTAAATCAACTATTACCGATATCTTTTATGGTATAGCTTTGATTAAATGAGGTACACAATCTCATATAAGTAAAAATGATTGAACTTAAAAAAAATATTCTTAAAACGCTTAAAAACAATCTTAAAAACAGATAGCGAAAAATTTGAATGAAATTATAGAAAATATTTTACATTATTAGTGAATATCAATCGACAAGAAAATATTTGTTTATATTAATTTTTTTTTGAATAGTTTAATGATTAGGTTCATACACTTTAAGCGTTTTTTTTTACGGACATACACTTTAAGCATTGATAAGTGAAAAATCACTACAAATAATATCTTTTATAGCCACCAATTTATATACACTTGTTTTAAAAAAAACTTATATACACTTATGGGACAAAATTTTCATACGACTATGAAATTATTTATTTAATTTATCATAGTAATTTGGAACCTGAAAAATTTATTAGAATTAATTTACATATACTGTAATTATAAATATAACTTAATTCAATCAATAAAATGAATGATTATAAAGGTTTTTATTGTTTTTTTTGAGGGAAAAGGTTTTTATTGTTAAAATTAATAGAACTTAATAATCTTAAAATTATGATTGTTTGACACTATAAAATTTCTTTAAAAATCTCATATATATTTTTATAAGGTTATAATGAGAATTTTAGTTTCATCAAAAAATCTTTTTAGTCAAAAATGTTATAATCATTTTTCTTAAAAGGAGGTTATAATAATCTTTTTAGTCAAACCTACCAGACAAATAAAAATTTAGACATAAAATAATTTATAATTTTGGGACAAACATATTTTGTCAAAGTGACGTGTAATTTGGGATCTTGTGAGAATAATAAATATTAAAAATAAAAGTTTTTCTTTTTGACCAAATATTAATTAAAAATAAAAGTAAAATAATAAATTTGTTTGAATTAGACAGATCTAATCTAATAATAGTCCTATTAGCGAAAAACACTTAAAAATTTCGCCGCCGTGTTCCCTCCGTCGTCCCCGTCGGTGAATCTCTCTCTCTCTCTCTCTCTCTCTCTCTCTCTCTCTCTCTAGCTGTTGCATTTGACTTTGCATCCTTATTCCTATTCTGACTTCTCTTTTGTCTTTTCCTTCGTTTTCACAATACACACTTCACATTACTGCTTCTCACGTTCCTTTCATTTTCCATTCACCCATTTTCATTCTTCCTTACCGTAATTTCATTCATTTCCTTTCAATTTTCCATTTTCTGTTATAATTTGTATCTATAACAATGTAGAGTGTTTTCTACTCTTTTTTTCTTTTCTCTGAAGTGTTTTTTAAGTTTTGAATTTTTATCATGACGTGTTTTTTCTTCATTTTCACGATTTCATTCTCTTTTTTTTTATATGTTTTAGTGATAAGATTCTATTCTGAATGTTTGGTTTTTGTTTTTCTGTCTACTTCACTAGCATGTCTGTTATTATGTTTCATTTTTTATTTATTTTTTCTATTTTATCCCTTTTTATTTTACAAATTAAAATTTAATTTGATTGTTTATGTTTGATGATAACAATGATTTAAAACTTTATAGGTATTTAATTTGATTATGAAATAGTTGATTGTTGATTAGGATCATAATGTAGATTGATTGTTAAACCTCATAATGTTATTGCATTTTGGCATAATTTAATTGATGGATTTATTTCATTTTTTCGCTGATTAATAGTTTTAAATTACGGTCCCGGTAATAGTTGCAGTCGTGTCGTGATCCTTCATATTTCGAAGAATTGTGGTCAAATGTGGCTAAATTGCGATCACATTGCTGTTTTGAAACTATCAAGAAGACGATTGGATTCTAGTAAGGAGGGTAGTTAGATCACTAGAGGTAGATGAAGACTTAGAAAAACTATAAGAGAAACTATCAGGAAGGATGTGGAGATTAACGAGTTGGAAAAAAAAATTGGTTTTTGATAGAACATTATGGCGTTGTTCGATTCATATAGCGTATCCACTTAGTGGGATAAGGCTTGGTTGTTGTTGTTGTTGTTGTTGTATTGTGGGTTTGAAACATAAGAATCCGTTATATTGCGACCCAGATTGCAAATGCGGACTTTTATTTAAAACCCTAGTCTAGCCATTTAAATTTTGATTCTATTAGTGCACTCTGAATTGTTCTTTAACTTCTTTTAGTTTGATTTTTTGATGCACTAAAGGTTTTTAGTTCTTCTGCTGATGTGAGAAATTTGTTTATTTACAGATCTGAGAGTTTGTTTGTTCTATCAAGAACTGAGGAAGGTTCAAGCACATGATATTTTGATATCTTTCTGTCTGATAGGAAGACCATGGCACGAGCTTCACCATTACTGATGATATGTTTGGTTCTTGGTTCTTCCTTTGCTACATATAATTTGGTGACAATGATAATCCACTATGGATCGTCGGATAGTTTAGCTACCGAGGATGGTGGATTGTTTTTTGACCCTATTGTTGAGATGCCTGAACATGTGAAGAACACAAAAACATCTAAAGCACCGTTTCATATTGCGTTGACTGCAACTGATGCCATCTACAACAAATGGCAATGCCGTATCATGTATTACTGGTATAAGAAGCAAAGGAGTCTACCTGGATCAGAGATGGGAGGATTCACTAGAATTTTACATTCTGGAAAGGCTGACAACTTGATGGATGAAATTCCTACGGTTGTTGTTGATCCTCTTCCGGAAGGTCTAGACCGGGTGAGCCCGCTTACCATAACTTTCAGTTATACTTTTATATGTTTTATCGTTTTTTCTGTATTGTTTTCCATCTTACTGAATTAATAGTATTGTAGTTTGTTGTTAAAACTATGGCTTGTTTGGATTGGCATATTTGAATTTATCTACTGACTACTCGCATAAGCACTTGAAAATTTGGTTAGGAGATTTTATTTAAATAGCTTATGGCATTTACATAAACAGTTAGAAGCTCTTCTTGATAGCTTATCAAAACAGCTTATAGCTTACATAAAAACAGTTTGACTTTACTTTATCTTTTGTTAAAGAAATAGCATATACATAAGCACTTCTATGATAAGCGCTAATGCTATAAGCACTTAGCTGTTTGTCCAAACAGGACCTTAATCTAGCATACTTTCATGCCAGCTAAAGCCCATTTTAACATTTGAAAATAAAAGGGATGGGGTTTTGGACTAGCACACTTTGGTGAAAGAAGTAAAAACCGACAAAATAATTTGGTGTCGCTGAAATAATTCAAGGGATGATATCAGATTGAGGAAAGGGATAATCATTGGGTATAACTATTATATGCTTTCGGTTTGGAACTAGTTCATGTGCATAAATTTTTAAAGGTAGTAAAGAAATGTAAATTTATGCGTATTTTCCTTTTGTTTGTCGAAGATAGAAATAGTATATGCTCGTTATTGCAGAGTTTAGTGTTAAGGTTTGTAGGAAAAAATATTTTGTGCATCAATTTGGAGTTCCAATCATTTATAAAATGTATCTGTTTAGGAAGTTAATGTGATAAGGCTTCAAGTCCACAAAGACACATTATCCGGAAAGTCTATTGTAGGAAACATAAGACTTAGTTTTTATAATTTCCATGTTAAGACTCTCCTGTTATTGATAGATTGATTTATTCTTGTTTTCCATCAGTCAATACAATTTAAATATTCTTTGACACATTGCTTAATCTTTGCAGGGATACGTCGTTCTGAATAGACCATGGGCCTTTGTTCAATGGCTGGAAAAGGCTAAAATAGAAGAAGAGTTAGATCTCTTATCCTAAGTGATCTATGTTTTAGTTGACAATAATATAAATTGACTTAGTTTCTCTGCTTTTGATGCAGATATATTTTAATGGCAGAACCTGATCACGTATTTGTACGCCCTCTTCCCAATCTGGCATTTGGAGAAAATCCAGCTGCTTTTCCATTCTTCTACATTAAGCCTAAAGAAAATGAAAAAATCGTAAGGAAGTATTATCCTGAGGAGAATGGACCGGTTACAAATATTGATCCGATTGGCAATTCTCCTGTAATTATCAGAAAGGTGGAATCTCTTTCAGAAACTTCTATTTAATTGAATTGGATTAATACCTGTTTTTCCTGGTTGAATAAACATCCCCTGTCCTTAACATTGTTCTGGTTTACCAATTTTATCAGTTATTGGTGCACTTGTTATCTATGTTGCATCGTCACTTAAAATTAAAGGCGTGTCTGGAGTCTGACACATGTCGTCCGACATGACACTGAAACTTTTTTATTCAATTGCTTCCATTTTCTCAAATTATTAAAGGTTTTGACGTGTCTACGGTGTCTGGTATCTGTTTATGTGTCATGTCCGGTGTCTGTGGTTCATAGTTCGTTGTGTTGAAAGATCTCAATGCCTACATTCAATATAGACTTCTATTTCACTGTGCTATTTTGAATCTTTTGAATATGCTGGTTCGATAAGACCAGGGAAGTGAATACTTTTAGCTCACCCGGTGAGGGGTGCATATTTTTTATTTTTTTTTCAGGATTTGATTGCCAAAATTGCTCCCACATGGATGAATATTTCTATGAAGATGAAAGAGGACCCAGAGACCGATAAAGCTTTTGGATGGGTGCTGGAAATGTATGTCTTATGCATTTTTTGTTCTTGAAATGGTATTGATAGTTTGATGCTGACGTTGTGTTATGTATTTTGGAACCAAGGTATGGTTATGCTGTTGCATCTGCCCTGCATGGCGTGAAACATATTCTGCGAAAAGACTTCATGCTACAGGTTTGATATAACATCATATAGATATAGCTCTTGATGTTTTGTTTAGTTATAATGTTATCAGCTCAAATGGTTACCAACTATTATGCATACCCAACTCTGATTTTGCTTTTCTTGTATGTGACTTTTCAGCCCCCGTGGGATACCGAAACTTTCAACAAGTACATTATTCATTATACTTACGGGTGTGACTACAATCTAAAGGTACATTATTTCTCCCAATCCTTGAATGGAAAAATTATGGTCTTTGAATAATAGCAACAACAACAAGAATCAAACCTTTTCCCTTCTGAAAGTTTCTTGATTTTGTTACTATGCCATGGAACTTTGATTTAGCTGGTGTGAACTTTTTTTGAAATACACCACTAGCTACTTGTCATGTCATAGATTTCATGTTTCTTTCTGGTACTGCTCTTAATATTGTTTCATAATACTCAGGGTGAATTGACTTACGGTAAAATTGGTGAGTGGAGATTTGACAAAAGATCACATCTGCGAGGACCACCACCAAGAAACTTGCCATTACCCCCTCCAGGTGTTCCTGAAAGTGTGGTATGTCTACAACTTTCTAGTTTATTTACGAAATTCATCTTATTAGGATAATATTTAGCAAGAAATGCTTTCCATGATACACACAGATTAGTTAAAAAAAAATCTCAATAAAGTCATGTTGTTTTCATTTCCCTTACATGAAAGTTGAGAAGAAAATGCATCTTTTCCCATGTATAATTATCTAATTTTAAATCACTAAAGAAATCATCTTCTAGTGCTGCCTGACATTAGGATACTATAATTAAAAACGTGATTTGTTACCATGTATGCGCTTGATAAATGTTACCAAATGATCTTTTGATTTGCTTGTAGGTAGAACTTCTCAGATCTTTTTTAGTGTTAAATAGAAAAATATTATTGTGCATCATGGTGCGACTTACTCCCCTAGATGTTGTAGGTTGTTTCCTAATAGCTACTGTCAGACTAGAAAGATTTTTGAGATGATTGACAAAACAGTCTAATAGCTAATGATACCTCTCTTATGGAGAGGAATTTCTTGGTTTAAACATTCATCTATTGTTATGTTAGTGGACCATTGTCAAGATATCCCTACTGGACTCTCCTTCAGCATCTAAAGATATTTTTAGATCATATGCTTTCAGTGTAACATTGCCTTTCTAGTTCATCTTGTTGAAGTTATGAGATTTTGGATAAAAGGATGAGAGAAATAATAAGAAACATAATTGTATAGTATATAGATGGGAATATCTACATTCAGCCCCCACTGCTTAACCGACAGTTGCTGTCTCGTTCAATTGATCTTTACTTAAATAGTATATAGTATATATATTTTATCCAGTAGCAAAAACATTGCATTATCTAACCTGTTATTTGTTTGCCATAATGTTTTCAGGTGACTCTTGTAAAGATGGTGAATGAGGCTTCTGCTAACATCCCCAATTGGGATACATTGTAAATATTTTTCTTTCTATTCATCATGATATTTAAAGTACATGTTTTTCCAGTTACAGAAAAAGTGTAGACATCGAGGCAATATTTTTTATTTTTCTCTTGTGTTTAGTCATAGAATCATAGATCAATTTGCACCAAATACCTCACTATACACCTTTTAATACAACTATTTAAATGAAGAAATATATCTTGTTTTCGGGGTGATATTCTTGAATGATATTTGTGCTCGTAGCACAATGCCGAATAGTATCGTCAAAGGGGGCAAATTTTTGTACCCTTGTTTTCGCGCTATTACCCTTTGGTTTATATTTTCGTTTTCTGTTTTGTCCTTGCTCGGATTAGAGTATACATCTGAACAGGATTCATCTAAAAGTATACATGCGGAGTCGATGTTTGGATTTTCACTTTCCGGATTGAAGTAATACACTAAAAAATGAGTCTGTAGTTGGTGGCTCTCGAGTGATTTAGATTATGATCATTAGTTGATGCCACTGGTTGTTATTTGGAGATCTTTTGATCCATTATTATGTCGTGATGTGTTTGTACAAATTGTAAAACATCGCATGAATCCATTTCAATCATCGCCCTCAAAAAACCACATAACATGCAAGTAAACATTATATGTTAATGTTAATATACAAAATAAGACCAATCTATATTAGAGATTCCCTCACGCATGTTTTCAGCAAACCCAAAAAAAAAAAAAAAGTTACATTGAGGTGTATCAACTTCATCAATTTAAATTTTGTTTTTGGGTTAATAACAACTTCATCAGATGATCAACACTCTAGTTAGCTTCAAAATATGAATAACACTACATTCTTCATCATCGTCAACATGTTTTTGAGAGAATAAAGAGCATTGTCCTTTTTTAGTTACTTAATCAGTCCCTTATTATTATAAGAATCACTTAAAAATTTAGATATATTAAGAAAGTTGTACTAAATATTTAAAAAAAAGTTATTTTAGTAAGTTTAACGTAAAAAGAAAGGATATTTTTGTAAAAACAATTATTAAAAATTAAGGGAAACTTATATTAAGTGACAATAAAATTTCAAAAGTGAATCCGAAATCTTCATTGGAAGTCTAAAGCATTTTCTTACTAGTGTCTTTTTATTTTTTGAAATGAATTATTCCATGATCATGGTGTATGGAAGCCTCATATAGTGAATCATACTTTAGTGCCTTTTAAAGCAATGTAAATTGTATTGTGAGTTCAAAGAAAATTAATTTATCCTTTTAAAAGTGTTTATATTCTAATAAACGAGGGAAGAATCAGAGTCTTCACATGTATCTTTGAAAAATGTGGCATCTATTTACTAGCCAAAACATTGATAACTCGGCACACTGCTGAAGCATGTTAATTTGGCTTGGAACATGTTGGACAATGATTTACCCTTTTTTTTTTTTTTAATTTTATTTTATGAACTCATAGAAAGTACAAGCATCAACATCGGGGGCATTATAGACATCTTAACTAGATTGACATTTTCATGACACTTTCATCCTATGCCGTTTAGCAAAAAGGGAAATCGGGGGCATTAGAGAGATCTCGTCGGGAATCTTTTTATACTCCTTTTCTTAATCTTCGGACAAAGTGAAATCAAAGGCGGAAGAGATTACAGGATAAATGTGTTCAACAGGCTTATCAATGTTTAATCTGCATTTATGTTTGATTTTAGAAAGTGAATGATTGTTTGCAGACATTTGAAAATGATTAATCTTTAGGTTCTTTGTATTACCATTTTTCCCGAAGAAACACAAAATAAAACAAAGTCGGGATCAAAACGACCTTTTTATTAATGATGACAATACTTAAAGCAAAAAGCCCTACACAACTTCACTTTCGTCTCGGGCAGAACGAAAGGATATTTTTGAAAAGCGAAAAGCTACAAACAAACATTATTTGAACAAAAAGCAGTGAAAGGAACGTCAACAGTGACCCAATTACGGCTAACCACTCCATGTGTCACAACACGAGGTACCGTGATACGACAGCGGATTGGACAACACATTTGGGTCAGAGTCATTGCAGGTCAGGCGCTTGGTCCGGATTAAATTCTGGACTCCATTCTTCAGTGCATTACAATGTTCAATATATATCATGGTCAGGTGCCCATTGATGGAAGGCACATTGATTTCCAAAAAACAAAAATTAGTTAGTGATATTATTTTTTTTAATAAAAATATGTATACAACTGATGCGAGTACAAATGATACTTTTACTGTAACACCCATACTTAAATGTCTAGAATATTTGTTGGTTAATTGGGTTTTAGAGATATTAAGGGTATTTTGGTACTTTTGGGTATGGAGAGTTATTTTATGAGATTGGTAGTAACTTGGGGTAATTAATAGAATAGTGATGTATGAGTAACATTGAAGGTTTTAAAGAAGTAATTGTGTAGTAAAATTTTATGAGTGGTAGAAAGTTACCAAGTCCATTAGTGAGTGTGACTAATCCCAATAATATATAAGAGATATAGTCTTTGTGAAATTAGATTAAGAGCTCACTTGTTCATTTTGAGAAAAGAGGCATAGAGACAGAAAGTGAGAGAAAGAGGTAGAAAAGGAGAATTCAAGAGAATGGGAAATCTAACTTGGGTCTTTACTTATTCATATGTGGATTGCACTGAGTGTTGCATCGTGAGGTACTAATATATGTGTGGGAGAAATATTTCAAGGAGGGCGTGG
>Ga0315914_1003323_pt1 | contig 24459 bp, 12 predicted proteins | sample MpolenodulesMG_FD_203920 | JGI IMG/M metagenome (GOLD analysis project Ga0315914, IMG submission 203920) | Medicago polymorpha root nodule microbial communities from Los Angeles, California, United States - elongated nodules | ecosystem: Host-associated > Plants > Roots > Nodule | place: USA... | reverse complement strand
CCCATTCATGACAAACAAATTGTAAAATTCACCTCTCTCTCTCTCTCTCTCTAATAGTATATATATGTATGTATGTTGTTGTTATTCCTTAAATTGACGTGTCCTCGCTCCCTTGTGCAGTATATTAATGCTGAATTTGCATCAAAGTATCTGAAAGTAAATGTTGCTGTGAAGCTTCAAAATTGCAATGGAGAGCAATGGGATGTTTGTTGTACACGTTTAGGTCGTTCAGGACTGCGATTTGGGAAAGGATTCTTTAAATTTGCAACAGACAACAATTTGTCAAACGGTGATAAATGCAAGGTTGAGTTGATTCAGAAAACGCCAGTTGTGTTACAGCTTCGTCGTGTTTGATATTTTACAATTTACATTCACCAACTATGGCTCTATTATGCTCTTTTTTGTTCTCTTTAATAATGGAATGCTTTTGCTCATTTGGATCTTGAAGCATTGTAAACTAATGTTGTATTTGAGTCTATTAAGGTTGAGTGATCTTATATTAAATACAAGACCTTTTGTTTGAATAAATAAGATAAAAGGAATGATTTCTTATAGAATGTCTCAGTCAAACTCATGAGATAATCACATAATATAAACAGATAAATATATTCATTATAGACCATTCAACTAAACACAACAAAGTTAATAACAGTTAACTGTCCATGACAGTTAATAACTAAACTATAAAATTTCCCCTTAATCTAGGAATGAGGTAAGGCTATAGAATGAATGTCTTTGTTGGATTTTGCAAGTTACAATCCCATAAAATACTTTTTGAGACTTTCAATAACTTTCAATTTTACTGTATGATTCAATTTGATTGTTGCCTGATCATAATCACTAATGGATTAGGACTAGTTAGTTTTGGCTACTAAGAAAAATGAAATAATGAAAAGTCAATGCCAACTTTTTGTGTGCAGTCTTTCACTAAAAGTTTGGTTTTATGCTTACCAAAGCTGGTATCAACCTTAAAATATGTTATGAGATTTCATCTATAAACAATTTGATGTTTTCCACATAGATGTGGTATAACAGCTCATTGATCTCGTTGCCCTTAAGAACAATTTTTTTTATTTTTCTCCATTCCTTGAATTTTACCACTTGTGATAAAAGTGGGGTTCATGAACACTAAATATAAATATCACTAAATATAAATATCACTCTAAATTAGGACTCAAACATTGATTCATTACGTTATGAGTCTATAATCTGTTTTGCTAGATCAAATCTCTTTATAATGACTTCTATAAAATGAATGTTACAAGAAAAAAGTTCTACAAAAAAGAATGTGATACTATATTTTATTGATAGACAAAAAAGAATTACCTTATTCGGTTATTCTTCAACGAAGATTCAATTTAATCGGTCATAATATTCTTGCAGGTCACTTTAGTCCTTAACAAAAAAACAATCTCAAATTAATCATGTCATTTTTATATTAGGGACAAATTATTTATTTTTTCCTGATGTAGTAAGTTTTTTTTTTTTTTTAAGAAGTTAAAGACTAATTTGTCTATAGAATGAAAATGTCAAGAGATTAATTGAAGTATTTTTTTGTCAAAGACTAATTTGTCTACAATCTTTTTTTTCTTCTTCCTCATTTTTATACTCCTTTACTTTCTTCTTCTTTTAATTATTTTTTATTGAGTATATCAATCAAAAGATTATGTCAAAAATAGTATAAAAAATAGAAGATTCATTGATAAATAAAATACTAGTTAACATTTCCCATAAATAAAATACTATATATTTAGAATGTGAAGTGACCTTTGAAACTCATTTCACTTTATTATTATTTGCAACAAATGAACAAACAAAACAATGCAGCCTCGCCGGAGAAGCTCTTCCCGGCCACCGGTGCCGGAGAAGGATTCTAAACATTTTATGAAAGCCATACTTCCCTCACCCATTCATGACACTCAAATAGTAAGTTTATTTTTCTCTCTTTCTTTTTGAGTTGTTTTTCTGCCTATATACGTTTATGTCTCAAATAGTAGTGTTTTGTACTATTATGCATGCATGCATGTCAATCAAATATTATTATTAATTTTATAAAATCATTAAATGTTCATGTGCTCCAAAGTTTCTTTGTCATTGTTTTTGTGAATCTGGTTTAGATTCTCTGATTCTTTTGTGTGTGCTTGCATGTTGATAACTCGTTCTGTTCTGTGTGACTTTCATACTAAGGTTGTAAAAATTGATTTTGAAACTTTTATTGTGAGTTAGTTTAGTTTATGTTTGGTTCAGTTTTGGATGTGGCAAAATTTATTCTAGAGATGTGAAATTGATTTTGACATTTTTTTAATAATAAATGTTAGTATGTTAATTGTTATGTTAGTTTTTTATTTCCTTGTCAGAACTTGAATTCTAGACTTCTGACTACTTAACTCTTAGCTCAAACCAATTGAGCTACCCAACCCCCTTGATTTTGACATGTTTGCATGTGCTCGAGTAAAATTGATTTTGCTTCTAGATTTGTTATCAATCTGAAGCTAGAATTTAGAGCTTTTGTCTCTACAAACTACAATAACTTATGTTTGATTACATTCCTATAGTTGAATTGAAAGCGATTATGTAGTACATACTTAGTTGAATTGGAAGTGACTTATGTTTAATTACAATCCCTTAAGAGTGAACTCAACAATAAATCTAAGTCTAAAAATCACACTTGGAGTACAATACTTCAAATCTCAACTTTAAGGTAGAATTCATTCTTTGTAATACGTTTATGCTAAATACTTCTATGATTGTAATCAAATAAATCCTTCTTGAGAAGAAAAGCACGAAAAGTATTTAATCTTTTTGAAATCGTCTTTGTGTTTTGAAATTGATGACTCGAAACCGTGACATTGAAGTTACAGAAACACTTCTGCTTTTCACCTCTATATGAAGGAGTGAACTATGGTTAGCTTGTAATATTATGCTTTTATACTATTATATATGCATGTCAATTATTATATTATGAAGGCTTAAATAGGTCTTTTGTCCCTGCAAATATAGGTCATTTGAATTTTCGTCCATGAAGTTACTAATCCTTCCAATCTGCCACTGCAAATATTAATCATTTGAAAAATGGTCATAATTACATCTGATTAGTAACTTCAGGGACGAAAATTCAAATGGTCTATATTTGTGGGGACGAAAGACCTATTTAAGCCAACCACCTCCCAATCATCACTTGCCACATGGGCACCACGTCGCTAATGACAACCCACCTCAGCAAAAAAAACTTAATTATGACCAAAAGTAAAATGATTCATATTTGCAGTGGCAGAAATGATTAGTAACTTCAGGGACGAAAATTCAAATGACCTATATTTGCAGGGACGAAAGACCTATTTAAGCCTAGTATGAACTACAATATGAACTACAAAATGATAACTTGTGCTTTCTCAAAAGTCTCTTTATGATTGTTTATTGAAATGCTTTGTGACAATTTTGGTTGATTGGATTTCGACATTTGGTGCTCTCTCTCTCTCTCTATTCAAGATGATGACCAGTTCTGCTTGAGGTTTATCCTTCTTTTTCCTACAAAGTTGAATTATCTTCGTTTGGTTCTATGGTGACAAAAATTGATTTTGAACAAATTGTAGAAAAGTGACCTGATTTTGAATGAATTATATTGAACAAAAGTGATACCAAGAGTCATAGAAGTGAACTAATTTTGACAATCTCATACAAGTGTTAGCCTTTCTCTAAAATTTGGTCCTATAGTATAACGGATGAACTGCTATCACTGCAGAGAATTCCAGATGAATTTATAAAAAGATTTGGGAATGAACTCAAGAATGTTGCTACAATTACTGTTCCCGATGGCTGTGATTGGGAAATGGAACTGAAGAAATGCGGCAACGACGTTTACTTTTGCAACAAATGGCAACAATTTGCAGAATACTATTCTATAGGGTATGGTTCCTACTTGTGTTTCAAATATGAAGGGGATTCAAAGTTTAGTGTCGTTATATTTGATGTAACTTCTGTTGAGATTTGCTATCCATTCAAAACTCAAAGTATTAATGGAGAAACAGACTCAAAGTGTCATAGTCCTAGGAAAAGGTCCAAGGTTGAAACAAGTGAGAATCATGGGGAAACTGTCAAAACCATCTCTAAACATGCTTCTAAAAGTGCAGAGGAAGTTGCCAAAGAATTCAATCCAAAAAACCCTTATTTTTGTTCCAAAATGCTTAAGGGAAAGTATGCGGTGAGAATTTAACTTTAACGCAAATGTTGAGATATTTATTTATGTTGCCACTTTAATTGATATCTCATTTAATGTGCAGTATGTTAATGCTGATTTTGCTTCAAAGTATCTAAAGCCAAATGTTCCTATAAAGATCCAAACTTCTCATGGTGAGCAGTGGGAAGTTTTTGGCATATTGCATGACGCCAAATCATCATCAGCAATGAAAATAACGAGGGGATTTTCAATATTTCAAAGGGACAAGAATCTGTCACATGGAGATTATTGTGTGTTTGAGCTGATCAAGAATAACCCATTGATGCTAGAAGTCACAATGTTTCGTGCAGCTGACTATGGCGATTAACAACTTATGTATCCTCTCTACTGTGATGTTGCATATTGTATGTAGTTTTGGTATTTGATAATTTCAATGCATTGCACCAACAAGTAATGTACTAGGCACTTATGTAATCTGTTTTTTATTGCTTATATAGGATGTCTTTGCTTTTTCGATCTTGAAGCAGTGTAGAATTAGAACTCTATCCGCAGCTTCAGGAACTGTTGGACTAGGTTTGCCTTCAAACTTGTGCTAAAAAACTACCTTGATGAGAAATGATAATGGATTAATAGATAGACGGTTTAAAACATGTTATATTTACATGTTGCTAACTGCTATTGAAAATGTATGTGTGTGAGATTGAGGAACCTAGCTAATTTTATATGGTGTCTGATGAAGTTGAAATCAATGTCCGATTTGTTTAGATATTTCATTGGATATATGCTAGATTAGTTTATATCTAAATTGCTTTCTTATTATCATAGAACACCATAATAGAAGGCAATTAAATTTCAAAACAATAGGGTGACACAAAGGATAATGGTTACTAGTTAGTTTTGACTAATTTCAATATTAATCAAATATGCACGGACTAAAATAAAACACCAAAGGTCAAAACTAAAAAAATGGTATATTTGCAAGGTGATATCTTTGAATACTCTGTCTAATGTCCATGAGAATAAAGTACTCTTCATTATAAACTATTGTGTTTTTTACCATTCCATCAATAATTCTCTATATCTCATTTGATCTTGTCATATCCCATTTTTTACCGTTTATTTTTCATTTTTTACCCGTCTTTTAAAGCCGAGAAGTTTCGTCGTTTCAGACGAAATTTCGGCAGAGAGGTATTTTAAAATACTTCATTTTGGTTCCGAAGGGACAGTTTTAAGTTTTTTATTATTACTTTTTATTTTATGATTATTTATTATTTATTCATTTATTATTATTTCATTTTTCTTTTAATTTCATTTTACAGTCTCTTTCAAATTTTTTATTTTTATTTATGTTTCTTTTAAGTTTTTATTTTGCCCAAATATTTAGTCATTTTTGGTTCAGGTCCAGTTTCTGTCCATATTGTCCTTTTTACCCTTTAAAAGTCCTCAAGGCTATCCAAACACAACAAGGGCATTTTGGTCCGAATTCATTTGTACACAAGAGTTCATTTTTTCAGGGACACCTCAACCCTAAACAGGTCTCAAATCCAGTATAAATAGAACCTCCAATCATTGGCACACCTACCAAAAAAAAAATTCATGAAACCCTAGGGAAAGATAGAATTCGGCCGCCACCCCTTTTTACAAACCCTAATTTTCTTCAAACAAATTTCCAGCAAGATCAAACCACACACTTCACCCCATTTTTTAGATTCCAACATCAACAAATCAATTTTCTCCTTTCAAATCATAGACCATACATCACCGTTTCCATATTCAACACATTTCCTTACCCATACTTTGTTCTTATTCGAATCTAACACAAATCAAACCGTAAAACAGAGAAGGATTCAAAGGTAGAGAAATTTTTTGTGTTGTTACTAAAGACCTAGATCTAGTTTGTTTTGTTTGCTCATCTTTAAAAAAAACGTTTCGAAAAGTCGAATCAGAAGAAGAGAAATTGGTCTTGGTTTTTTTTTTCTTCGAATACTTTCTTTTTCATATCTACTTTTCTCCGTTCATTTTTTTCGAAATCCAAGGACAGATTCATGCTTAAGATGAAAATGGATATGTAAATAACTCGGTTTTTTTTTTTAAAAACAAGGTGTTTGAGTCTTCCCGCGCGGTGGTGCAGCCCTGTTGGGCTGGCCACTGCCGCGCCTGAGTTTTTAAGAACGAACGGAGAAGATGATGGAACCTAGGAACTTCTCTCTCTAAGTTTGTACTTAGTGAGGGAGGAAAAGGAGGTTTGATTATGACCTTTTTTAGTCAATTTCGTATTTATACCACTTTTTTTTAAAGATTCTGTGCGTATAGGTGTGTTGTTGTTCTCATGGACCTTAAGGTTTGGGTCGTCAGATCTTGGATCTGATGGCCCTGTGATGTTTCCCTATTTATTCACATGCGCGGTGCTCTTTTTTTTACTATGCACCTTCTGTTCTGGACCGTCAGATCTTGGATCTGACGGTCACTGATATCTCCTTTTTGATCCTATGCGCGTTCTTCCATGACGAAACAGTGTACCCTCAGATCCAAGACCGTTTGATCTTGATCAACGGCCCAAACGTGATCTGTGTTGGCCCAAGTCTTTTTGGGCTTCCCCGCCTTTTTTACACTAATGGTTTACTGTTTATACACTTTGTTTTGTTTCTGCACCCCCCTTTCTTTTAAAAATTTCTTCTCTTTTTTTCAAAACCCTTTAATTAATTTTTAGTTGTTTTATTTATTTATTTTACTGTTTTCTTTTTCTTTTAAGCACACATACTTGTGTGTAACCTTAGTAGCTTTTTTTAGTTTATTTTTATTTCATTTTTTATTTATTTCATTTATTTGTTTTTTTAGTTTATTTACTTAGTAGTTTAGTTTACTTTATTGCATTTTTTGTAGTTGGTTTTTTTTTGTTCTTTTATTTATTTAGTTTTATTTTATGCTCATTAGGACCATAGTCATCTCATGCATTTTTATTTTTTTTGTTTTTGTTTTCTTTATTTTTAGCATATTTATTCATTTTATTACCATATGTATTTTATTTTCTTGTCATTTATATTATTGAGGTATTAGAATGTACTTAGGAACTATGTAAAAATATAAATGAGAATCTTGCACCGACACATATTTATTTATTCCGCTTTATGTCAATACCTAAAAATCAATCAAGGACAAAATCAAGGACCAAATTAAAATCAAACAACTAGTAATTTTTGATTAATTCCGAGGAAAAGGGAACTTTTATTTTGGGTCCAACACCCTTATAAAATCCTTCGTGCTTTATTTTATTCCGGTACGCTTAGACTTTTAGACTTTAATTAGCTCACTTTAGTTAGAATAATCAAAAAATTCCAAAAAATTCAAATATGCAAAAATCACGAAAATATCTTTTTTAACAAACCTTGGAATCAAACCAAGTGACTCCTATCTTTTTAAATCAAGCTTCAATCAATTTTAATCATATTAAGACTTTTTCAAACTTTAAAATCAAGCGAATCACCTTTTTATTCTTCTATGCCATTTCGGCCTCTTTTCATCTCAAAAACATTTTCAAAATCAAGCGAATCACATTTTTATTCTTCTATGCCATTTCGGCCTCTTATCCTCTCAAAAACTTTTTTCAAACTTTAAAATCAACCAAAACTAACCACTCGGTTTTTTACCCTGAACTACATGATTTTGATCCCATTCGGGTATGTAGGCAAAATACTTTGTCTTTCCAAATCAACAAAATAACAAAAACATTTTCTTTCTTTATTTTCACACTTAGGCCTTATTTACAAGCAAGTAACATTTTAGCACAAGATAAATAAAAGCAAGAGGTTCCTATGGAATACCATAGACGTTTAGGGTGCTAATACCTTCCCTTTGTGTAACTAACCCCCGGACCTTTGATCTCTTAAAAATAGGGTTATTTCGAACTTTTCGCCTTTTCCTTGGAAAAAATAAAAGATCGGTGGTTGACAAAAATTGCAAGTCAACGTTAACCAATAGCTTGATATCCAAAAATCACCACGATAGGATTGGCGACTTCACTAGGTATCATCCCTCTAAGTGGGTTAAACCTATCTTGTTTTACTTTATTCTTGTGCTTTATTTCATTTATAATTTGTAAATATGTGCTTATGTGTTTATCTTTTCACGTGAGTGGTGAGATAAGTCCTATACCCGGACTTGAGGGAACCATAAGATATGATGGTGGTATAATCATATCAATATTCCGAGAGTAGTCTCATGTTTTGGAGCATGTGATACAACCACACTTAGTGGAGGATCTTGAAGGTGACATATGTCGGCGTGTGTTGTCGCGTTTAGGCGTTATTACTTTTAAGTGTCCCACGAAGCTAAGGACCTTTAGAGTTACCTTTAACCCATCTTGGCTTTTTTAGGACGTAGTGTGGTAGCTAACCAAGTGTTGTCTTGGTATTAGTTGATACGCGATACTACACTCGAACAAGTCTTTCTTACGAATATTATCGGACCGGGTGTTGTCCCGTAATCCGATGATATCCGAAAGGGGTTAACGACTTTGGGAACTTGGTAGAACCCGTGATACAGGTACATTTGAAACCATAGTCCTTACCATATAGCGTGTTTACCCTTGACTCCATCATTATGGACCTAACCTCACCATGTTTTCTCCGTTCTTTAACATAATCATGCATACATGCATTTATTCATAAACAACTATTTTTTATTTTTTTTTCAGTTTGTGTCTTTGCCTTTGCATGTCTTGTCCCATCACTATCACATTATGCTAGTTGATTTTTCTTTATCCTTTATATATTAATAAATAAAATAAATAACATATATTTAGAATATGAAGTAAGCTTTGAACACTTTTTACAAAATTGCAACAATGCAGCCTCGCCGGAGAAGCTCTGTCCGGCCACCGACGCCGGAGAAGGATTCCAAACATTTTATGAAAGCCATCCTTCCCTCACCCATTCATGACACTCAATTAGTAAGTTTATTTTTCTCTCTTTCTTTTTGAGTTGTCTTTGTGGCGGTGGCACTAGCTTGTTTTGTACTATTATGCATGCATGCATGTCAATCAAATGTTATTGTTAATTTTATAAAATGATTATATGTTCATGTGCTCCAAAAGTCTCTTTGTAATTGTTTTTGTGAATCTGTTTGAGATTCTTTGTGCCTCTTGCGTGTGTGCTTGCATGTTGATCACTTGTTCTGCTTAGTGTTTCTTTCATTCTAAGGTTGTAAAAATTGATTTTGAATCTTTTATTGAGGGTTAGTTTAGTTTATGTTTGGTTTCACTTATGGATAAGGCAAAATTGATTCTAAAGATGTGAAATGATTTTGACATCTTTGCATGTGTTCTAGTGGAATTGATTTTGTCTCCATAATTGTTTTTAACATTAAGCTAGAATTTGGAATTTTTGTCTCAACAAACTACATTAACTTATGTTTAATTTCATTCCCTTAAGAGTCAATTCAAGACTAAAATTCATTCTCAGTAATATGTTTCTGTTAAATAAGTGTATGGTTGTAATAAAAAATATCTCCTGGTGAGAAGAAAAGCATGGATTTTTTTTAATCTTTTTGGATTTGTCTGTCTCCGTGGTTTGAACTGATGTTAATGACATTTAAGTCAAGGAAACACTGCTTTTCACCTCTATGTGAAGCTGTGAATTGTTGGTAGCTTGTTTTGTGCTTTTACATATGCATGTAATATGATATTATAATATTAGTTATAAAATGATAAATTGTGCTTCCTCGAAAGTCTCTTTACGATTGTTTAGGGAATCTGTTTGAAAAGCTTTGCGACTCTTTTGCATGATTCCATTTCGACATTCAGTGCTCTCTCTATTCAAGATGATGGCCCGTTCTGCTTGAGGTCTATCCTTCTTTTTCCTACAAGTTGAATTATCTTCATTTGGTTCTATGGCGACAAAAATTGATTTTGAACAAATTGTAGAAAAGTTAGTTGATTTTGAATGAATTGAACAAAAGTGATACCAAGAGTCATAGAAGTAAACCAATTGTGACAATCTCATAAACGTATTAGCCCTTCTCTAAAATTTAGTCCTTTAGTATAACAGATGAGTTGTTATCATTGCAGAGAATTCCAGATGAATTTACAAAAAGATTTGGGAATGAACTCAAGAATGTTGCTACAATTACTGTTCCCGATGGTTGCGATTGGGAAATGGAACTGAAGAAATGCGGCAACGACGTTTACTTTTGCAACAAATGGCAACAATTTGCAGAATACTATTCTATAGGGTATGGTTCCTTCTTGTGTTTCAAATATGAAGGGGATTCAAAGTTTAATGTTGTTATATTTGATGTAACTTCTGTTGAGATTTGCTATCCATTCAAAACTCAAAGTATTAATGGAGAAACAAAAACAAAGTGTCATAGTCCTAGGAAAAGGTCCAAGGTTGAAACAAGTGACAATCATGGGGAAACTGTCAAAAGAATCTTTAAACATGCTTCTAAAAGAGCAGAGGAAGCTGCCAAGGAATTTAATCCAAAAAACCCTTATTTTTGTTCCAAAATTCTTAAGGGAAAGTATGTGGTGAGGATTTTACTTTAAAGCAATTGTTGAGTTATTTATTTATGTAGTCACTTTAATGATCTCTCATTTAATGTGTAGTATGTTAATGCCGGTTTTGCTTCAAAGCATCTGAATCCAAATGTTCCTATAAAGCTCCAAAATTCTCAGGGAGAGCAGTGGGAAGTTTCTTGTGCAATGCATGATGCAAAATCATCATCATCTGCAATGATAATATCAAGGGGATTTACTATATTTCAAAGGGGCAACAATCTGTTTCATGGAGATTATTGTGTGTTTGAGCTGATCAATAAGAAGCTGGATGTGCTAAAAGTCACAATGTTTCGTGTGGTTGACTATTGCGATTAATAACTTATCTATCTATCCTCTCCACTTTGATGATGAATGAGACATGATGTTTCACATTATATGTTGTTTTGGTATTTGATATTTACATGGATCGCACCAACTAGTAATATGCACTTGTGTATTCTATGTTTCGTTGCTATATTGGGATGCTTTTTCTTTTTGGAGAGTGCAGAAAATTAGAACTCTACGAGAAGCTTGAGAAATTGTTGGACTAGGATCGTCATCAAACTTAGAAGACTGTTACAAAATGTTATATTTGACATGTTGCTTACTTCTACTGATAATATTACTTGTTGCTTAATGAAGTTGCTATCACTGCCAAATATGTTTAGATATTTCTTTATATGCTATATTATGTTCTATCTAAATTGCTAACATATTATAATAGATCACCATAGTGGGAGACAAGCAATTGACCTACTTTCTGCCTCTACCAAAGATTGAGCTACAATAGGGGAACACAAAATTTGGCCTGCTTGGCATACATAGGTTGTGAGTTTAGTGGAAGAGTGAGCATGGAAAAGAATTCCCTTCTCTTGTGTAGAACTTAGCTACTATAAAATGTAGTAAATGGCGTCTGAATGGAATGGCTGAGTTTGTTGACAACAGATATGATAACAGACCTAAAAAGGATATTTGGATAGTGGCATTAATTAAATGGAGATAAAGTCATTGCCTTCCAATAGTAATAGAATGTACTTTTGTTGGACTTTGTAATTTCCAATCCCATAAGATACTTGAGACTTTCAAGAACTTTCAATTTGATTGTATGATTCAGCATGCTTGAGCAAAAATGGATAGGTGAATCGGGAAACTAAGAAATATGAAATACTGTATTGAGATACAACATCCTAATCGTTGTTGGCCTCAACCTAGAAATCTTATGCTTTTGTGACGGTTCAATGGCTGGCATGGTAATGAAAAGAGTTTGCAAGTGATGTCTGCAGAAGCAATAAGCACAAAACAGAAATTAGAGGAAGTGGAAGAGAAAGGGACAATAATAATGTTTAGTATAATACAATTTGATTCATACTATCCATACATCCTTTTTATGTATTTATAGTCAAATACTTGGTAATACACAGCCTATGTTTAGCTGATGTTATATGACATTAGCTTACTTAACTTGAGTAGAACACCTTACTTATACAACAGAGTTTTACCAACAAAACTAGTTAAAATGATTACACACATAAGCAATAAAGTAACATAAACAATAAAATAAAGCATTCAGAAAATTGTGTTTGGTCAAACATTTTATGATCTGAAAAACTACTTTAAAAATATACTAAATTAATTTAGTGAAAATTGATTTTTTTTGAATGAATTGATTTTGTAAAATTGAGTTGAAGGTAAAATGATTTAAGTTTGAATATATCCATGTAAAAACGAGTTGAATAAATTTTAGACTAAATTTAAATGTAAAAATCAATTTTAAAATTAGAAGGTACGATCTCTAGGTAAAAAATTAATGTTCTAACATGGAAATAAGTAAACTCATGTGTTATATTCTTTAATTCTATTTCTTACGTGTGTTAAAAGACCATGGCTAGTTCACTTTTAAACAATTTTTATTTTTGTACTATGTTTCCTCTCTTTAGTTTTTTTTCTTTCTGAAATTTCTTTTTATTATATCAATTAATCACAAGATTCTTTTTATTATATCAATTAATCACAAGATTGTGTCATTCGTGAGCTTAACTCAGTTAATAGAACAATGCATAATATATACAAAATCGGCTATGAAGAGCAGATACGGATACGAGTGCGGGTACGATACAATACGGGTACGCGGATACGCGAATTTTTTATAATTTAGGATACAATACGGCTAAGATACGTTAACAAAAAATTTATATTAAAACTTATATGTATATAAAATACTTGAAGAAAATAAACATTAATTAAAAGAACTCAACACAAATTTTATCTAATGTTGATTAACTGAATCACCTCTCTCGTTACGTTTATCCACAATAAGTATAATTTTAAGTGGTTCATCGAGAAACAATTCTAGTTATGCATATCTATAACTAAATCATATACATCTCTATTGAATGTTTACAACATCTCAATTTTTTACTCCTCATCTTTTTGTAGGATAGGTATATGTGAAGTATCTTATAATATCATTGTCTATCTGCAGAGTATCGTATAAGTATTGGTTAAAATATTTTTTTAAAATTTAAATAATTAATTTCGATACTTCGTAGGTGTGTATCCATGAGTATCCACAAAATATCCATATCCGATACATATCTAATACGGGTACATCTCCGTTTTAAAGCATTCGAAGTTCATAGAAGGTCGGGTTCGAACCCGGCCACCACCAAGAAAATCAATCACAAGATTGTTTCAAAAATAGAAAGAAAATAATAATCAATTCATTCAAAAAATATAAAAAAAACATATCATCGCCTTTGCGTGTCGTGTCCTTCTTCTCAAAATAGTAAATTCTGAGCCACATCAACATCACTGTCTCCACACATCACTTATATTACCACATTTGCAACAAACAAAGAAACAATGAAGACTCACCGGAGAAGAAGTGTTCCGTCACCGGCGACGGAGAAAGATTCAAAACATTTTATGAAATACATACTTCCTCCTCCCGATCATACAAAAGAAATTGTAAGTTTCGTTCTCTCTCTCTTTTGATAAGAAATTATCAGTTACTATTTGTTTCTTTGAATATAACTTACTTTCTGCTTTTACTATGCATTCATGTCAATGATCTATTTTTTTATTAATCATCAAATGTGCTTGTCACTATTTTGCTTGTTTGGACATTCATTCAATACGTTCTCTTTAGTGTTTCTTTCATTTTAAGGTTGTAAAAATAATGAATTCAAAAATATATTTAGAGTTACAAAACTTCAAATCTTAGTTTCAACTTAGAATTTAGCTGAAACTCTTTTATGAGATTAATTACTAAAATTAATTGTGGAAATATCATAAACTTTGAAGTTTAGAGACCTGTAGTGTAATAGATGAGTTGTTATCACTGCAGAGAATTCCATATGAGTTTATATCAAGGTTTGGGAATGAACTCGACAATGTTGCTACGATTGCTGTTCCCGATGGTCTTGAATGGGATATGGAACTGAAGAAATGTGGCGGCCAAGTTTTCTTTTGCAACAATTGGCAACAGTTTGCAGAATACTATTCTATTTATTATGGTTGTTATCTAGATTTCAAATATGAAGGGAATTCAAAGTTTAATGTTGTTATATATGATTCAACTTCTGTTGAGATTTCTTATCCATTCCAAACTCGGAGGACTAATGGAGAACCCAACATAAAGTGTCCGAGCTCTGCTTCCGAAAGATCAAAGGATACTACCTGTGGAAGCAACCCAATAAATCTTTCTTTCCGTTCCAGAGCCCACAGCAACTACATAGTGAGAATTTTACTTTATAGTATTTGGTTTTGAAATAAATGTTTGAGTTACATTATGGTGCGGCTTAAATTGATTGCTCCTCCATTGTTTAGTATGTTCCGGATGAATTTGCTAAGGAGCATCTGAAGCAAAATGTTCCGTTCATGCTCCAAAATTATCAAGGAAAACAGTGGGAAGTTTCTTGTGTATTGGATAAACCAGGAAAATCACGCATGCGAATAACTACTGGAATCCATAGATTTGTTAGGGAAAACAAGTTATTGGATGGAGTTATTTGTGACTTTAAGCTGATCGAGAGAAAGTCTGTTGTTGTGTTACAAGTTACAGCGTCCGGCTCGGTAAAAAGTTGTTTCACATTTGTTTGTTCATCAATTCTATTTTCATTTTAACACTTTTTCCTTCTAATATCTGAACTGATGTATTGTAATTCATATTATAGGTAGTTTGGTTGGTTGTTAGGTTTTTTAGTTACTAATAGTGACCATCAATGAGAAATATGGACCAAGTGTAAAGTCACGCCACATACGAGTTCATTATTCTTTGTTTATAATGTGAATTGGTGATCTGAATGTGTGAAGCGTTAACACTTATCACTTATTGAATTGCAGGCGGAGAAGGAAGTTAGGGAATCCAAACAATTTAAGAAGGCCATACTTCCCTCACCCATTCATGACAAACAAATTGTAAAACTCTCTCCCTCCCTCTCATAGTATAACTGATGAGTTATTTTATATTCAATTAAACTAGTGATGATAACTGCAGAGAATTCCAGAAGACTTTATAACAATGTTTGGGAATGAACTCGACAATGTTGCTACAGTTACTGTTCCCGATGGTTGTGATTGGGAAATGAACTTGAAGAAATGTGGGGAGGATGTTTACTTTTGCAACAAGGAATGGCAACAGTTTGCAGAATACTATTCTTTAAGATACGGTTGCTTCCTGTCTTTCAAATACGAAGGGAATTCAAATTTTAGCGTTATTATATTTGATGTAACTTCTGTTGAAATTTGCTATCCTTTAAAAACTCCAAGTACTAGTCGAGAAACAAACACCGAGTGTCCTAGGCCTATGAAAAAGTCCAAGGCTGAAGCAAGTGAGAGTCCAGGGAAAAAGATCAAAAGCATGTCTAAATGTGCTTTTAAAAGGGCAGAGGATGCTGCCAATGCATTCAACCCAAAAAAACCTCATTTTCGTTCAAAAATCACCAAGGGAAAACATGCGGTGAGAATTTCACTTTATAGTTTTTGGTTTAAAGTAATTGTTGAGTTATTTTTGTTGTCATTGAAATTGATCTTTCCTCCATTGTGCAGTATGTTCCAGGTGTTTTTGCTTCAAAATATGTGAAGCCAAATGATCCTATAAAGCTCCTAAATTCCCATAGAGAGGAGTGGAAAGTTTTTTGCATAGAGCACAATGCCAGATCATCAACGCATAAAGCCAAGTCACCAGCAATGCAAATAACGCAGGGATTTTGTCAATTTATAAGGGAGAACAATCTAGCATATGGTGACTGTTGTGTGTATGAGCTGATCGAGGAGAACCCTCCTGTGCTAGTAGTCACAATGTTTCGTGTTGTTGACTATCGCGATTAACAACTCATGTACATCTACCCTCACCACTGTAAATAATGAGTCATGATGTTGCATGCTACATGTGGTTTTGGTATTTGATGATTTTCATGCATTGGACGAATTAGTTATAATACGCACTTGTGTGTTCTGTTTGTTCTGTTTTTTCTATTGCTATATTTATGGATGTTTCTGCTCCTTTGTATTATGAAAGGTGGTGTTGAACGGGATATTAAACAATGCTTATGAAGTCTTAAAGATAGGTTAGTGGGATTGGTTATGGTGTTAATTACAAGAGTTTGAAAGGGGTGTTAACATTCAATAGTGGCTGCTGTAGAAGAGGAAAAGAGAAAATACATGCATGAGAAGGTCCTACGTCGCACACTTTCATTGGCCAATGTTATATAACATTTATATCTCAATGGTACACAAGTGTTATCCTAGAACAATGAGGTAGATATGATCCGAGAAAAATTTAAGACTCTAAAACTGCTTACATATTATTTAATAACAAAGTCCTCATATCATCAACATGATTCAAATCTAAGTTATTGTAGGATCTTAATTTGGTTTTGTTCGAATTTTATGAAAAAATATTTTAAAAAGTTAAACCAAGCCGACCCCTTGAACCATTACCAATCAAACATGGTTTGTGGACTGTGGTAGTTTTTGTTATTAGAGTCATACTAGATACTAGATTTACATAAGGGGAAATTGCATCTACCTCCTTTAAAGTCTCTTTGAATGATAAAAGCATCCCCTTTAATTTTAAAATAGGCACCAACCTCCCCTTAGTTCTATTTAAATAAACAAAAACCTCCCTCTCCTTCTAACATCGTTTGTTTTCTCTGTTAAGGCAAAAATAAAACTTATTCCATTGCTGAAGCCATTCTTATGTGTCATTGACAACACCTCCCATTGAGTGACCTAGTTTCTTGTTCTACACATTGTCATCTCCATTTGTGATCCTCACTTAAAACATATTTACCCAACAAATTAATTGGAACAGAAATTGCGTTTTAACTTTAAACTTGCAAATCGAGAAAATGATAAAGGATATTGAACAAAAAGAAGTACCTAGTGTCAAGAATGAAAAACATGTTTAAAGGGATTTCAAGTTTGGTGAGTTTATTTTCTTGGTGAAAGTTGATGTAAGTGTAAACAATATTTAGCATAAAATCTCAAATAAGTTGAAGGCAAATTACACACTCACTGACCACAAAACTGATTATTGCCATCATTGAAGAATTTAATTGAATGCTTAATTGGCTGCAATAATTAGATTGCTATGAAAATATATCAGAATTTTATAAGGATTTGTTTGAAACTAAACGGAATAGTTAACATTGTTAACTTGAGGGGAGGTTGTTGATTTTTTGAAACTAGAGGGAAGGTGTGTCACATTTCACTAAAATTTAGGGGAGGGGATTGTAATTTTCCCTTTAAATAATCAATATAGTCTCAGACATGTGATTAATGTATCTCAAATATATTTTTTGAGATACGTTATAATAATATATTTTTTGGTAAATCCTCACCCTATATTATCTCAACCCTCACCCTATAAACTTCCAAACAAATACTTAAGATAAATAAGTGGTAAATCCATAGTTCGAACCCCAACCTTACGTATATAATGTAATGTCTATAAGCTCGCATGAGATAATATATTTTTTACAAAAACAATCACGGGATAAATATTAGTCATTGATAAATATCAAGAAAACACTAGACATATATTTATCAATAATACATTTAAGAAAAAGGAGACAAATATTTGTAATTGGTGCATAAAAAAAGTACGAGATTGGTACTTAGCACAGTTTATTTATGTGGAGTTTTTATCATTGATAAATATATTAAAAAAAATGGGACAATTATTTGTTAATACACAAAACATATATTTTTCATTATAAATGTAACAAAAATAGGACAAAGACTTATCATCGATGCATAAAAAATTATGGCTCAAATATTTTTCTTTGATAAAAAATAAAATAAAAAACATTGTTAAAATATTAGTCATTAATAAATAAATAAAATATGGAAGAAATATTTGTCATTGTTAAATCTAAAGAGAAAAAAAAGTGACAAAAAGAAAACACGGACATATTTGAAAAAACACAAAATAAATAAATTTCATTGATAAATAAAAAATAATATATTTTTTCGATTGAATAAACATATATTGTACGGGTTAACACACTAGTTTAACACATAAATAAACAACATATTTAGAATATGAAGTAAACTTTGAACACTTTTTACAAAATTGCAACAATGCAGCCTCACCGGAGAAGCTCTGTCCAGCCACCGGTGTCGGAGAAGGATTCTAAACATTTTATGAAAGTCATTTATAAAATGTTGTCTTTCTTTACTTAATTAATTACGAGTGTAATTTTCTCATTTAAATATAATAAAATAATGATATCATCATAAGATTGTGTTAAAAATTCCCTAAAAACAAAGATTGTGTTAAAAATAGAAAGAAAATAAAAATGAGAATAGTAAGATTGAAATTCTGAAAATATCATCATTGCCTTTGCGTGTGGTGTCTTTCTTCTCAAAATAGTAAATTCTGAACATCATCAGTGTCTCCTCACATCACCGGTTGAATTTTAATATAGATATTTAATTTATAATGTAAAGTACTAAACTAAACTAACTGAATACTTAATAAACTTTGAACACATTTCAGTAAATATAAATAACTTCACTTATATTATCACATTTGCAACAAAGAAACAATGAAGACTCGCCGGAGAAGATGTGTTCCGTCACCGTCACCGGCACCGGAGAAAGATTCAAAACATTTTATGAAATACATACTTCCCCCTCCTGATCATACAAAAGAGATAGTAAGTTTCATTTTCATTTTCATTTTCTATCTATCTCTGAGGATATGATGATCAGCTTTACTTACTAACTACACCTCTCTCTATAGACTAACTTACTTGCTGCTTTTATTATTATTAATTATCAAATCATCAAATGTGCTTGTTTGGACATTATATTCATTCAAGGTGAAGGTGATCACATGTTCTGTTTAGTTAGTGACTTAGTGTGTCTTTCGTTCTAAGGTTGAAAAAATAATGAATTCAACTATATATTTTAGGCTAAAAATTATATTTGGAGTTACAAAACTTCTAATCTTAGTTTCAACTTAGAATTCTGCTGAAACTCTTTATAAGATTAATTACTTAAATTAATTGTGGTAATATCATAAACTTTGAAGTTTAGTGACCTATATATAGTGTAACAGATGAGTTGTTATCACTGCAGAGAATTCCAGATGAATTTATAACAAGATTTGGGAATGAACTCGACAATGGTGCTACCATTACAGTTCCCGATGGTCGTCAGTGGGATATGGAACTCAAGAAATGTGGCGGCCAAGTTTTCTTTTGCAACAGTTGGCAGCCGTTTACAGAATACTATTCTATTTATTATGGTTGTTATTTAGATTTCAAATACGAAGGGAATTCAAAGTTCAATGTTGTTATATACGATACAACTTCTGTTGAGATTTCTTATCCATTCCAAACTCGGAGGACTAATGGAGAACCAAACAGAAAGTGTCCGAGCTCTGCTTCCAAAAGATCAAAGGATACTACCAATGGAATCAACCCAAAAAACACTTCTTTTCGTTCCAAAGCCAGCCACTATGCAGTGAGGATTTTACTTTATAGTATTTGGTTTTGTAGTAAATGTTTGAGTTACATTTATGTTGCGGCTTAAATTGATTGCTCCTCCATTGTATAGTATGTTCCTGGTGAATTTGCTAAGGAGCATCTGAAGCCATATGTTCCGTTCATGCTCGAAAATTCTCAAGGAAAGCAGTGGGAAGTTTCTGGTGTATTGGATAGAGCAGGAAAACCAGCAATGCGAATAACTATTGGAATCCGTAGGTTTCTTAGGGAAAACAAATTATTAGATGGAGTTACTTGTGACTTTAAGCTGATCAAGAAGAAGCCTGTTGTTGTGATACAAGTTACAGCGTCTTGCAAGGTAAAAAGTTGTTTCACATTCGTTTATTCATCAATTCTATATTCTTTTTAACACTTTTTCCTTATAATATTTGAACCGTTGTATATCAATTCATATTATAGGTAGTTTGGTTGGTTGTTAGGTGTTTTAGTTACTAATAGCTACCATCAATGAGCAATATGGACCAAGTGTATTTAGTAACAAAAGCCATGCTTTAGCATTGAGTAAAACTTGTATTAATTCTTTCTCATTATGAATGGTGCTGGTGTCCTAGACAGTGTCTTATTCGTTAATGGAGCTGCTAGTGGATTGCGGAGGTTGAGGCTGGGGTATGCGGGGTTAGTTTCTGCTTGGCTGTTTATGTTAGCCTCATTTGGTCTGCTGTGCTGCTGGATGGTTTATCTGCTGTTCGCCTGTCTGTTTTTTGCAGCTTTTGGCTCTGCTATTTTCTGGTTTTTGTGCTGTTTCTTTCTGTTCTGTAGCTGTTTCAGTGGGGCTTCTGGTAGTTCAGTGCCTTTGTATTTGTTTTCTGCTGCTTGCGAGTTTTAGTAGTGCTTCTTCCACACGCTCGCTTTGAATAAAATTAGCCGTTTCTAAAAAAAATAATTCTTTCTCATTATGAGAGTGTACATGTGTTCTTTCGCAACATAATCCACTCACGTGTCAAGCCACATACAAGTTCATTATTCTTTGTTTATAATGTGAATTGGTAATCTGAATGTGTGAAGTGTTAACACTTACTACTTATTGAATTGCAGGTGGAGAAGGAAGTTAGGGAATCCAAACATTTTAAGAAGGCCAAACTTCCCTCGCCCATTCATGACAAAGAAATAGTAAAACTCTCTCTCTCTCACTCTCTCTCATAGTATAACTGATGAGTTATTTTATAATCAATTAAACAAGTGATGATAACTGCAGAGAATTCCAGAAGACTTTACAACAATGTTTGGGAATGAACTCAAGAATGTTGCTACAGTTACTGTTCCGGATGGTCTTATTTGGAAAATGGACTTGAAGAAATGTGGAGAGGATGTTTACTTTTGCAACAAGGAATGGCAACAGTTTGCAGAATACTATTCTTTAAGATACGGTTGCTTCCTGTCTTTCAGATACAAAGGGAATTCAAATTTTAGCGTTATTATATTTGATGCAACTTCTGTTGAAATTTGCTATCCATTAAAAACTCCAAGTACTAGTGGAGAAACAAACAATGAGTGTTCTAGGCCTAGGAAAAGGTCCAAGGTTGAAACAAGTGAGAGTCAAGGAAAAAAGGTCAAACACATGTCTAAAAATGCTTCTAAAAGGGCAGAGGATGCTGCCAATGCATTCAACCCGAAAAACCCTCATTTTCGTTCAAAAATCACCAAGGGAAGACATGCGGTGAGAATTTCACTTTCTAGTTTTTGGTTTAAAGTAAGTGTTGAGTTATTTATGTTGCCATTGAAATTGATCTTTCCTCCATTCTGCAGTATGTTCCTTGTATATTTGCTCCAAAATATCTGAAGCTAAATGTTCCTATAAAGCTCGTAAATTCTAATGGAGATGAGTGGGAAGTTTTTTGTGCATTAGCGAATAAATCCAGATCATCAACACATAAAGCCAAGTCATCAGCAATGCAAATAAATACGGGATTTTCTAAATTTATAAGGGAGAACAATCTGTCATATGGTGACTATTGTGTGTTTGAGCTGATCCAGGAGAGTCCGGTTGTGCTAAAAGTCACAATATTTCGTGTGGATGACTATCGCGATTAACAACTCGTGTACCCTCCCTACTATAAATAATGAATCATGATGTTGCCTGCTAACATATGGTTTTGGTATTTGATAATTTCCATGCATTGCACAATTTAGTAATATGCACTTGTGTATTCTGGTTTGATTGCTGTAATGGGTTTTTCTGCTTGTTGGATCATGAAACAGTAGAGAAGATTAGAATCCTATAAGCAGCTTTAGGAATTGTTGGACTAGTAGTGTCTTCAAACTTAAATGAATGTTTCCCTTATTTTTATTGCTATATTTATGAATGCTTTTGTGCTCTTTTGGATCTTGATATAATTTAAATGTTTTGAACCCAACCAAGAAAAAATCTAAGTGCTGAAATAAATTATGGTTGAAGTAAATTTGTGAATATTGTAATTGCTTTGGGGAAGTATTCAGACTATTAATGTTGTAATTTTCCATCATATTTGTGATGCTGGAAACTCATAATCGTGGCACGATTTTTGAGTGGCGCGTCACGATTTTCTTGGCAGAATGGATGGTTTCTGCTGGAGGAAAATCGTGGCACGATTTATTACTGGCGTGACACGAACGATTTCTGGATAAGGCCGTTATACCTTGTGTCGTACACTTCAATCGTGACACGGTTGTTCACTGGTGCGGCGCGACTTCGTCTGTTACTGTGTACTATATAAGTGTTTCTTTGCAGATTTTGAAATGGAGCTTGAAGTGAGAGAAACTTGGATTACAAAGGAGGTAACTTTAGGGTTGAGTGTCTTTGTAGTGAGGTTCTCTTGGGTTGGGAAACGTTGTAAACACCTTGGGTAGTGAGATTTCACCATTGGAAGGATCAAAAACTTCCTTTTGTGTTTTCTCTTAGGATTCATTGAGAGTGTGGGTGACATGAAAATGGGTAGAAATTAGGTCTTGTTCTTTTGTGAGCTTTTAAGCTAATATCTTGTAACTCATTTATATCACTTTCATTTTAGTGGATTGGAGGACTGCTCTCTCTCCCAGAGTAGGTCATATTGGACCGAACTGGGTTACCATCTTGGTGTGTTTGTTCCTTTCTTTCATTGCTTATCTTTATTGCTTTGATTATGCTTGTGGTGTTGCTCTACACTTAGATTTAGGTTTGTTTTTGTTGTTGTTGCTTGGAGACACTTTATCCATTGATTACCACTTCCTTTGCTCCACACATCTTTGTTATTCATTGGTGTGATTTTTTTTGAAATACACAACAATTAAGTTGAGTGATATGGTTCACTTAAACAAATTTTGCATATGGTACACTATGATTTACAAGCAAAGGTTTTGAGTAATTTTGGCAATTTCATATTTCTGATGACAGGTATTTCTTTTTACTGAAGTGTAACCATTACTCAAATGCTGATCTTAATATATAACACACTTTCACTAACTAGAAAACTATTTTGAAATGGATTATCTCATTACATGTAGAGAAAATATCACAAAGTCATTGAAATATGTTCCGAAAAATCATCTATATCCAATTTTCTTTTTTCACCTACAAGTGGAACATTTGCCTAATTATTGTTGGCCTCAACTCAAGAGCTACAGTTCCATAAATTAAAGCAATTAGTGATTTAAAAGCTTGCAATATGAAAGGTGGTGTTGAAGGGGATATTAAACAATGCTCGTGAAGTCTTAAAGATAGGTTAGAGGGATGATTGGTTATGGTGTTAATTACAAGAGTTTGAAAGGGGTGTCAACACTCAATAGTGGCTGCTGTAGAACAATGAGTTAGACCTGGTGAGTTGAGTACCACGGGTTCACCACGATCCGAGAAAGTTTCAAGGTTTGGAAAAAAATAAATAGCAGCGCAATAAAATCAAGACAGCAAACAACAAATGTGCTAAGCAAATTACTCTTGAGAAATTACTAAGTTATGGAAACAACAAATAACACTATTGTAAATGTGCTGTTTCGAAAGTTGTTGAATAGTTTTTTCAAACAGCACTACGAAGTTTTTTCAAAAGTTGATGAATAGTTTTAAAAGTTTTTTCAAACAGCCCTATACATATAGCAAACAACATTATACATATAGCAAATAGCAAACGTTCGTGATAAGAATAACAGTAATTTGCCAAGAATAGTTGTTGAAAAATCCCTATAAAATTAGTGGATGAAAAACGTATCACTGCCTAAAAAATTATAATGTTGTTTGATTTTTCCTATGTCTGTACAACTTTCGAAACAACACTATTCAATTTTAGAAACAATATTATAAATATTATACAGTACAACGAAAAGGAAAGTATACTCACAGTTTCGAAGTCGTACTCCACGATGTATGTTCTGTACTTCACTTGTAGGTTGTTGATTGCCTTGTCATATTCTGAAACTGGGTTTTTGAGTAGAGGACCTATCAAAAACGAAAGTGAAATTTCTGTTATGTATAAACCGTAAGAAAAAAATAATTATATTAAATGAATATGTGTTCAAATGTTTACCAGTTAGGCGGTGATACGACAGAAGAGTTTCAATATTTCTGCCGACCATGTTTTCTAAAATAGAATTAGAGTTAGTTGAGAAATAGAGATTTGAAGTATGACATGAATTAGTTAGATGGAGGAAAGCATGAAATAAAGTGTTGAAATAAACAGGGATAATAATTAATCATTGAAGGGAGAATAAAGCGGTGAACTAACTACGTAGCAGAAGCATTTAAAATAAAGCGGTGAACTAACTAAATAGCAGAAGCATTTATAAAT